>ENA-UPWS01000948-UPWS01000948.1-human-gut-metagenome-genome-assembly--contig:-NODE-948-length-18460-cov-4.848610_pt1 | contig 18460 bp, 17 predicted proteins | sample MGYA00250054_ERZ773384 | MGnify/ENA primary metagenome ERZ773384 (study PRJEB29103, sample SAMN06111979) | human gut metagenome | biome: human gut; feature: ankylosing spondylitis patient; material... | reverse complement strand
TGTGAAACATGCCGAGACAGTGTACAATAGAGGTAATTAACGCAGAACGGAGAAGATGCAGTTTGAAATTTATACATAGCGCAGATGTACATCTCGGGGTAAAGCCGGATCAGGGAAAGCCGTGGAGTGAGCTGCGGGCGCGGCAGATCTGGGATTCTTTTGCAGATGTGATCGGGGTGGCAAAAAGAGAAAAACCGGAGTTTCTGTTTGTGACGGGGGATCTTTTCCACGCACAGCCGCTCAAAAAGGAGGTGCGGGAGGTCAGCCGCCTTTTTGGGGAGATTCCGGACACACAGGTCCTTTTGATTGCCGGCAATCATGATTATCTCAGGGAAAAGTCGTATTACCTCGCGGATTTGTGGCCGGACAACGTGACAGTATTTAAGAAAGAGGAAGCGGAAGCAGTCGATTTTCCGGAATACAACACGACCATATATGGACTGAGCTACTGGCACAGGGAGATCCACGACAGATTGTATGATGAACTGCGCCCTGTAAACCGCAGCAGATGCAACATCCTGCTGGCGCATGGCGGCGATGAGCGCCATATTCCGTTTTCGGCGGAGCGGATATTACAGAACGGATTTGATTATATTGCGGCGGGACACATTCACAGGAGCGGCTGGCTCATGCCGCACAAGGCGGTAATGGCGGGAAGCCTGGAGCCGACAGACTGCAACGACACCGGGCCGCATGGATACTGGATGGGAACGTTAGGGGCAGCGGGGGCAGATGTATATTTTTACCCGCTGCGCCATTGCGAATATTGTCATGAGATGTATCAGGCAGACCGGAACACGACAGACCGTATGCTGTGGGACTGGGCAAAGGAGCTGTTGGAGCAGAGACCGGAGTATCAGTATTTCCGTCTGTATATCAAAGGGAAAAAAGATCCGGAGTATTCCTTTGATGTGCAGGAGATCGGGAAGCTCGACCGGATTGTGGATATTACAGACCAGACGGTGCCGGATTACGATTACGGGAAGCTGCTGGAGGAGCACGCGGATTCGATACTTGGGGAATACATACGCAGTATGCGAAAAAAAGAACCGGGCGTCTGCACCGCAAAGGCACTGGAGTACGGTGTGAATGCGCTGCTCGGCTATGACTGCTGACGGAATGCCTGAAGTATGACAAAGAGCAAAGGATGGGACAGACATGCAGATTGACAGAGCCGCAATTTTTCGCTTTGGAAAGCTGGCAGATAGAACCGTGGATTTTGCCCCGGGGATCAACATTGTATATGGAAAAAACGAAGCCGGTAAGACGACGCTGCACGCGTTTCTGACCGCGATGCTGTTCGGGCTGGAAAAAGGCCGGGGACGGGCAAAGGGGACGGAGGGCTATCTGCGCTATGAGCCGTGGCATGCACCGTCGTATTACAGCGGTGCGCTGCAGTTTAGCGTCGGAGGCAGACCGTTTTATCTGGAACGCAATTTTTACCATAAAGAACCGAGAGCACGCCTCTGCAATCTGGCGGACGGGGAGGAACTGTCCGTCGCGTACGGAGATCTTGGAATGCTTTTAGGCGGAGTCACCCGGGAGGCGTATGAGAACACCTGTGATATTCCGCAGTGCCGGGCGGTGACGGGAGCAGAGTTGACCGGACTTCTGGCAGAGTATCTTTCCGATATGTCGGACGGGGGCAATGCGGGAATCCGCGTGACGCGTGCAGTGGAAAAACTGGAGCAGAAAAAGAGAAGCCTGCAGTCGCAGATCAAAAGTGAACAGGAGAAGCGGGAACAACAGCTGCAGCAGCTTACCGTGGAGCAGCGTATGCTCGAGGAGGACTGCGGCAGGCTTCGTGGGCAGATCGAGGAGGCGGCAGCGAATATGCGGGCATATGCCGGGATGCACCCGCAGGTGAGGGACGGACAGCGACCGGAAAATGCCCGAAATACGGAAAACGCGGGAAGTGCGTCAGACAGGGAAAGGAAAACTGCCGGTAACGGTTTTCCTGTGAGAAGCCTTTTTCTGGGACTGGCGGCAGCAGTGGGACTGGCAGGAAATGCATGGTGGCATCACCGCGCGGGTTATGCGCCGGAGCTGTTTGCAGCGGTGGAAGGCGTCCTTGCCATTCTGCTCGGCATCGGAGTGGCAGGCATACTGCGCCATAGGAGCGCGGGGCAGGCGCGTGCAGGAGAAAATGGGAAGGAGACGGCGGAGGCGCCAGAGAGCGCGTCAGCGGAGGACGCGGTGCGCATCCGGCTTGCGGAGTCGGAAAAGCAGAGCAGACGCCTGCTTGCAGGGTTGGAGGAAACACTCGCGGAGAAGGAAACGAGACGATGCAATCTGGCGGAACAGCTGGAAGCATGCAGCGGAGCGGGCACACGGGAGAGAGAACTCCAGCTGGAACTTGATGCCGTCGAGATGGCAAAAAATGAGATCATCCGCCTGTCAAGGGAATACGGGGACGAGCGGAGAGATGAGATCAACAGTGCGGTATCCAGATATGTCTCTGCGATTACAGAGGGAAAATACGATCTGGCGGAAGTGGACGAAACGGGAAAGCTCCGCGTGCAGACGGAGGGAAGAGAGGTTTTGCCGGAGGCGCTCAGCAGAGGAACGCTGGAACAGTTCTATTTTGCGTTCCGCATGGCAGTCGGAAGCATTGTAACACAGGAAGAACCGCTGCCGCTGCTTCTGGATGAAACCTTTGCAATGTATGACGATGACCGTCTGCGGCAGACGCTGCGGCTGCTGGTGGCGGACAGGACGCAGACGATCCTGTTTACCTGCCAGAGACGGGAGCAGAAGCTGTTGGAGGAACTGGGAATCTCATATCACATGATAGAGTTATAGTACCGTTTACGTTGTATGAAAAGAGGGGCAGGACGGCACAGCGTGACACGCGAGAAAAGGGCAGGGAGGAATACGGTGGCGGCAAAGAAAAAGAAGAAAAAATATCGGGGATTCTGGATATTTGTCAAAGTACAGTTTGTCCTTTCCCTGCTGGTGCTCGGCGGGCTGGGCTACTATGTCCTTGGCGGATATGCCTCAGAGGTGAGCAGCATCCGCAAGGAAGCGGACAGTCTGGTACGGAATTCGACGGAGGAGACGTTCCGGAGATACCGCACAAGCGTTGTGTATGCGGCTGACGGCAATGTGATATCCAGGCTTAATGACCAGGGAGCGTCCTGCTATCTAAAGCGCGACGAGATACCGCAGCCCGTGATCGATGCGGTGGTCTGTATGGAGGATCAGCGTTTTTACCAGCACAGAGGCGTGGATTTCAGAGCGCTTGTACGCGCGGCAAAATCACTGCTTGAAAACCGGAAGATCACGCAGGGGGGAAGCACGATCACAATGCAGCTTGCCAGAAATGTATTTCTGACGCAGGAGAAGACCTGGCAGCGCAAGGTGGAAGAGATTTTTATTGCACAGAATCTGGAGAAAAAATATACCAAGGATCAGATTCTGGAATTTTATCTGAATAATATTTACTATGGCAACGGGTATTATGGAATCGGAGCAGCAGGTAGCGGCTATTTCGACAGTGAGGTCGGGGATCTGGATCTCTCGCAGATCGCATTTTTATGTGCGATTCCCAACAATCCAACCGTGTATGATCCGGTTACCCATATGGATCATGCAGTCGAGCGGCGCGACCGGATTCTGGGTAAAATGCGGGATGACGGCAAGATTACACAGATGGCATATGCGGCGGCGGTAGCGGAGAACATTACCTTAAAGCGGCCGGAGGCGATGGAAAAAAATAATTACGTGGAAACGTACGCCTATTACTGTGCGACCCGTGCTCTGATGGAGCAGGAAGGGTTTGTGTTCCGATATCAGTTTGCAACGGAGGACGAGAGGGAGGCTTACGAGCAGGCTTACAGCGAATCCTACAGCGAGTGCCAGAAGCAGCTGTACACGGAGGGCTATCAGATTTATACGTCCTTTGACCTGCAGCTTCAGGAGGAACTGCAGGCGGCAGTTGACGATACCTTATCCGGTTTTACGGAGAAAAATGACGAGGGTGTTTATGATCTGCAGGGGGCGGCAGTCTGCATTGACAACGATAACGGCTACGTGCGCGCGATGGTGGGCGGCAGGGAGCAGGATTTTGACGGATACACGTTAAACCGCGCCTACCAGAGCTACCGTCAGCCGGGAAGTGCGATTAAGCCGCTCACGGTATACACGCCGTCGTTCGAGCGGAATTATACGCCGGAGAGCATTGTTGTGGATGAACCGGTGGAAGACGGACCGAAAAATGCGAACGGTACCTACCTTGGAAATGTGACGGTGCGCACCGCAGTCGAAAAATCAATCAATACCATTGCGTGGAAGCTCTATGAAGAACTGACGCCGCAGGTCGGTCTGTCCTATCTTGAGAACATGCATTTTTCCAGGCTGGATGCGGCGGATTATGTACCGGCGACGGCGCTGGGCGGCTTTACCAACGGTGTGTCGCCTCTGGAGATGGCAGCTGGATATGCGGCGCTCGCCAATGACGGGGTGTACCGCGAGCCGACCTGTATTATGCGGATCACCGGCGATGACGGGGCGGATGTTTATCTTGCAGCGCAGGAGGGGCAGGAAGTCTACCGGCAGAATGCGGCGCGGATGATGACGGATGTTTTGAAGGGAGTTTTTACCAACGGTACGGGGCGCGGACTGGGACTTTCAGATATGCCGTGCGCCGGAAAGACGGGAACGACCAACGACCACAAGGACGGCTGGCTGGTCGGCTATACGAGATATTACACGACCAGCGTGTGGGTTGGATACGATATGCCAAAAGAGATGGACAGCCTGATGGGTAATACCTATCCGGGAAAAATCTGGCAGACATTTATGAAGCAGGCGCATGAGGGACTGGAATGGCTGGATTTTCTGCCCTATACGCAGATTCCGGATGCTTCTTCCGGGGAGATGGAAGCAGAGGATGCAGCGACGGATGAGGGAAATGCACAGGAGGAAACGCCGGCGGAGAATGGAGACACACCGCAGGAGAATGTGCCGGATACAATGGACACGCCGCAGGGAAGTACGGCGGATGCTCCGGCATCCTCACAGGAAAACGGGCAGGGGATATCGGATACGCCGGATGCCACACAGGAACAGCCGTCAGACGCTCCGCAGCAGAATACAACAGGAACGTCACAGGAAAATGCATCCGACGTATCGCAGGAAAATACAGCGCAGCCATCCGGGGAGAATGCTTCGGATACGTCGCAGGAGACAGCGCCCGGGGCACCTTAAGAGAATACACCTTAACATTGACAGATAAGACTGGAAACGTTATCATAAGCATGGGTAAAGGCATCGGCAGAGTACATAACGGCCAGAAAACGATGCAAGGATACAAATAGGGAACAGGAGAATGGAAGCATGAAAAAATATGCATTTGGAGTTGACGTAGGGGGAACCACCTGCAAGATCGGATTTTTTGAGACGGATGGAAAGCTCATTGACAAATGGGAGATCAAGACGAACAAGGAAAACGGCGGAGCATCGATTCTGTCGGATGTGGCGCAGGCGATTGAGGGAAAGCTGACAGAAAAGGGAATCTCCAGGGACGATGTGCAGGGTATCGGCGTCGGCGTGCCGGGACCGGTAAAAAATGACGGTGTGGTACACCGCTGTGTGAACGTCGGCTGGGGTGTTGTAAATGTAGAAAAAGAACTGGGAGATCTGACCGGACTGAAGGTGAAGGCAGGAAATGATGCAAACGTGGCGGCACTCGGCGAGATGTGGCAGGGTGCGGCAAAAGGCTGCAGAGATGTCATCATGGTAACGCTGGGAACCGGAGTCGGCGGCGGCATTATTGTCGACGGAAAAGTTGTAGCCGGATTTGACGGAGCCGGTGGCGAGATTGGTCATATTACAGTGAATGCACACGAGAAGGAGCAGTGCAACTGCGGACAGTACGGCTGTCTGGAGCAGTATGCGTCTGCAACCGGAGTTGTGCGTGTGGCGAAGCGTACCCTCGAGAAGACGTCCGAAGATACCGCGCTTAGAAACCATGCAGATCTGACCGCAAAGGACGTATTTGACGAAGCCAAAGCGGGTGATAAAGTGGCGCTTGAAGTTGTCGATGAGGTATGTGGCATTTTAGGAGCAACACTTTCCAATATCGCATGTGTTGTGAATCCGGAGGTCATCGTAATCGGTGGAGGCGTCTCCAAAGCCGGTGGTATTCTCACGGATGCAGTGAAGAAGCACTTTGTTGCCACTTCATTCCACGCATGCGCCAACACAAAGTTTGTACTTGCGGGACTCGGAAACGATGCCGGAATGTATGGCTGCGTAGAGATGCTCTTAGATTAAAATGGGCTGTCGCCCGCGTGCACTGCACTATAAACGGGATACATTTTATTATGGGAAGCAGAGAGATATGTAACGTTCCAGATGCAACCGGAGGCGGCAATTCTAAGCGCAAAATCCGGTATTTCTAACCATGCCGCGTCGAACATTCTGGATGATCTGTGTTTTTCCAAGTTTCGGACATTCCACAAGGTGTGTTCGTAATCCGCAGACAATTTTAGGACTTTTGTGTGTGCCCCTTGTTGGCACCAATGAACAAAACATAACCGCGCGAAGCCGATGTCTGAGCTGCCATCTGCCTTATTTTCAATAGCAGATGGCAGTGAGTTTCGGTTCGCGCGGTTTTATATTGTCTGTGAAGCGGTGCCACTAGGGGCACCAGAAAGTCCGCTCATTGTCTGTGGATTTGCCGGACACACCTTGTGGAAAGTCCAAACATGGAAAGACACAGAATTCGATGTCCAACGCGGCATGGAAGAAATATTCGGATTTTCCTCCAAAGAATTGCCGCCTCCGGTTGCATCTGGAACGCGATAGTCCCTTTTTCTTGTCATAAAACGTATCCCGGTAAGATGCAAAGCATGACAACTCCGTTTTCTGGAAATAAAAAAAGAAAGCGTAAACGCTTTCTTCTTCGGGTTGGGCTGCTATTACTAACAGTAGCAGTTCCTAGGGGAATCGAACCCCTGTTTTCGCCGTGAGAGGGCGACGTCTTAACCGCTTGACCAAGGAACCGAACAAATGCTATTATAACAGGCTTTCAAAAAAAAGCAACCCCTTTTTTGAAATTTTTTTAAAAAGCTGAAAATTCTGTACAATTCGTGAAAAAAGGAGTATGATGGATTGCGATAGAGTAACGTGGTAAAGTGCAGGAAAGTAAAAGCAGAAACGATACTTCCTGACGCAGAAAGAGAGGTTTGTGCGATGTCGCTGGAGAGGGCAAAGGCATATTTAAAAGAATATAAGATGGAAGATCAGATCCGGGAGTTCCCCGTCTCCTCGGCAACGGTGGAACTGGCGGCGGAAGCACTGCACACGGAAGCAGGGCGGATTGCAAAGACTTTGTCTTTTCTGGTGGACGGAGAGGCGGTGCTGATCGTGTGTGCGGGAGATGCCCGGATTGACAATGCAAAATACAAGGCATTTTTCCGTGCGAAGGCGAAGATGCTTGCGCCGGATGAGGTGGAGGAACGGATCGGACATGCGATCGGAGGCGTCTGCCCGTTTGGAATCAAGGAAGGCGTGCGGGTGTATCTGGACGAGACTTTGAAAAAATATGAGACGGTTTTTCCGGCGTGTGGGAGCAGCAACAGCGCGATTGAACTGACGATACCGCAGTTGGAGCAGCTTGCAAAACCGGTGTGCTGGGTAGATGTCTGCAAACTGCCGGCATAAAAGCCTGTATTTTCGAGAAAAAGCTTGCATTTCCCATAAAAAAGTGCTACTTTAATATATGATAACACGATGACTTGATTGAGAGAGGACGAAAGCCCTCTCTCAATTCACGTTTATGCCCTGTAAAGTCTGTGTAAAGGCCGGGTGGGCAGTTTGTTACAATTAAAATTGAATATGGAGAAAGAAGGTGTACACATGTCAAAGCGTGAAACATACGAAGCGCGCACCGAAGAACTGATTACTCCGATCTTAGAGCGCATGCATTTTGAACTCGTGGATGTGGAGTATGTAAAAGAAGGCGGAACCTGGTATCTGAGAGCCTACATCGACAAGGAGGGCGGGATCACCGTCAACGACTGCGAGGCAGTGGCGAGAGAGATGAATGAGATTCTTGACCGCGAGGACTTCGTGGAAGATTCCTACGTGTTCGAGGTAAGTTCCCCGGGACTTGGCAGACCGCTCAAGAAAGAAAAAGATTATGTCCGGAGCATGGGAAAGGAGATTGAGATCCGCACTTACCGTGCAATCAACCGGGAAAAGGAATTTTATGGTATTTTATCTGCATATGATGAAAGTACTGTGACAATAGAGACAGAAAACGGAGAGAAAATGACGTTTGAGAAGCCGGATATCGCGCTGATCCGTCTGGCATTCGATTTTTGATAAAATATATGCTAATAACCACTAAGGAAACAGGAGGATAATAAAATGAGTAGTAATAATGAGTTATTAGAAGCATTGAATATACTGGAACGTGAGAAGAATATCAGCAAGGAGACACTGCTTGAGGCAATCGAGAATTCACTGGTGACCGCCTGCAAGAACCATTTCGGTACATCCGAGAATGTAAAGGTGACGATGGACCCGCAGACCTGTGAGTATCATGTGTTCCAGGAGAAGACCGTAGTAGAGCAGGTGGAGGATCCGGTAGAGCAGATCAGCCTTGTCAATGCCAAGATGGTGGATTCCAAATACGAGATCGGAGATATCGTGAATGTCGAGATCCAGTCCAAGGAGTTCGGACGCATCGCAACACAGAATGCCAAGAATGTCATCTTACAGAAGATCCGTGAAGAGGAGCGCAAGGTTTTATACAACCAGTATTACAGCATGGAAAAGGATGTTGTGACCGGTGTGGTACAGCGTTACATCGGAAGAAATGTGAGCGTCAACCTGGGCAAGGTAGATGCGATCCTGGCCGAGAACGAGCAGGTGAGAGGCGAGGTATTCCAGCCGACCGAGCGTATCAAGGTCTATATTCTGGAGGTGAAGGATACATCCAAGGGACCGAAGATTCTCGTGTCAAGAACCCATCCGGAGCTGGTAAAGCGCCTGTTCGAGTCTGAAGTGACCGAGGTGAGAGAGGGAATCGTTGAGATTAAGGCAATCGCGCGGGAGGCAGGAAGCAGAACCAAGATTGCCGTCTGGTCCAATGATCCGGATGTGGATCCGGTAGGCGCATGTGTCGGTATGAACGGTGCGAGAGTCAATGCGATCGTCAACGAACTGCGCGGCGAGAAGATTGATATCATTACCTGGAATGAGAATCCGGCAATGATGATCGAGAATGCATTAAGCCCGGCAAAGGTTATTTCCGTTATCGCGGATGCGGAGGAGAAGTCGGCGAAGGTCATCGTACCGGATTATCAGCTTTCGCTGGCAATCGGCAAGGAAGGACAGAACGCGAGACTGGCGGCAAGACTTACCGGCTTTAAGATCGACATCAAGAGTGAGACACAGGCCAGAGAGTCCGGCGACTTCATGGATTATGAGAGCGAGTACGAGGACGACGAGTATTACGAGGATGACGAGTACGCAGAGGACGGCGAATATACCGAGGACGGCGAGTATGCAGAGGACGGATATGTCGATGATGCGGATGCCGAGGGAGAATACGCTGAGGAATCCGGACTTGAGGATGAGACAGACACAGAGAATGAAGAAGAGTAGGCAGGGGTTGATCAGAGAATGGCAAACAAAAAGATTCCAATGCGTCAGTGCGTGGGGTGCAGAGAGCTTAAGCCGAAAAAAGATATGATCCGGGTAATCAAGACGGCGGCGGAGGATGAGGCCTCCTCACAGATTGTACTTGATGCCACAGGAAGAAAGAACGGCAGGGGCGCTTATGTGTGTCCGAACAGTGAGTGCCTGCGCGCGGCAATAAAAAACAAGGGTCTGGAACGATCATTAAAAATGCCAATTCCAAAGGAAGTCTATGATACACTGACAAAGGAGATGGAGGAGTTTGAAACCAGATAAGGTGTTGTCGATGCTTGGCATTGCAGCCAAGGCGGGCGGTGTGGCAAGCGGAGAGTTTTCCACAGAAAAAGCAGTGAAGGATGGCAGGGCATGGCTTGTCATTGTCGCGTCGAATGCGTCTGAAAATACACAGAAGCATTTCCGGGATATGACGACTTTTTATGAAGTTCCGATGTATGTGTACGGAGAAAAAGAGACATTGGGACATTTCATTGGAAAGGAATTCCGTGCATCGCTTGCAGTGACAAACGAAGGGCTGGCCCATTCGATCGAAGATAAATTGAAACTGACGTTAACAACTGAATAATGGAGGAAACAGGATATATGGCAAAAATGAGAGTTCATGAACTTGCAAAAGAGTTAGGAATAGAAAACAAACAGATTATTGAATTTTTAAGTACAACGGAGCATGCGGTAAAGTCGCACAGCAGCAGCATTGAGGATGATGTGCAGAAAATGGTGCGCGACAAGTTCCAGAAAAAGGCAGCACCAAAGACGGAGACAGTGCCGAAGGCGGAGGCAGCGCCGAAGAAGGAAGCAGCACCGAAGGCGGAAGCGGCACCGAAGGCTGCTGAGAACGCGGAGGGCAGACCGGAGCGTCCAAAGAAGAAGTCCAGCATTACCGCGGTATTTAATCCGCAGTACAGCAAGCAGGGAGGCGGACGCCGCCCGCAGGGAGACCGTGACCGCCGTCCGATGAACGGAGACCGTCGTCCGATGAATGGAGACCGCCGTCCACAGGGAGGCAGACCGGAGCAGCGTCAGGCAAGACCGGCAAACAGCTTTGATGTCAAGAGAGCATTTGAGCGCGCAATCAACCCGGAGGCTGCAAAGGCAGCCGAGGAGGCAGAGCGTCAGGCAGCGGAGCGCGCAAAGGCGGCCAGAACGGCAGCGCCGGAGAAAAAGCCGCAGGAGACAGCAGCAAAGCAGCCGGAACGCCGTGAAAATGTATACGAGAATGTGTATGAGAACGTATATGCACAGAATCCGCAGGCACGCCCGCAGGGAGACCGTGACCGCCGTCCGATGAACGGGGACCGTCGTCCGCAGGGAGACCGCGACAGAAGACCGGGAGCAAACGGAGACCGCCGTCCGATGAACGGGGATCGTCGCCCGCAGGGAGACCGCGACAGAAGACCGGGACAGAATGGATACGGCAACCGTGGCGGCAATAATGGCGGAGGAAGACCGTACGGCGGAGGAAGACCTGGCGCAAACGGTGGTCAGGGAGACAGAAACGGAGGCCGTGGCGGCAATGGTTACCGCGGTGGCAACCCGTCCGGCAGACTGGATCGTGAGATCGACCGTATGAACAAGGAGACCGCAGCATCCACAGAGGAACTGCGCGGCAAGGAGTCCAGAGAGCGCGAGAAAGACCGCAACAAGAACGACAGACAGAGAAACGATTATGATGCACTTGGCGGCAAGAAGCAGGAGCGCTTCGTAAATCTGGAGAAGAACGGCGGCAAAAAGAAGCCGAACCAGCAGCCGCAGCCGAAGCAGGAAGAGGATGTGATTAAGACACTCGTTCTGCCGGAGAAGCTGACGATCAAAGAGCTTGCCGATAAGATGAAAGTGCAGCCGTCCGTGATCGTGAAGAAGCTTTTCATGAAAGGCACGATGGTGACGGTGAACCAGGAAGTGGACTATGAGACGGCGGAGGAGATCGCGCTTGAGTTCAACTGCATCTGTGAGCCGGAAGAGAAGATCGATGTGATCGCAGAACTCTTAAAAGAAGAAGACGATCCGGAAGAGACACTTGTGGCACGTCCGCCGGTTGTCTGCGTCATGGGTCATGTCGATCATGGTAAGACATCCCTGCTGGATGCGATCCGCTCCACCCGTGTGACAGACAAAGAGGCAGGCGGTATCACACAGCATATCGGTGCATCTGTTGTTTCGATCAACGGTCAGAACATCACATTCCTGGATACACCGGGACATGAGGCATTCACGGCAATGCGTATGCGTGGAGCAAATTCCACCGATATTGCGATTCTGGTAGTCGCTGCAGATGACGGTGTCATGCCGCAGACGATCGAAGCAATCAACCATGCAAAGGCAGCGGGAGTTGAGATTATCGTTGCCATCAATAAGATTGATAAGCCGAGTGCCAATATTGAGCGCGTAAAGCAGGAGCTGTCCGAGTACGAACTGATTCCGGAAGATTGGGGCGGAAGCACGGTATTTTGTCCGGTATCTGCACATACTAAGGAAGGTATCGAGAACCTTTTGGAGATGATCCTTCTGACCGCAGAGGTACTTGAGTTAAAGGCAAATCCGAAGCGTAATGCGAGAGGCCTTGTCATTGAGGCTCGTCTGGATAAGGGACGCGGTGCAGTTGCCACCGTTCTGGTACAGAAGGGTACCTTAAAGGTTGGTCAGCCGATTGCATGCGGAAGCTGCTACGGCAAAGTGCGTGCAATGATTGACGACCAGGGAAGAAGAGTCAAGGAAGCGGGACCGTCCACACCGGTGGAGATTCTCGGACTTTCATCGGTACCGGAGGCAGGCGAGACATTCGTTGCCATGGATACGGAGAAGGAGGCAAGAGCATTTGCCGAGACCTATATTTCCGAAGGCAAGAACCGTCTGATCGAAGATACCAAGGCGAAGATGTCGCTGGATGATCTGTTCTCGCAGATTCAGTCCGGTAACGTCAAGGAACTGGATATTATTGTTAAGGCAGATGTACAGGGTTCTGTGGAGGCTGTAAAGCAGAGTCTGGAGAAGCTGTCCAACGAAGAGGTAGTAGTAAAAGTAATTCACGGCGGTGTCGGTGCCATCAACGAGTCCGATGTCAGCCTTGCATCCGCATCCAATGCAATCATCATCGGATTCAACGTTCGTCCGGATCCGATGGCGAAGACAACAGCGGACAAGGAGAACGTCGATATGCGTCTCTACAAGGTCATCTACAATGCCATCGAGGATGTAGAGGCGGCAATGAAGGGAATGCTCGACCCAATCTTCGAGGAGAAGGTGCTCGGTCATGCGGAGGTGCGTCAGATCTTCAAGGCATCCGGAATCGGAAATATCGCAGGTTCCTATGTGCTTGACGGTGTGTTCCAGAGAGGCTGCAAGGTTCGTATTTCCCGCGCCGGAGAGCAGATCTTTGAGGGCAATCTGGCATCCTTAAAGCGTTTCAAGGACGATGTGAAGGAAGTAAAAGCCGGATACGAGTGCGGTCTTGTCTTTGAAGGCTTTAATGACATTGCAGAGCTTGATATCGTTGAGGCATACACGATGGTGGAGGTACCGCGTTAACAGACGTTTTGCGTGTATGGAAGGAGCTAGAAATTGAGAAAAAACAGTATTAAAAATACCCGGATCAACGGGGAAGTGCTGCGCGAGTTGTCGAATATCATCCGCGGGGAGATCAAGGACCCGCGGATCAATCCGATGACCAGCGTAGTCACCGTGGAGGTTGCACCGGATCTGAAAACGTGCAAGGCTTATATCAGCGTGCTCGGGGATGAGGAATCCCAGAAGGCAACGCTCGCAGGTCTTAGAAGTGCGGAGGGGTACATTCGCAGGCAGCTTGCCCACAGCATCAACCTTAGGAATACGCCGGAGATCACATTTGTGCTGGATCAGTCCATCGAGTACGGTGTGCGCATGTCCAAGATGATTGACGATGTGACAAAGGATATTCCTGATCGGGCGGATGAGGCGGAAGAGGAAACAGAAGAATGACGAATTTTGATGATTTTCTGGCAGAGGTTCATACGGTTGCCATCGGCGGACACATCCGTCCCGATGGTGACTGTGTGGGCTCCTGCCTTGCTACTTATAATTACATTAAAACATGGTATCCCGACATTGATGTGACGGTTTATCTGGAGCCGATTCCCAATATTTTCAAATTTATGGCGCGCTCCAATGAGATCGTCTCCGATTTTTCCGGGGATACGGTATACGATCTGTTTATCGCGCAGGACTGCGGGGATACGGGACGTCTGGGCGGTGCGGCGCATTTCTTTGAGCAGGCGAAGCATACCGTCTGTGTGGATCACCACATCAGCAACCAGAGCTTTGCACAGGACAACTACATTTTCCCGCAGGCAAGTTCCGCGTCGGAGCTTGTCTATGAACTGCTTCCAAAGGAGCGCATCACAAAGGAGATTGCCGAGTGCATTTATACCGGAATGGTGCATGACACCGGCGTCTTCCAGTATTCGTGTACGTCGAGAAAGACGATGGAGATCGCCGGAGCGCTGATGGAGTGCGGGATCAATTATCCGAAGATTGTGGATGATACCTTCTACACAAAGACATACAACCAGAACCGCATTATGGGGCTTGCATTGTTAAAGAGCAGGCTGCACCTGAACGGAAAATGTATTTCCAGCGTGATCACGGAGGAGGAGATGACGCAGTATGACGTGCTGCCAAAGCATCTGGACGGCATTGTGAATCAGCTCCGCGTGACCAAGGATGTGGAAGTGGCAGTCTTTTTGTATGAGACGGGAGACGGCACGTTTAAGGTGAGCACCAGATCCAGGGAAGTGGTGGATGTCTCGAAGGTGGCGGTAAAGTACGGTGGCGGCGGACACATCCGAGCAGCCGGATTTTCCATGACTGGCGATGCAGATGCCATCATCGAACAGATTATTTCGGATCTGGCAGAACAGATAAAGTGAGAAAAAAGCAGTATGATGAATGGAATTATCAATATCTATAAGGAAAAGGGATTTACCTCGTTTGACGTCGTGGCTAAGCTTCGGGGGATCTTAAAGACCAGAAAGATCGGACACACGGGAACGCTGGATCCGGATGCGGAGGGGGTGCTCCCGGTGTGTGTCGGCAAGGCGACGAAGATCTGCGAACTGCTGACGGACAAGACGAAGGAATACGAGGCTGTCATGCTGCTTGGAAGAACGACGGACACGCAGGATGTGACGGGCGAGACCCTGACGCAGCAGGAGGTGCGCTGCAGTGCAAAGGAAGTGGAAAAAGCGGTTCTCTCGTTTGCAGGCGATTATATGCAGGTGCCGCCGATGTATTCTGCCTTAAAGGTTGACGGCAGGAAGCTGTGTGATCTGGCACGGGCCGGCGTGACCGTGGAACGTGCGGCGCGTCCGGTTCATATTTTTTCCATCGAGATCCTTTCGATCGAACTGCCGCGTGTCAGGATGCGTGTCTGTTGTTCCAAGGGAACGTATATCCGCACGCTCTGCCAGGATGTGGGGGAGGTGCTCGGCTGCGGTGCGTGCATGGAATCGCTGCTCCGCACGAGAGTCGGAGAGTTCGCGCTTGCGGACGCCATAAAGCTGTCCGAGGTGGAGGCGTACGTGATTGCACACAGGTCGGATGCGACGGAGAGAGAAGAGATGCAGCTTCCGTTCCTTCAGGCGGTGGATACCGTCTTTCTAAAATATGAGAGCGCGACGGTGGACGGACAATTCCGCAAATATTTATATAACGGAAACCGGCTGCGCCCGGAGATGTTTTTGGAGGAACATGAGAGCATGAGAATGGCGCCGGTCCGCGTCTACGACGATGAAGGCGCATTTTTCGGCATTTATGAATATCAGGCGGAAAAGGAAGACTATAAACCATTAAAGGTGTTTAAGTAGATCATGAAATATATCAGGAACACAACGGATTTTTATATAGAAGAGAATACGGTGCTTTCTCTCGGCAAGTTTGACGGGATTCACAGGGGGCATGAGCAGCTGCTGCAGTATTTTGCAAAGAAAAAGGACGAAGGTCTCGCGGGAGCGATTTTTACCTTCGACATTCCACCTCGCAGAAATGTGCAGAATGTGGAGGCGAAGGTGCTGACCACGAATGAGGAAAAAAGGCACATGTTTGAGCGTCTGGGGATTGATTATGTGGTGGAGTGCCCGTTTACGCAGGAGATCATGTGCATGGAGCCGGAGGATTTCATCGCAAAGATTGTGCGGCAGCTTCATGTAAAGTGCATGGTTGTGGGGGAAGACTTTCATTTCGGACATAATCGCAGGGGCGATTACCATATGCTGCGGCAGTATGCCGGAAAATACGGATACGAAGTGATCGTTGTGGAGAAAATAAAAGAAGACAGCCGGGACATCAGCAGCACGTTCGTGAGGGAAGAGATCGCAGCCGGGAATATCGAGAAGGCAAATCATCTTCTGGGATACCGTTACTTTGTGACCAGCAGAGTCCTGCACGGCAACCAGATCGGAAGAACGATCGGGATTCCGACCATCAACCAGCTGCCGCCGAAGGAGAAGCTGCTGCCGCCGAACGGTGTCTACGTGACGGAGGCATACATCGGAGACCGGTGGTACCGCGGCATCAGCAACGTGGGGTGCAAGCCTACGATTGAGGGAGAGTATCCTGTCGGGGTGGAGACACATCTGCTGGATTTCGCGGAAGATGTCTACGATAAGATGGTGACGGTGGAGTTCTTAAGCAGAGTCCGCAGCGAGCGGAAATTTGCATCGATTGAGGCGCTCAAAGAGCAGATGCAGAACGATGTTGCCTATGGCCGTGCCTATTTTGAAAAACACACCTCGTAATAATTATTACATAAATGTTACAAAAATATGTTGACATCGTAAAAAATCGTTGCTATACTGGACGTTAGATTTAAAAATGAGCACAAACTAGAATTGCGCAGAAGACGGCGCAAGAATGGAGAGTCATATGAAAGCACGATTAGCGAGAATCGCAGGTTTGGTCCTGGCGGGAACTCTGGTGGTTTCCACAGCGGCAATAGATCAGAAGTCAAAGAATACAGATGCGGATATCAGTGCAACCGTGGCGTCCGGTGTTACCAGCGCACTGTCCGGAAGCCTCAGTGATGCGACGATGGGTGTGGCCGGTGTTTCCGGAATGGACGTTGCAAGAACGGCACAGGGACAGGAAGCGGTTGAAGAGGGCACCGAATCAGCAGAGGCGGGTGTGGATGCATCGACGTCTTCTGCCGCTGCCGGAGTATCGGCAGAGCTTGCAGACGCAGCAACTGTGGCTTCACAGGCGCAGGACGAACTTACAGAGACGGAGAGCACAGAGGAGCAGACAGAGAGTACAGAGCAGGATGCCGCACAGCAGGCGGCGAGCGCTTACGGATATACCAATCTCGGTGTGGCGAATGTTGAGGGCAATCTCAACGTCCGTGCAGCGGCAGGCACTGATGCAGATGTCGTGGGCAAGATGCCGAACAACGCAGGATGTGAGATTCTCGGCGTGGAAGGCGAATGGACACAGATTAAGTCCGGTTCCGTGGAAGGTTATGTAAAGTCGGAGTATCTTCTGACCGGAGATGCGGCGCTTGCCAGAGCGGATGAGGTAAAGCAGACGCTTGCCACCGTGAAGACGACAACCCTTTACGTCAGAGAGCAGCCGAACACCGACTGCGCGATTGTCACAATGATGCCGCAGGGCGAGGAACTCGAGGTGCTCGAGGTGCTTGACGGATGGGTGAAGATCAACGTCGACAGTGATGAGGGATATGTCTCTTCCGATTATGTAGAGATCTCGACAGAGCTTTTAAAGGCGATGACCATGACTGAGATCCGGTATGGACAGGGTGTTTCGGATGTGCGTGTATCGCTGGTGCAGTATGCGACACAGTTTGTCGGCAATCCGTATGTATGGGGCGGCACAAGTCTGACCAGAGGTGCGGACTGCTCCGGTTTTGTCATGAGCGTATTTGCCAACTACGGCATTTCCCTTCCGCATTCTTCCGGCGCGCAGTCGAATTGCGGAACGAAGATTTCGGCCTCTGAGGCACAGCCGGGAGATCTGTTCTTCTACGGAAACGGAAGCCGCATCAACCACGTGGCAATCTACATCGGCAACGGACAGGTGGTACATGCAAGTTCACCGAAGTCCGGCATCAAGATTTCCGGTGCCTATTACCGTACGCCGGTCAAAGTTGTGCGTGTGATCAATAATTAAAAAGTTGTTTACAAGCGTATGCAGCTATGCTATAATGCGAGAGTATGAGTTCAGCCCATATTCGGTAAATGGACACTCCAACCTTTTACTGAGTATCATACACAGTCGGGCGATGGGCCAAAAGGGCCCGGTATGGCAGAAGCCATCCAAACAGAATATTATAAGGAGGATCAGAACATGATCGCAAAGGACAAGAAGCAGAACATTATCGCAGAGTATGGAAGAACACCGAATGACACAGGTTCACCGGAGGTACAGGTTGCTCTTTTGACAGCACGTATCGAGGAGCTTACCGCTCACTTAAAGGAGAACCCGAACGATCATCACTCCAGAAGAGGTCTTTTAAAGATGGTTGGTCAGAGACGTGGTTTACTTGCTTACTTAAAGAAAGTAGATATCGAGAGATATCGTGCTTTAATCGAGCGTTTAGGTCTCAGAAAATAAGATGTCCAAAGCGGGCAGACATGCCCGCTTATCAATAGAGCGGAGAGCTTCCCCGCTCTATTTTTACTGTATGGAGGCACTTCCGTGCAGCATGGCAATCTGACAGAAGCGTATCCCCGAGACCACTGAAATATAGATACGTGCAGTGTATGTATTTCAGTAGTTTCGGTGCTTCTGCAGAGTGGATTTGCGGGAT
>ENA-UPWS01000947-UPWS01000947.1-human-gut-metagenome-genome-assembly--contig:-NODE-947-length-18467-cov-4.320772_pt1 | contig 18467 bp, 14 predicted proteins | sample MGYA00250054_ERZ773384 | MGnify/ENA primary metagenome ERZ773384 (study PRJEB29103, sample SAMN06111979) | human gut metagenome | biome: human gut; feature: ankylosing spondylitis patient; material... | reverse complement strand
TCACCGTATCCGGATGGAGTCCAGAGAACGAGGTCTGCGGCATAGCCGTGAGTTCGTTCACCTCTTCGGGCGCCAGCGAGAAGTCAAAAACGTTCAGATTTTCCTGCTGATGCGCGAAAAGCGTCGACTTCGGGATCGGGGCGATGCCGCGCTCAATGCACCAGCGCAGAGCGACCTGGGCAGGCGTCTTGCCGTGGGCGGCAGCGATCTTTTCGAGCAGCGCATGGCGCAGGAGCGTCCCGCGGCCGAGCGGACTCCAGGCCTGAACCTGAATGCCCTTGGCACGGCAGAAATTGACGGCGGCCGGCTGCGCATAGCCCGGATGAATTTCGAGCTGATTGACCATCGGTTTTACGCGGGCACGGGCAAGCAGCGGAACGAGGTGATGGGGGAGGAAATTGGATACGCCGATGGCACGGACGCGCCCTTCGGTGTAAAGCTCTTCGAGCGCGCGCCAAGCGCCGGCGTTCTGTGCCTGCCAGACCATGGGCTCTCCCTGAGCGGCCGGCCAATGGATGAGGAGCAGATCGAGATAGTCCGTCTGCATCTGCGTGAGGATCAGCTCATAGGCTTCGCGGGCGCTCTCATAGGAGCGGTGTGAAGCCCAAATCTTGCTCGTCAGGAAGAATTCGGAACGCGGGACATCTGACGCGCGGATCGCTTCGCCCATACGCTGGGCGTTGTTGTAAATCTGAGCGGTGTCGAACTGGCGGTAGCCGAGTTGTATCGCTGTCTGGATGGTGCTGTCGAAATTCTCGTTGATGGGAATCTGCCACGTCCCGAAGCCGATGGTCGGCATCTTGACGTCGTTGGCGAGCACGGTCGTTTCGGTAAGCGGTTGAGTCGCTGTCATTGATCTTTTTCTCCGGCCGCAGTTGGGATGCTGCGGACGTGCAGTGAAGGCAGCGGCGCAGAAAACCTGACGTCTTCAGCGGGCTGAGGAATGCTTGTAGGGAATGGAGCCGTCAGGAATGCAGTAATACTCCAAACGAACCGGCCTCAATCGTACCCGATAAAAGGCTGATCCCATTTGATCTCAGAGAAAAGATTATCGCGATGTAAAGGTACGCTGAGGATTATCCCAATGGACAAAAAGGCTTTTTGTGTGCTCGGCACATTGTTTGACAGGCCCTGCTGAAGGGCATCCCCGCAGCTCAACAGCATTAAGGTTCGCAGAGCACCGCTTAGAATGCGGGTGCTACTGGCAAAAGAACACTTTTAGGCGCAAGGCATGCAGCACATTGATCCGGAACTTTTCACATGGCTCTTCATTGGGGCTGTCGGCCTCGTTGCGGGGGTTTGGGGTTTGACCCGAGCAGCGTCGCGGCGCCGCGGCGAGGCTGAGCTGAGCCGTTTGGGCAAAACGTCTGCCGCAGTGCCCCGCCGTCGGGAGCGCATTGCTGCTCGCCGTCCGGATGTGCCCAAGGCCGTTAAAAAAGAAACCGCGGAGCCCAAAGCGCCTCAGCATGGCCCTGGCCGGCCGGCTGTCTTTCTTTTGAAGTCCGCCGACGGCCGGACGATTGTTCTGCAGCGTGCGCCGGAGGCTGAGTGTCGAGAGGGACTCGAGCGCCTTTATGCGTGCGCGGGCGACGCTGCAGCTCTCGAAGATGAGCAAAATAAACTCGCCGCAGCCGCTCAGCAGCTCGCCCTTCGAGGCGGAGCGCTTGAATGGAGCGTGGATTCAGATCTCGCGCACAACGCCTTTGTGCTCTGCTGCGCAAATAGTCAAGAAGCGCCCGCTGCCGCCTCCGCCGCCGCTTTGGGGACGGGGGGTCTCCTCATGGGCAACCGCGCCGCGCTCGATGGGGCGGAGCCCCTTTTCGCCGCTGTCGAAGAGGGGTTTCGGATCGCTGCCGCTCCGGAAGGCGCGCTCCTGCTTAGCCTCAATGACTGTCTCGAGAGCGCCGGGAAGCACCTGAGGCGCCTCGAGAAACTCTCTCCTCAGCGCACAGAGGATTGGCTGCAGACGGCAGACAAGATTAAAGCGCTCGGTGAAGAGGCTCAGCGCCTCACGATAAACGGGAACTGGGCAGATTGGGATACCGCGGTGACGCTCGAAACCATTGACGCTTTGACGCAGTCGGTTGACGAACGGATATTGAAGATTGACGCGGCGCTTGAAGCTGAAGCCGAATCTGACGCGCTGAGCGCTCTTGAATCCGCTGACACGGCCTTGAAGCGCGCTTACGGACTTCTTCTCGAACGGACCAGTGCGGTATTGCTCTTAGAGGCGCTCGCGGCTTCCAATGTTCTTTATTCCACGGACTACTGCCGCGGCATGCATTCTGCCTCCCGCATCGCTTTGCGGGCGCAGGCCTTTCCCAGCACGCAAAAAATAACGAATGCAGTTCATGCATTGATTTTGCAGACGGCCGAAACCTCCGGGCGCACGATGACGCCTCAGGCGCTTGATCTTCTCGGCGCCGTCAAGCAGGATGCAAAAATGCTTGAGGCCTTGGAAGGCGCATCGAGCACTGAACTCCAAAACGGCGTAAAGGCGCTTCAGCGGGTGATGGATCGACGCCTGCTTGCAGAGCATCCAATTGCCCGCTTAATGATCTGCACGGATGAGGACGGCGCGGCACATTTTGCCCGGCCGCTCTAGCGCCCGAAGGGTTCATTGAGACCCGAAACAGAAAAACCGCCGGACTCTGAAAGAATCCGGCGGTTTGAGCAAGAAGCAAAAGTTAAAGCAGGTTGGCTGTGAGCTCGGCAACCATCGTGCTTGATGCGATCACGGGAACGTCTACCGCTTCCGCACAGATATCGCGCAGCGTCTTGGAATAACCCATGCAGTCGAGCACGATGACCTCCGCGCCTTGATGAGCGAGCTTTCGTGCGGCTTCTTGGAGTTCTTCTTTAGAGGCCGTGTAAGGTGAGGCAGCCGCAAAGACGGGAGGCTTGTCGAGTCCCTTCCATTTATTGAGCTCGCTTTGGGCTTGCTCAATGAGCGGCACCATAACGCCGACCTGCAGCGGGTTGAGGAGCGCAGCGAAAACGGGCGGAAGCAGTCTGTCGGGTTCGATGAGGCGCACTTTCTCTGTAGTGAGCCCCTCAAATTCGCCCGTGCAGAGCAGCACGATCGGGCTGCAGCCCGCTTGTTCGAGCTGACGGATCTTTTCCTGCAGAGCCCTGCGGACAGCAGACTTACCTAAGACGACTGCGGTACCGTCGAGCATGCGTGAGGTGAGGAGTCCTTCACTTCCCACCGGAGCGAATTGCTTGTCCACTTCCGCTTTGGTCAATCCGTCGAGGCATCCCGCGTGCACCACTTCTGTGCCGGCTGGCGCAATGGCATTAAATACCGGCGCCAAATCAGGGCGGGGAGCCTGACCGATGGTAAGCGTTGCGAATTTCTTCATGATTCACCTCTTATTTGTGGCGAAGGCCCGGAATGATCGAGGAGAAGAAGCTCAGCAGCGCGTCGCCGGCGATGAGACCGGCTGCGAGCACTTCCAGCGGACCGCGGGCATCTGGCCCCTTGATCTTAAGCACAGCGATGCGAATGCCGAGACCGATCAAAACGGCCCAGCCAGCCATCGGATTGTTGATAAGAAGGCCAGTGGCGAGCAGCACGCCCATTTGACGAGAAGGGCCGCCGATAAACTGAATGAGGGCGCCGGGGATGGCCCAAATCAGCAGTGACTTCGCAATGTCGAAAGATACGCCAGCCTGAATAGCGGCGATATACACCTTGGCAACCGGCGGTACAAGGCCCTGCGAGAAGAAGTCCTGATAAACAAAAGCGACGACCGGGATGGCGATGAGGAAGGCCATGGAAGCAGCCAGAAACTGCTGACGGCGTCCGTCGAGTTCAAAGGCGGGGTTCTTCCCGTTGCCGCGAAGAATCCACCCGGCCTTCAAGTCATAGCCCATATCGGCAAAAGCCGGACCCGTCGCAGCGGCAAAGCCGCAGAGCATGGCGAGCGCTTCCGGCGGAAAGCCGATCAGAATACCCACAAGGAGCGTAATCAGCGCTACGGCAAAGGCCGGGAACCAGCCGGAATGCATAGCGGCAAGACCGACGATCATTTCATGCACGAATGCCGCAAAAGCTGCATAGAACATGAAGGCGATGAGCCAGCCTGCCGACATGTGGTGATACATGCCGCTGCCGAAAGCGATCAGGACGGAGATCAGGGCAAAACCGATGGAACCGATGCCGATCGTGCGGCCGATCTGTTCATCTTTATGTTCAGGCATTTCAACGCCGTGCTTGGCGGCATGTGCCTTTTCCGCGGCTGCGCGTTCGTCGTGCGCGTCATCCTTTTTGCCGCGCATCAGGAAGATGATCTGAATCAGTGCGACCAGACCGGCGCCGGCCATGATGCCGTGCGGAATGTAGAGCGCATTGATGTCAATGCCGAAGACCGGGCTGCTGTAGCCGCGCAGGAGAAAGCCGATGCCCAGCATGCCGAGTGCCCAGACATTGCCGATAAAGGCCGTGCCCAGAGCGGCCGTCGGGAACTTGAAGAAGGATCCTAAGGCGCCCAGAAAAATGCCGATGCCGAGAAGGACGGCCTGCTTGCCGCCTTGATCGCCCGCTTTAATGGACTCCGCAGCAGCAACGCCGTGCGGCCAGGCACCGGTAGCCGGGAAAAGCTTGGTATTGAAGAGCTTATAGAGCAGGAACCCGTCGAGCAGCATGGCGAGCGCGACGCCGATAAACATCGGCACGACCATGTCGGGGCGGCCGAAGAGCCAGGGAATGGCAATCGGGAGCAGAAGCGAGTTGGCCGCACCAAAGGTGGCGGCAGAAGTGGCGCTCTGAGCAAGGTTTTGCACATGCACCGAGCGATAGTGGCCGAAAAACTTGAGCGGCACACGGGCCACGATCATCGCCGCCATAGCGCCGATGATGGCCGTGTTAGGCGTCACCCCGAGGCTGACGAGCAGCTGCACGCCGATGATTGCGCCGAAAACGCAAAGAATCACGAGCAGCACAAGCGTTGCAGGATCCCAGACCTTTGGGTGCTGCTGCAGCGGAGGAGTTTCTATTTCTGACATAGCTGTTCCTTAATGAGCAGTGACCGGATGCCGAATTCCGAGGTTCGGCATCCGCAATGACGGATCATTGTTGTGAATACGCCGGGCGCGGTATGGAATTAGTGTTGGCCGCTGCCCTGAAAGTGCGTCATTGAGCCGTAAAGCTTGGTGATGAGCTCAAATTCCTTCTTGTCGTAGAACGAACACTCGTTCTGCGTGAAGGCCTTGGCCACCTCAATTGAATAGCGCACGGCGTCATCGACATCAACGAGGTGTGTTGCGCCTGTGCCGCAGCCGGGGACGACGGTTTCCGTCGTGATGGCAATGCCGACGACCGGCACATGAGCGGCAACAGACGGCTGCAGGATGGAATTCATGTGGTAGAGCCCGTTGCCGTAGGGCGTGATGTCCTGCTGCGTGATCGGGAAAGTGGCCGGGAGCTTCCCGGTCGTGACGCTCATGATGTAGAGGAGGTCTTCGGAAACGCGCAGGATATAGCCGTCGAGCACCGTGGGCGAGATGGCAATGCCGTTGTGGCAGATGATCTGATTGCCCTTGGTCGTGTCGATCGACAAAATGGCATCCATCGCCGGGGCAATTTCTTCCTTATTGAGAACGTCCATCGTCACGGGCGAATCCATGAAAGGAGCGGGCTTGTGCGGCAGCGTCGGCGCATCCGGACAAATGTGAGTGCCTACGATTACGTCGCCTTCGAGTTCATCGCCGCGCACCGTCATGCGGGCGAGCTTGGCAGCAATGGCTGAAGCGGCAAGTGCGCCGTCGCCGTCAGACGTGAAGCCGATGCGTTCCGGGCGGGCGCCAAGACCGCCGAGGCGGCCGACGATGCCGAGCGTGGGAGCCGTGCCGCCCTTCGTCTTGCCGTTCTTGCCCGGAATAAGGAACTTCACGAAGTCGGTGCTGCCCTTGGCGCCCGTCACCGTCGTGCAGGAGGCTTTGACATTGCCTTCGGCGGTGACATATTTGACGACATCTTCGCCGGTAACCCGGCCGTCGTCGAGAAGATCCGCGAGTTCAATGACTTGTTTGAAAGACATGATTGAATTTCCTCAGGAGAAGTGTTTGAGAAAAAAGCTAAAGATCAAGCGGGCCTTGTACTGACGAAACGGCAAAATACCGATCGACGGCAGCGCCGCCCGCCTCAATGGCATCAATGATTGGAACGTTCAGATCCGGGAACCAGTGGGCAATGCCCATGGTTGAGAAACCGGTGCAGGAAAACATGATGACGTCGACTTTTTGGGCGAGCTCCTCGACGCATTTCTTCGCGCCCGCGCGCCCCCAGTCGGTGAGGAGGTCTCGAGTATCCTTAACGCCGTCAATGCCGACGGCTGCAACCATGCGCTCGCCGAGGATGCTGCGGGGCACGGAAGGCACGTCGCCGGCGATGAGGCTTAAAACCCCGACGCGGCTGCCCATCGTGAGCGCCATGGCTGCGGCGCAGCTGCCGGCGCCGAATACGGGGATACGGCAGACCCTGCGTGCAGCTTCAACGCCCGGATCAATGGCGCAGCTCACGAGAACGGCATCTGCGCCGTCCTTTTCGGCTCGAAGGCATTGTTCGACGATGCGCTCGACGCAGTCCTTGGCAATCTCCTCATTGGCGATGCCCTCGGGCTGGTTGGGGATGCAATAGGTGCGGGTCGGAATGCCGTAGAGCTTTTCAATGATCTTGGCGTGCTTTTCAAGCACTTTTTGATCGGTTGAAGAAAAAACGCGGATCACGGCAAGCGTTTTGGGATGAGTCATGGCAAGCACCCTATGAAAGGATTAGGAAGCGGAAGGATTGCCGGCTGTCTGGAAGCGTTCAAGCGTGCCGTACAGACGCGTGAGAAGCGCAAATTCAGCTTCGTCAAAGAAGCGCAGCCGACCGGCGGTGAATTCTTTTGCGGCTTCAACCAAGAAGCGCACGACATCGTCAACATCTTCGGCATGAGTTGCGCCGGTCGCGCAGCCCGGGACGGAGGATTCGGTCGTGATGGCCACGCCGATGACGGGAACTTTGGCGGCAAAAGCGGGCTGAAGGATGGAATTCATGTGATAGAGCCCGTTGCCGTAAGGCGTGATGTCCTGCTGCGTGAGCGGGAACGCAGCCGGGAGTTTCCCGGTGGTTACGCTCATCAGGCTGAGGAGATCCTCACTCATGCGCAGGATGCAGCCCTCTTTGACGGTGGGTGAGAGAGCGAAGCCGCGTTTGTTGATGATGCGGTTCCCTTTGGTGGTGTCCACCGAGAGGATGGCATCCATGGCGGGGTCGACTTCATAGCGGTTCTTAACGTACTGATCGACGCAGGAACTCATAAAGGGCACCGGCTCATGCGGACGCGTGGGAGCGTTTTCACACACTTGAGTCGTTACGATGACGTCCCCTTCGAGCTGGTCGCCGCGCGGCTGCATTTTGATGAGCTTTGCGGCGGCCGCCAGCGCGGCGAGTGCGCCGTCGCCGTCCGAAACAAAACCTTTGCGGGCCGGACGGGCGCCGACGCCGCCCAACCGCCCGATGATGCCGAGTGTGGGGGCGGAGCCGCCGCTCATCTTCCCGCGCGACCCAGCAATTTCACAGCGAATGAAATCGGTAAAGGTGCCGGGTTTATCGCCTTCGACGCGTTTGACAGAAACCTTCGAAGTGCCAAGCCCCGAGAGATATTCGGCAACCTGCGCTCCAGTCGTTCGGCCATCGTCGAGGAGCTCAAGCAAATCAATCACAGAGCGAAATGTCACGGTGTTTTCTCCATTTCAAATAAAACCAGATGCCTTTACTTACTGCGGTCCGCCAGGTGAAATTGCATCTTCCTGAGAGAGAATGAGTTTTTTGAGCAAGTTTTCAAGTGTTTTCTTCTCGTTTTCAGAAAGAGTGGAAACCAACCGCGCTTCTTTTTCGGTATGCGCTTTGTGTGCTCTTAATGCGAGGACTATTCCGGCTTTGGTGGCTTTGAGTACTGTGCCTCGACGGTCGTTCGGATCCGGCAGACGACTGATCAGTCCCTTCTCCTCAAGGCGGTCGAGACGACGTGTGAGTCCGCCTGAGCTCACCAGAATGCGCGTCTGAATGATCTTGGGCGTGATATCGATATGCGGATTGCGGACGAGGGCAAAAAGCACTTCGGCTTCACCGCGGTTGAGATCAAACTCGGCAAGCGTTTCGTCTACAGCGCGTGCAATGTATTCGCCCATTCGCACCATCCGTGTTACGGACGGCACGCACTTGAAATGCATGCCTGGATAGCTCGCGTCCCACTCCAACTGAAAGGTGTCGACAAGGTCGCGTGCCTCATCAGTTTCAGCGGTTCGGTTCTGATCAGTCATTAGATACCTCGACAGAAAGTATCTTCTCAGAAAGATACTAGGGATCAAAAAGAGTGGGATATACAAAATTACCCCACCGTTATTTCACAAAGCAAATAGTTTAAATGAACCTACTTGCGTTGCTCTTGTCGTGATTAATTGACAAGCAATATCTGTGCCAAATTGAATAAATAAAGAATGTTCTCGAATGATTTTGATTGTTCTCCATTGTTTATAGATCGATTAAAAATCGAAACAAATCGCATCGGGTATACGCGAAAAGAAACCGCCGAGTCCGGGAGCGATATGGACTTGGCGGCTTCGAGGGGAAATAGCGTGTCAGGGGGCAGTTTGCTCGTCAGGCACCGGTGCGTTCAAAGACGAATTTTCCGTCCACCATCGTGGCATCGATCTTCGTTGTGTGCAGTTCGAGCGGGTCCATCTCAAAGATATTCTTCGAAAGCACCACCAGATCGGCATAAAAGCCGGGCTTGAGGCGTCCCTTGACGCCTTCTTCAAATTCGGCGTAAGCCGATTCAGCCGTGTAGGCATCAACGGCGTCATAGATGTCGACGCACTCTTCAGGATGCCAGCCGCCTTCGGGCTGACCGTCAAGACGGCGCCGCGTCACGGCGCAGTAAAGATTGTCGATCGGGTTCATATCCTCAATCGGCGAGTCCGTGCCGAAGCTCATATGAATGCCGAGTTTCTTCATCGTGCCGAAAGCATAGGACGTAGAGGCCAGTGCTGCGCCGACGCGGGCGTCAACGATCTTCGTGTCGTAGTGCAGGAAGATGGGCTGCACTGCGGCCAGAATATCGTTCTTCGTGAAGCGTTCAACGAGCGGAATGTCGGTAATCTGCACGTGATTGACGGAGAGACGATAGGGGTTCTTTCCTTCGGTGCAGACGGCGTCATAGGCATTAAGCACGCGTTCAATGGCCGCGTCGCCGATCGCATGAATGATCACCGAACACTTGTGAGCAACGGCTTCGTTCACCAAGCCCTGAAGCTCGTCCACAGTGAGTGTGGCGATGCCGCAGGTTGAAGGATCATCATGGTAGGGGCTTCGCATCAGGGCAGTGCGTGCGCCAAGACTGCCGTCAACGAAGAGCTTCAAAGGTCCGAAGCGGTTCATGGGCGAGCCTTGACCGGTCACATGGCCGGCCGCAAGGAATTCGCGGTATTCGTCAAGGTTTTGGAAGCTCGACTGATGATAGACGCGCGTGATGGGATGATCCGCTTCCACGCGGTTATAGGCTTCAAGCACCGTGGGCCAGCTGCCCGAGCGCAGATCGCAGGTCTGCACTGAAGTGACGCCGGATTCTGCAGCATGCTTCATGGCGGCACGAATAAGGTGCACATTCTGCTCAACCGTGCGGTTGCGGAAAAGCGCGGTGAGCTTGGCCCGGGCGTTTTCCGTGAAAACGCCGTTTAAATGACCGTCCGCATCCCGTTCTGCCGAGCCGCCCTCAGGAGGCACAAAGCTGTCGTCAATGCCGGCAAGCGCCAGAGCAGCTGAATTGGCGGTGAGCAGATGCCCGCAGGCACGCTCAAAAATGAGCGGATAGTCTGTCGAAATATCGTCGAGATCAGCACGCGTCAGGAGACGGTTTTCATCGGTGAAATAGTCCTGATTCCAGCCCATGCCGTGGAGCACCGTGCCGGCAGCCGGCTGATGCTTGGCAATGTATTCACGGGCGATGCGCTTCACATCGGCAATGCCCGAGGCATTCTGCAGACGAATGTCTGTGAGTGCGATGCCCGTGTTGAGCAGGTGCTGGTGCGAATCATTGAAGCCGGGAACAACCAAACGGCCGCGGGCGTCGTAGATTTGAGCGTCAGCAGGCGCCTGTGCCGCAACAGATTCATTCGATCCGACGGCGCGGATAATGCCGTCAACGCTGAGGAGCGCCTCTTCAAAGTGTCCGCGGTCGACATAGACGCGGGCGTTGCGGATGAGTACAGAAGACATAAGGTCAAGTCTCCAAATGCAGAAACGGTTGCCGGTCTTTTCGAAGGAAGGGTGCTGCCTCCTTTCGGCCAAGACCGGTTGATTGCAAAACACTATTAAAGGTTCTTCTTGGCGCGTTCAAGCTCATCGTGGCGGCGGCGGAAGAGCACTTCGTAGATCACCAGACCGATCAAAGGAACGATCAGGCCGAGGGCGGCGGTGACCGGATCCTGCCAGATCGTGTTGACGATCAGCGACAGCATGAAAATCAGCACAAGGATGATCGAGAACGGATAGAGCCAGACCTTGTAAGGACGCTCAAGCGTCGGGTACTTGCGGCGCAGGACGATGACCGAAAGGAAGGTAAGACCGTGGAAGATCAGGCCGCAGATAGCCACAAGACTCGTGAGTTCGGAAAGCGACCGGGAGCAAACGAGAATCATGGCCATCACCATGCTGGCGATCTGCGCGTTGATCGGCGTGCGGTAGGTCGGGTGGAGCTTGCCCAGGAATTCAAAGAGTGCGCCGTCACGAGCCATCGCGTAGTACATGCGCGGAAAGACCATGATGCAGCCGTTGAGGGAATTGAAGATCGCGAGCATCATGGCGGCGCCGACAATCACCATGCCCCAGGTGCCAAAGAGCGTATCGGCCGCAACCGTACCGAGGTAAAAGTTGCGTTCCGAAATCATCTTCTGGATGAGATCGTAGGGGACAACCTTGTAGACGGCAAAGTTAAAGAGGACGTAGAGAACCGCAACCCCAATGATTGAACCGATCAGCGCGAGCGGAATATTACGCTTGGGTTCCTTGATTTCTTCGGCAATGGTGTTGAGGTTGGTCCAGCCTTCATAGGCCCAAAGCGTGGCAAGCACCGCAAAGGCCATCATGCTGAGAATCGTTCCGATGGAAGGCGTTTCTACGCCTTCGGGGAAGCTGAACCAATTGGGCGACTCATTGCCCAAAGCCAGACCGCAGATGATGATGAGAGCGATCGGGAGGAGCTTAAGCACCATGAAGATGTTCTGCACCATCGAACCCTGACGAATGCCGCGGATGTTGATGAGCGTGAGGAGCAGAATGGAGCCCAGAGCAATGGCCTTTTGCGCGAGCTCTCCCATGGGCACCATGCTTGAGATGGCGGCTGCAAAGGCGAGCGCCAGTGCGGAGATGGAACCCGCTGACGAGAGGAAGAAGTTCGTGATGCCGCACATAAAGGCCACACGCTCGCCGTATGCTTCGCGCAGATACACGTAGTAGCCGCCGGCCTTAGGCATCATGGCGCCGAGCTCAGCAAAGCAGATGCCCGAAAGGAGGGTGATCAAGCCGCCGACGGCCCAGACAAGAAGCGCCAGGCCGAGATTGCCGCCCGAGCGTTCGAGGACGATGCCGCCGATATAAAAGATGCCTGAGCCGATCATGATGCCGGCAAGGACGGAAATGCCGCCGAAAAGACCAACCTCGCGGCGCAGACCGATGGTTTCGGTCGAGCCGCCGGAAGCGGCGGAGGGTGTTGAGGAAGCTGCCATGATTATTTTGTAGTGACGGATTGTTGGGGAGGGTCGAAACTGAAAAAGGCTGCGCCGCAATCGTGCGGGAGCAGCCTTCAGATCTGTAATCCGTTTGTTGCGGCGCCGCTCTTCAGTAAACGCCGTACTCTGCGCGGCGTCCGTGAAAGATCGGGCGCGCGGAGACGGAAGCCGTTCATGAAGAAGCTTCGCCGCCGATAGCGCCTCCGAACGTCTGACTGTGCAGCGTTCGGGAGTCATCGTCGTCTTTCGGCGATGACCAACTGACCGTCCATGCCTGACCGGTCGTTTCGGCAGTTTGACCTCGCGGCGCTCTTCCTATTTTTGGGTGCCCCCGTCGAGCGGCGTTCATTCGCACTGCGCCTCTATTCAGCATGAGTCAAAAATTACCCCCAGCGTGCGGTTCTGTCCATATTTGGTGCGGGGTAATCCAAAGAAAAGGCGCCTCTAAAAGCGCCTTTTTTTGTTTTGATTGGAGGATAGGTAGGCAAAATGCTGTACAGCGCCCCTGCGGTTATTTGCGTCCCGCCCGAGTGATGCGGCGCTTCCCGAAGGTGCTTTGTCCGCCGTTCGCCGCTGTCGAATTGAATTTGACGGCCAGTATGACGCCGACAAAGAATACAAAGGCCGCAAACATCAGTACGGCAGGCTGATCTTCATTGACGCCGATGGCCGTTCCCATAAATCCGAGCATCCAGCAGATGGATACGGCGAATTTGGCAGCCGGATCGAGTTTTTTGGGTTTTGCAGCAACGGGTTCAGGAGCATTGGGGTTGGCCGACGACTCCATGCGCGCCAAGGCGGCTTCTCGGCTCGAATCCTGCGGTGAGGACTTGGGCATGCCGGTTTTTCGGCGGAAGGCTGCGATCAGATCTTTGAGACTGATGCCGTCATCGGCTCGTCCGGCAGCGTTTGGCGGCAGACCGATGTGGTGATCGGCCGTCATGGGCGGCGTGATGCCGTCAAGATTTTTCTGCGAGCTGGCCTGCAGCGATTCGATGTAGTCCACAAAGTCGCCGTTTTTAGGTTCAAGGTTGAGCGGGTCTGACGGCATGCAATGAACTCCTTCCTTTGCCTTTGGCCCGACGGATGAGCGAGCCCTCGGCAGCGTTCCTACCGATGATGATAGCGGATCCGCTCTTATCGTTCGGATATTCGCGAATGCAATGCAAAAGGCAGGCTGGACGCTGCTGCCGTCCAGTCTGCCTTTGAGTTAAATAAAGGAAAAACGGATTTTTGGTGTGTCAGGCAGCAGCCGTCTGAACGTGCGTCTGCGGCGCAGTGCCTGCGGCACGATCCACTTCCGCCGCCATGCGGTCGAGTTTGGGCTTCACACGCATCAGACGCATACCGTTGGCAACCACGATGAGGCAAGTGCCCGTATCGGCAAAGACAGCCATCCACATCGTCGCGAATCCGCTGATGGCGAGGATCGTGAAGATGATCTTGATGCCGAGCGCGAATGCAATGTTCTGCACGAGCACGCTGTGGGTCATGCGCGAGAGACGAACGAGCGTTGCCACCGACGAAATGCGGTCGTCCATCACGGCAATATCAGCAGCTTCAATCGCGCTGTCGGTCCCGCGAACGCCCATGGCAATGCCGATGTCGGCTTGTGCGAGCGCCGGAGCGTCGTTGATGCCGTCGCCCACCATCGCTGTCAGACCTTGTCCCTGAAGCTCACGAATGCGTGCAAGTTTGGCTTCAGGAAGCAGGTCAGCATTCACGTTCTCAAGACCGAGCTTGCCGGCGAGCGCATGTGCAGCGCGTTCATTGTCGCCCGTGAGCAGCCAGGGCGTAATGCCTTCGGCTTTGAGCTGGGCAAGACCGCTTCGCGTATCAGCCTTGATTTCGTCAGCCATGACAAAGACTGCCAGTACGCCGAAGGTATCCGCGAGCGCTACGCTCGACATGCCGTTTTCGCTGGCTCGATTGAAGGCGTCGGCGACCTCATCCGAAGAGAGCCCGCGCTTATCAAGCGCCGCGAGGTTAAGGAGTGATGCACGTCCCGTTCCGATGCGGCCGGTGACGCCTTCGCCCGGAAGCGCCGTGAAATCAGCCACCGGCTGAATCTCGACGTTTTCCTTTTTGGCTTCACGGACAATGGCAGCCGAAAGCGGGTGCTTATTCATGGCGCCGAGGCTCGCGGCGAGCGAAAGTGCCTGTTTGCGGTCGGCCCCGCCCAAGAGCGTGATGCCGGCGACTTCAGGCTCACCCTTCGTGAGCGTGCCGGTCTTATCCAAACCGATATTGGTTAATTTGCGCGCTTCTTCCAGGAAGAGGCCGCCCTTAATCAGCAGGCCGCAGCGCGTCGCAGTAGCGAGCGCCGATACGATGGTGACCGGCGTGGAAATGACGAGTGCGCACGGGCAGGCAATAACGAGCAGGCAAAGTGCTTTGTAAAGCCACCCGAGCCAGTCGCCGAGGAATAGCGGCGGCACGACAGCAACGCACAACGCCACCACGAACACGATCGGCGTATAGACCGCGGCAAACTTGTCGACAAAGCGCTGTACGGGCGACTTGGAGGACTGAGCATTTTCAACGGCTTCAATGATGCGGGCCGTCAGTGACTGGGAAGCGGCAGCCGTCACCGTGACTTCAATCGTCGACGTCAGATTCACCGTCCCGGCCCACACCGTTGCGCCCGGTCCTTTTTCTGCCGGCATGGATTCGCCCGTCACCATGGACTGGTCGAGCGTTGTAGTGCCTTCGACAATCTTGCCGTCAAGCGGAACGCGGTCGCCCGGCGCAATGCGCACCTGCGCACCAGGGCCGACGGACTCGACTTTCATCTCAACATACTTGCCGCTGCCCTGCGCGACGAGCGCCTTTTCAGGCGCAACACTCATCAGGTCGCGAATCGAGCGGCGGGCTCTTGTCATGGAAAGCTGTTCAATGGCTTCGCTGATTTCAAAAAGCACGAGCACCATGGCTGCTTCCGGCCAGGCGCCGATAAGGACACCGCCCGTAACGGCCACGGCCATCAGGGTGTTCATGTTGAGCGTGCCCTTCATGACACTCTGGATGCCCTTTTTGAAGGTGGTGAATCCCACCATGAAAATGGCCAGAACGGCAAGCGCAAGGGTGATGCCTTTGACGAGGAATTCGTCAAGCGTGATGTAGCCGTTGTCGGCAGCCACCTCAAAGAATTCGCAGCCGAGCGCAATAATCAAGGCGAGGATATAGCGCTTCCAGGGCGTACGATCTTCAAAGACGGTTTCCTGTTCACGCGCCTTCATGACAGTCGATTCATAACCGGCAGCACTGATCGCCGCCTGTGCGGCAGCCGCAGCGGCCGCAGGCACCGCAATGGTGCGGTTCATGACGTTGATTTCATAGCCCTTGATGCCGGCGGCATTGAATTCGCGTTCGATTTCGCCCGCCTCAACCGGGCAGTCCATTTCCGGAACCGAAAGGAGCGTCTGCCCTTTGGCTGTGCTCGCGGAAGCTTGGGCTTCCAGAGTGCCTTCGTATCCCGCAGCCTTCACGGCAGCAAGCACGCCGTGGGCGGCATCGCCGCTCGTCAGAATGCGGCGGTTCATGATATCGATCTGATAGTCGGTGATCCCTGCTTTTTTGAGTTCGCGTTCGATTTCACCGGCTTCGACGGGACAATCCATTTCCGGCACCGTAATGCATACGCGGTCAAAGCTAGGATCGTCACTCCAGCCGCTCGAGGCTGCGACGTCAAAAGACTGGCCGGTCTTGCTTACTGCAGCAAGGATGGCGTTTTTTTCAAGGGAAGAGCGGTCTGGGACATTGATCTTCACGCGGCGCACGGAATAATCCGGCACGGCACGAATGTCGCTTGAGAGCGCTGCGAGGGCGTGCTCCACCGGACCGAATTCGACCGGGCAGCACATGTCGGGGAAATGCAGGGTAAGCGTTTTCATAGTTCTGACAATTGATGAGTCATCCGTATCGGACGACTGTGTTTTCCTTTTGATGAGCATTTCACACCTTGAAGTCGTTACAATGTCAAGCACTTTTTTGAAGGCCGTTTTCGACCGTGGCGCAGCGCTTCTTTTAAAGTAGTTTGCAGGCCAATGCCGGCGAGCGCTCTGTCGCTTGCTCAATCCACTTTCACGGAGTTCTTATGCGCATCCGAGAACTTGCGGAGTTAACGGGGAATACCCCGGAAACGATCCGCTACTACGAAAAGCAAGGGCTTTTGCCTGAACCGCGCCGTGAGTCCAATAACTACCGTCAGTACGGTCAGATTCATGTGAATCGGCTCGATTTCATCCGGCACTGCCGCAATCTCGATATCGGACTCTCTGAAATTCGAGAGCTTCTTGGAGCGCTTGATGAAGGCAGCCGAGAGGGTGCAGAGCTCGCCCATAAGCTTATTCATCAGCACATGGAAGCCGTTGACAGACGTTTGAAGGACTTGCGGGAACTGCGCCGTCATCTGCTCGATCTGGAGGCGCACTGTCAGGGCAAACACTGTGATGCACGCACTTGCGGAATCCTTGCTGAACTCCAGCAGCCCGAGCCGGACTGTCCCGGACATGCAGCGACGCTCCCCGGCCGACGAAACAGTGACGCGAGCGAATCGCTTCGCTGATCAGACCGTTTTTATGTTTTCTGCTTTTTTCCCCGTTTGATATGACTGAGTTTTTCAACGTCCAACTTTCCTCCATGGGCATGGGCCTGATGGTGCTGATTCCCGTTTTGCTGGCGCTATTCTTTTGGGTGATCGGCCGCGTTGTGCCGCCGGCTCGTCGTCCTGCCGGACGTCCTGCCGGACTGGGCGGACTGCTTTGCGTTGTGCTGCTTATCCTTTCGGTTAAGGCGGCACTGTCGCTCTTTGAGCTCGGGCGTCAGGCGGGGGAAGCCGCCAATGTGCTTGCCGTTTCCATTGATTTTGTCGGCCCCGTTTTGAAAAGTTTGATTCCGGCGACCGTCAATGCGCTCGCTATTTTGCTGGCGCTTTTCCTCTTGGCTTTCGGACGCCGCCGATTGACGCTCTTTACGGCGCTCGCTTGCGTCTGGATCGCGGGGCCAGCTTCCGACGGTCTGAATGCCGTCATCCTCGGTGTTCCTTACAACATGTCTTCAGGTTTTTACGGCATTTCATTCTTTACGATCCTGGTGACGCTTTATCTGCTCTTTTCCGAGCGTTCAGCCAATACCTACGGGCTCCATGGCCGCACAGCGCCGGAGAATCCCAAGGCCTAAGCGGCGGCCGGGCGAAAACAACGTATCTAGAAAGAATGCAGGATGTCCGCTGACGCCGGCAAGGCCTAAAATATCGGTTTTCCCGCAGAAAGCGCATGCGGCAGTACGTTCTCATCAATCAAGAAGGATGCCTGCCGCATCTTTATTCCCCGCTTTCACTTTATTTGACAAGAGGCACTTCACCAATGACCCAAGCCGTGCTCATCCGCAATGCGGATCTCTATGCTCCTGAACATGTCGGCATGCGTGACATTCTTATCGCCGGCGGCAAGATCATCGCCGTGGAACCGCATCTTGAAAATGTGAATATCCCCGGCATGGAAACGGTTGATGCAGCGGGCCGGCGCGTGACGCCGGGCCTGATCGACCAGCACATTCACGTCACCGGCGGCGGCGGCGAGGGCGGTTGGGCAAGCCGCTGCCCAGAGCTCAATTTCTCCTCCTTGGTCAAAGGCGGTGTGACGAGTTTCATGGGCGTGTCAGGCACCGACAGCATGTCGCGCTCAATTGAAAATTTGCTCGCCAAGGTGCGCGGACTTACCGTTGAAGGTGCTTCGGGCTGGATGTGGACGAGCAACTACGCTTATCCGCCGGCAACCATCACCGGATCGGTGAAGGGAGATCTCTTTGCCATTCCCGAATGCTTGGGCGTCAAGATTGCTATGGGCGACCATCGCTCGTCTTTCCCGACCGATCAGGAAGTGCTGCGGCTCCTTTCAGAAATCCGCGTAGCCGGCATGCTTACAGGCAAAACAGGCTTTCTGCATGTGCATTGCGGTGATTGGGGAGATGCGATTTTTGACCCGCTTGAAGCTGCGATTCCGAAGGGCATTCCGGCCAAGCATATGCGTCCGACGCATGTTGCCCGTCATCCTCAAGTATTTGAACGAGCCTGTCGCTTTGCAAAAATGGGCGGCTTTATCGATATCACCACGGGCGGCGGCTGCTGGATGGGATCCGCTGCGGACGCGCTGATCGCCGCGCTCGAAAAGGATGTTCCGCTCGACCGCATCACGTTTTCTTCGGACGGCCAGGGTTCGATGCCGCGCTTCAACGAAGCCGGCGAGATGGTGGGCTTTGGCGTTGGCTCCATTGACTGCGACTTGGAAGCGGTGCGCTCTACCGCCGAAAAGATTGGTCTTGACAAAGCGCTCCGTCCGATGACGGCAACCATTGCCGATGCACTGGGATTGACCGCCAAGGGCCGCGTACAGCCGGGCAAGGACGCCGATCTGCTGATCTTCGGTGATGAGCTTGAGCTTGCTGACGTCTTCATGAAGGGGCGCCGCATGATGCAGGACGGCAAAGTGATCGTAACGGGCGCTTTTGAAGCGTGAGCGGCCTGCTGCAGTCCATCGTGACCGCAATAATCCGGCTCCAGGGCGCCTTGTTTCCGTGAATCCCGGTTAACTGGTCTCTAGTCCGGGAAGCCTTCCGGACGCCCATTTCATAAAGCAGCGTGAGCAATATCACGCTGCTTTTTTATTTACGGGCGCCCCTTTTTGAAGCAG
>ENA-UPWS01000940-UPWS01000940.1-human-gut-metagenome-genome-assembly--contig:-NODE-940-length-18512-cov-5.495633_pt1 | contig 18512 bp, 13 predicted proteins | sample MGYA00250054_ERZ773384 | MGnify/ENA primary metagenome ERZ773384 (study PRJEB29103, sample SAMN06111979) | human gut metagenome | biome: human gut; feature: ankylosing spondylitis patient; material... | reverse complement strand
TAAGAAACATGGTATCTATGCCGCCAGGCTCATGCTTCGCCTGCGGCTCGCATTCACCAACCGGACATATTATACCACAGAACGGGAGAAACCCCAAGATGGAAGCTGCTAAAAAAATCTTTACCCGCGCGCATATCATCTGGTTCCTGCTGCTCAACTTCGGCCTTGTGCTGCTGGCGGCAGGCATCCATTTTTTCAAATCACCCAATAATTTTGCAATGGGCGGTACGTCCGGCATCTCCATCATCGCGGCCACGCTGCTGCCGCATATGGATGTGGGCACGTTCATGTTTATCATCAACGGCGTACTCATCGTGCTGGGGCTGGTGTTTCTGGGGCGCGCGGTCATCGGGGCCACGCTTTACTCTTCGGTGGCGCTCTCGTTCTATGTCTGGGTGCTGGAGCGCGCCGTGCCCATGGCCCGCCCGTTTACGGACGACACGTTCCTGGAGCTGTGCTACGCCGTTATCCTGCCTGCGGCGGGCAGCGCTATTATTTTTAACATCGGCGCCTCCAGCGGCGGCACCGACATCATTGCCATGATCCTTTCCAAATACACGAGTCTGGAGATCGGCAAGGCGCTGCTCGTTTCGGATTTCTGCATCGCGCTGTTTGCCGGCGGGCTGTACGGCGTGCGCACAGGCCTGTACTGCGTGCTGGGCCTGCTGGCCAAGGCCTTTGTAGTGGACGGCGTCATCGAAGGCATCAACGTGCGCAAAAAGGTCACCATCGTGTCCCGCCAGCCGGACAAGATCAATGAGTTCATCATGGGCACGCTGCACCGCGGCGCTACCGTATATACGGCCCACGGCGCCTTTTCGGGCCGGGACGAGCAGGTCATCACCACGGTGCTGAACCGGCGCGAAGCTGTCTCCCTGCGCAATTACATCCGCCGGACGGATCCCGGCGCTTTCATCACCATCGTCAATTCCAGCGAGACCATCGGCAAGGGCTTCCGCGCCATCTGAACGGCGCGCCTGCCTGCTTGTCCTTTCACATAAAAAACCGCTCCGGCGCTTTGTTGCATACCGGGGCGGTTTTTTGTAATTTTCCCATCTGATTATACAGAAAGTTCAGCTTTCTCTCCCAGCAGCGCGCGGTTTTCCTCCAGAAGCGGGCGGATGCAATCCGCCAGGAATTCCTCCACCTGTGCGGCGCTGCGGCCCGTGAAGTCCTCCGGCTTGAGGATGGCCTCAATCTCCTCGTAATCCAGCCCGAAAGAGGAGTCGGCGCAGATGCGCTCGATGAGGTCGTTTTTGCCGCCCTCCTCTTTCACGACCTTTGCCGCCTGCTGCGCATAAACACGGATCTTCTCGTGCAGTTCCTGGCGGTCGCCGCCTTTCTTGACGGCGCTCATCATGATGTTTTCGCTGGCCATGAAGGGCAGCTCCGCCATAATGCGGCTTCGGATGACCTTTGGGTATACCACCAGGCCGTCGCACACGTTGAGCATGATGTTCAGAATGGCGTCCACGGCCAAAAAGCCCTCGGCCACGGCCACGCGCTTGTTGGCGGAATCGTCCAGCGTGCGTTCAAACCACTGTGTGCCCGCGGTGAACGCGGGGTTCAGCACGTCGATCATCACGTAGCGGGCCAGCGCGCAGATGCGCTCGCACCGCATGGGATTGCGTTTGTAGGGCATGGCGGACGAACCGATCTGGTTTTTCTCAAACGGTTCCTCCATCTCCTTGAAATTGGCCAGCAGGCGCATGTCGTTGCCGAACTTCATGGCGCTCTGCGCAACGCCGGACAGCGCGGACAGCACATTGTAGTCCACTTTGCGGGAATACGTCTGGCCCGAAACGGGAACCACTTTTTCAAAACCCAGCGCGGCGGCGATGTCGGCCTCCACCGCCTTGATTTTTGCGTCGTCGCCCTCAAACAGCTCCACAAAGCTTGCCTGTGTGCCCGTGGTGCCCTTGCTGCCCAGCAGCGCAAGCCCCTTGATGCGCGTCTCGATTTCGGCGTAATCCATATACAGCTCGCCCAGCCACAGCGCGGCGCGCTTGCCCACGGTGGTGAGCTGCGCGGGCTGCAGATGTGTGTAGGCCAGCGCGGGCATGGCCTTGTATTCGTCCGCGAATTCTGCCAACAGGGCCATCACGTTCAGCAGCTTGCGGCGCACTACCTCCAGCGCCTCGCGCATGACAAGGATATCGGTGTTGTCGCCCACATAGCAGCTGGTGGCCCCCAAATGGATGATGCCCTTTGCTTCCGGGCACTGCACGCCGTAGGCATAGACGTGGCTCATCACGTCGTGGCGGCACTCCTTTTCCCGGGCGGCTGCCACATCGTAATTGATGTCGTCCTTGTGCGCCTCCAGCTCGGCGATCTGCGCGTCGGTGATGGGCAGGCCCTGCTTCTGCTCGGCCTTCGCCAGCGCGATCCACAGCCTGCGCCACGTCTTGAATTTATTGTCCTCCGAGAAGATGTACTGCATCTCTTTCGACGCGTAACGCGTCTGGAACGGGGAAATATAGGTATCGTGTGCCATTGTGCTCTCCTCTTACAGTTTGAAGTAATCCACGCCGCCCTCAAACAGCTTCTGGTATTTGTTGCCGTCCACGTTCTTATACAGGTTGTCGCCGCTGCGCTCGGAATGGCCCATCTTGCCCAGCACGCGGCCGTCCGGGCTGGTGATGCCCTCCACGGCATAGTAGCTGCCGTTGGGGTTGTGGCGCACGTCCATGGTGGGCTTGCCGGACAGGTCTACATACTGGGTGGCGATCTGCCCGTTTTTCACTAGGCGGTCCAGCGTTTCGGCTCCGGCCACGAAGCGGCCTTCGCCATGGCTGACGGCCACCGTGTGCACATCGCCCGGCTTTGTATACTGCAGCCAGGGCGAAAGGTTCGACGCCACACGGGTGCGCACCAGCATACTCTGGTGGCGGCCGATGGTGTTGAATGTCAGCGTGGGGCAGGTATCATCCGTCTCCACGATATCGCCGAAGGGCACAAGGCCCAGCTTGATGAGCGCCTGGAAGCCGTTGCAGATGCCCAGCATCAGGCCGTCGCGCTTTTGCAGCAGCCCGCGCACGGCCTCGGTGATGGCCGGGTTGCGGAAAAACGCCGTGATGAACTTGGCGCTGCCCTCCGGCTCGTCGCCGCCGGAGAAGCCGCCCGGCAGGAAGATCATCTGGCTGCGCCCGATGAGCTCCTTCACAGCAGCCACGCTCTCGGCCACATGGGCCGGGGTGAGGTTGTTGATGACGAATACCTCGGGCTCGGCCCCGGCGCGCTCCATGGCGCGGGCGGAATCGTACTCGCAGTTTGTGCCCGGGAACACCGGGATCAGCACGCGGGGCTTTGCTGTGCCCACCTTGGGCGCCACGCGGTTCAGCGCCTCGTACTTCAGCGCGGGCGCCTCCTGCGCCGGCCCGGCTGCCTCTGCCGTACGGTAGGGCAGCACCGGCTCCAGCTTTGCTTCATAGGCTTCCTGCACTTTGGCCAGGTCGGCTGTCTCGCCGTTCAGTTCCCACACATAGCGCGCTGTTGTCTCGCCGATGGGCGTGCCCACGTCGATGTCCTCCGCCAGCTCCAGCACGAAGCTGCCGTAGGCATAGCCGTACAGCCTTGCGGCGTCGAAGCCCGGAGCAAAGCGCACTCCCAGGCGGTTGCCCAGGCCCATTTTGAACAGTGCCTCGGCCAGACCGCCCATGGACGGCGTGTAGGCAGAAAGCACCTTTTTCTCTTTGATGAGCGTCTCCACCTGCGCCCACAGCAGCTTCAGGCTCCCGGCATTGGGCAGCAGGCCGTCGCGCATGGCCGGGCTCAGCAGCACCAGCTTCGAGCCGGGCAGCTTGAACTCCGGGCTGACGACATTGTCCGTATTGCCCGCGGCAACAGCAAAGCTGACCAGCGTGGGCGGCACGTCGATGTTTTCAAACGAGCCGGACATGGAGTCCTTGCCGCCGATGGCAGCGACGCCCAGTTCCACCTGCGCGTCCAGCGCGCCCAGCAGGCTGGCCATGGGCCGGCCCCAGCGGGTGGGGTCCGCGCCCAGGCGCTCGAAGTATTCCTGGAACGTGAGATAGGCGTTTTTGGCGGAAAAACCGGTGGCCACCAGCTTGGAAACGCTCTCGGCCACGGCCAGGTAGGCGCTGTGGTACTCGCTCTGTTCGGCGATGAAAGGGTTGTAACCCCAGGCCATGCCGGAGCAGGTCTTTGTCTCGCCGTGGGGCACGGGCAGCTTTGCCGCCATTGCCTGCACGGGCGTGAGCTGTGTCCGGCCGCCGAAAGGCATCAGCACCGTGCCCGCGCCAATGGTGGAATCGAACCGTTCGGACAGTCCTTTTTTGCTGCAGGTGTTCAGATCGCTCATCAGCGCGGTCAGTTTTTCCTCAAGCGTGCCCTCCGGCACTTTGCAGGGCGCCACGCGGCGTGCCGGCACGCGCACGTCCATATGCTTCTCCGCGCCGTTGGAGTTCAGGAATTTGCGCTTGATGTCGCAGATGATATTGCCGTTCCAGCGCATGACAAGGCGCGGCTCCGCCGTCACCTCGGCCACGACGGTGGCCTCCAGGTTTTCCCTGTTGGCTGCGGCAATGAATTTCTCCGCGTCCTCTTTCGCCACCACAACGGCCATGCGCTCCTGGCTCTCGGAGATGGCAAGCTCGGTGCCGTCCAGCCCGTCATATTTTTTCGGTACGGCGTTCAAGTCAATGGAAAGGCCGTCGGCCAGCTCACCGATGGCGACGGAAACACCGCCCGCGCCGAAGTCGTTGCAGCGCTTGATCATCCGCGTTGCTTCCTTTGTGCGGAACAGGCGCTGCAGCTTGCGCTCCACAGGCGCATTGCCCTTCTGCACCTCTGCACCGCAGGTCTCCAGGCTCTCCAGCTTGTGGGCTTTGGAGGACCCTGTCGCGCCGCCGCAGCCGTCGCGGCCCGTGCGGCCGCCCAGCAGGATCACCACGTCTCCGGGGATGGGCTGCTCACGGCGCACGTTTGCCTCGGGCACCGCGCCCACCACCGCGCCGATCTCCATACGCTTGGCGATGTAGCCCGGGTGGTACAGCTCGTCCACCATACCGGTGGCAAGGCCGATCTGGTTGCCGTAGCTGGAATAGCCCGCCGCGGCTGTCGTCACCAGCTTGCGCTGCGGCAGCTTGCCGGGCATGGTATCCCTGACGGGCACCAGCGGGTCGCCCGCCCCGGTGACGCGCATGGCCTGGTACACATAGCCGCGGTTGGCCAGCGGGTCCCGGATGGCGCCGCCGATGCAGGTGGCCGCGCCGCCGAACGGCTCGATCTCGGTGGGATGATTGTGCGTCTCGTTTTTGAACAGCAGCAGCCAGGGCTCGTCCGTACCGTTGTTGTCCACGGTGATGCGCACGCTGCAGGCGTTGATCTCGTCGGATTCGTCCATGTTCTTCAGCACGCCGGTCTTTTTCAGGTACTTTCCGCCGATGGTGCCCAGGTCCATCAGGCATACGGGCTTGTTTTTGCCCGCGTGCACCTCCCTGCGCAGCGCAAGATAACGCTCCCATGCGGCCTTCACCGTCTCGTCCTCGATCTGCACGTCGTCCAGGATGGTGCCGAAGGTGGTGTGGCGGCAATGGTCGCTCCAATAGGTGTCGATCATACGGATCTCGGTGATCGTGGGGTCCCGATGCTCGCTTTTGAAATAGCTCTGACAGAAGGCGATGTCGCCCTCGTCCATGGCCAGGCCGTAGCGCTTCACAAAATCCGCAAGGCCGGCCGCGTCCAGCGCGGTGAAGCCCTCCAGTGTTTCCACGGTGGTTGGGATGGCGTAATCGGTCTTCAGTGTGGCCTTCTCCGCAAGGGACGCCTCCCGAGCCTCTACGGGGTTGATGACGTATTTTTTAATTTCAGCCAGCTCCTCCGCGCTGGGCGCGCCGTACAGCAGGAACACGCGGGCGGACTGCACGTCGGGCCGCTCGCCCTGGCTGATGAGCTGGATGCACTCGGCGGCGCTGGCCGCGCGCTGATCGAACTGGCCGGGCAGGAACTCGGTGGCGAACACCGCGTCCGCGCCTTCGGGCACGGCCGTATAGGTGAAGTCCAGCTGCGGCTCACTGAACACGGTGCCGCAGCACTGGGAAAACAGCTCTTCGGAGATGCCCTCCACGTCGTAGCGGTTCAACAGGCGCAGGCCCGTCACGCTTTTGATGCGCAGCAGATGACGGATCTCGGACAAAATGCCCCTGGCCTCCACCGCGTATTCGGGACGCTTTTCCACATAAATGCGATATACCATAACGTTTCCTCCCTGTGGCTCACAGCGCGGCAAGCGCCTTCTGGCCGATGTCCGAGCGGCGGTGCAGCCCCTCAAAGCCGATCTGGTCCGCCGCGCCGTAGGCCGCGGCCACGGCGTCAAACAGCGAATCCGCCACGGCGGTGACGCCCAGCACGCGCCCGCCGCTGGTGACGAGCACATTGTCCGCAAGGGCCGTGCCCGCGTGGTACACGGTGGCCCCGCCGCCCGGCAGCTGGCCGTCCGCGAGGCCCGTGATGGGCTTTCCTTTTTCATAGTGCTGCGGGTATCCGCCTGAAGCCAGCACCACGCACGCGGCGCTTTGGCCGCTGAATTTTACTTCCGTCTGCGCCAGCGTACCGTTGGTGGCGGCCTGCATCACAGCCAGCAGGTCGCTCTCCAGAAGCGGCAGCACCACCTGGGTCTCCGGGTCTCCGAAACGGCAGTTGTACTCAATGACCTTCGGGCCGTCGGGCGTAAGCATCAGCCCGAAATACAAACAGCCTTTGAAGGGCCGGCCCTCCGCGTTCATGGCCGCAACGGTGGGTTTGAAAATCGTCTCCATGCACACCTGTGCGATCTGCGGCGTATAACAGGGGTTGGGCGCGATGGTGCCCATGCCGCCGGTGTTCAGGCCCCTGTCGCCGTCCAGCGCGCGCTTGTGGTCCATGCTGGACACCATGGGCACGACGGTTTTTCCGTCGGTAAAGCTGAGTACAGAAACCTCCGGCCCCGTGAGAAACTCCTCGATGACGATACGGCTGCCCGACGCGCCGAACTGCCTGTCCTCCATGATGCTTTTCACAGCGGCCAGCGCCGCGACCTCGTCCTCGCAGATCAGCACGCCCTTGCCCAGCGCAAGGCCGTCCGCCTTGACGACAAGCGGGTACTTCCGGTTGGCGCGCACATAAGCCGCGGCCTCGCCCGCGTCCGCAAACGTCTCGTAGGCGGCCGTGGGGATGCCGTACTTCTTCATCAGGTTTTTGCTGAACACCTTGCTGCCTTCCAGAATGGCGGCGGCCTTGTTGGGGCCAAAGGCGGGAATGCCCTTTTCCGCCAGCGCGTCCACCATGCCCAGCACCAGCGGGTCGTCCGGCGCGACGACCACATAATCGATGCCCTCCTGCACGGCAAAGGACACCACGCCCGCCACGTCGGTGGCGGCGATGGGCACGCACACGGCGTCGCTGGCGATACCGCCGTTGCCCGGCGCGGCATACAGCGCGGGGCGCCGCGGGCTTTCCTTCAGCTTGCGGATGATAGCGTGCTCCCGCCCGCCCCCGCCGACAACCAGAACCTTCATAGGTCAACCTCCCTGCTTTCGCCGCCGCGCCGCCAAACGCGGGCAGAGCCGTGCTCCGCCCCGGCGCGGCCGCGCGGCGTTCTTTTTAATGGTGGAACAGGCGGATGCCGTTGAACGCCATCACAATGCCGTATTTATCGCAGGTTTCAATGACCTGCCCGTCCCGGATGGAGCCGCCCGGCTCCACGATGGCCGTCACGCCGGAACGGCGCGCGCGCTCGATGTTGTCCCCAAAGGGGAAAAATGCGTCGCTGCCGAGACAGACGCCCGTGACCTTGGACAGCCATTCTTTTTTTTCGGCGGGCGTCAACGGTTCGGGACGTGTGGTGAAGGTCTCCGCCCACACGCCGTCGCCCAGCACGTCCTCCCATTCGTCGGAGATATACACGTCGATGGCGTTGTCGCGGTTGGGGCGGGAGACGTCGGGACGGAACGGCAGGCCCAGCACCTTGGGGTGGTGGCGCAGCTGCCAGATGTCCGCTTTGTTGCCCGCAAGGCGCGTACAGTGGATGCGGCTCTGCTGGCCCGCGCCCACACCGATGAGCTGTCCGCCCTGGGCGTAGCACACCGAGTTGGACTGGGTGTATTTCAGCGCGATCAGGCACAGCGTCAGGTCCCGCTTCTGCTCGTCTGTCAGCGCCCTGTTCCGTGTGACGATATTGGAGAACGTATCGTCGCCGAACTTCAGCTCGTTGCGCCCCTGCTCAAACGTGATGCCGAACACATCCTTGTGCTCCACGGGCGCGGGCTGGTAGGATGGGTCGATGGCGACAATGTTGTAACCGCCCTTGCGCTTTGTTTTCAGGATGGCCAGCGCGGCGGCGGAATAGCCCGGCGCGATAACGCCGTCCGACACCTCGTGCTGGATGACCTTCGCCGTGGCTTCGTCGCATTCGTCGGAAAGGGCGATCCAGTCCCCGAAGCTGGACATGCGGTCCGCGCCGCGGGCGCGGGCATAGGCGCAGGCCAGCGGGGAAAGCTCGATGTCCTCCACAAAATACATCTTTTTCAGCGTATCGTCCAGCGGCAGGCCCAGCGCCGCGCCGGCGGGGCTGACGTGCTTGAACGACGCGGCCGCGGGCAGGCCCGTGGCCTGGCGCAGCTCTTTTACAAGCTGCCACGCGTTCAGCGCGTCCAGGAAATTGATATAGCCCGGTTTGCCGTTCAAAACAGTGATGGGCAGCTCGCCCTCCCGCATGAAGATGCGCGCGGGCCGCTGGTTCGGGTTGCAGCCGTATTTCAGTTCCAGTTCTTTCATATCCTTAAAAACCCCCATTCGATGTCCCCGGCGGCCCTGCCGCACACGGGGCGGCGCGTTACACTTTTTCGTATTTGTTCACGATGCGGTCCTGCGTTTTGCCCGTGGCAAGGTCGATATACCGCACAAACAGCGAAACCTTGTTGTCGTCGTTCAGACTGTTCCACACCATCCGCGTGAACGTGTCGATATCGCCCATCAGCCGCACGCGCTCCGGTTCGCCCGCGAAGCTGGGGATGGGGCTGCCGTCGCAGCGGTAGGTATGGATAAAGCGGCCCTCGCCTGCAACGGGCTGGTCGTATTCAAAGAAGAACCGTTCCACGGAATCCGCGTTGCCGCCGTCGGATTTCAGAATGGACAGCTTGTACTTCATTGCGCCGTCCTTCACCTTCACAATGCCCGAGATGCGCGGCGTGAAGTTGGGGGAATCCGGCTCAAAGGTGCGCGTGCGCAGCGCCTTGGCAAAGCCCTTGCCCGCGGCCAGGTGGTCGTATATCGTATCCGTCTGGTCGCCGTTGGTCACGATGGTTGTTTTGCCCAGCACGCGCACGGGCGCGTAGATGATGAGGGACGGGTCCTCCAGCTTGGAGGGGTCCGCCGCTTCGGTAATGATGCCGCCGTCCTTCGCGGTGAACACGCGGTTGCGGCTGTTTGCGCTGCGGCCCATGATAAAATAGGCGATGACGGCGCTTTTGCCGTCCTCCGACCTTCCCAGCACGATGCCGCGGCCGGGGTATGTATTTACGGCAAGCTCCGCCGCAAGGCTCAGATGGTCCATATCCTTCTCCTCTTTCCGCGGCGCGGCGGGTCCGTCCGCCGCGTCCAATTCTTCCGTCAGCTGCGCCAGCGCACGGGGCAGCAGCTTCCATTCCGCCTGCTCCATCACGCGCTTCTGCAGCGTTTCCGGCGTATCGCCGGGCAGCACGTCCACGGCCTGCTGCAGCAGGATGCGTCCGCCGTCCGGCACTTCGTTCACAAAATGCACCGTCGCGCCCGTCACCTTCACGCCCTTTGCCAGCGCTGCCTCATGCACCCGCAGGCCGTAATAGCCCGCCCCGCAGAAGCTGGGGATCAGGCTGGGGTGCACGTTCAGAATGCGCTCGGGATACGCGGCGATGACGCTGGGGCCCAGGATGGACAAAAAGCCCGCCAGCACCACCACGTCGATGCGGTGCTCCCGCAGCGCGGCCAGCAGCGCCGCGTCGTATTCCTCCGGTGCGGCATAGCTTTTGCGCGCCACCACAATGCCGGGCACGCCCGCTTTGGACGCGCGCTCCAGCGCGTACGCGCCGGGCTTTGAGGCCAGCACCAGAGCGATTTTCGCATGGGGCAGCGCGCCCGCGGCCTTTGCGTCCAGAATGGCCTGCAGGTTCGTGCCGCCGCCGGAAACCAGCACCGCTACGTTCAGCATAGCTCTACGCCCTTTTCCGCACCCTTCGTGATCTCGCCCAGGATGTACGCATCCTCGCCCGCTTCCTTCAGGATGCGCACGGATTCGTCCGCCCTGTCGCCGGGCACGACGACAGCCATGCCCACGCCCATATTGAACGTATTGAACATGTCCCGCTCGGGAATTTTGCCAACCTTTTGCAGCAGCGGGAAGATGGGCGGCATGCGCAGGCTCTTTTTCTCGAGCTTCGCCACGCAGCCCGCGGCCAGCGCGCGGGGGATGTTCTCATAAAAGCCGCCGCCCGTGATGTGGCTCACGGCGCGCACATCCACCTGCTCCATCAGCGCCAGCACGGGCTTGACGTAAATTTTTGTGGGCGTGAGCAGCGTTTCGCCCAGCGTGCCGGAAAGCTCGTCGTAATGCTGCCAGATATCCGCGTACTCCACATTGAATATCTTGCGCACAAGAGAAAAGCCGTTGGAGTGCACGCCGCTGGAGGGCAGCGCGATGACGGCGTCGCCCGCCTGCATCTTCGTATTGTCAATGATTTTGCTTTTTTCCACGACGCCCACGGTAAAGCCGGCCAGGTCGTATTCCTGCTCCGGGTAAAAGCCCGGCATCTCGGCGGTCTCGCCGCCCACAAGCGCTGCTCCCGCCTGGACGCAGCCCTCGGCCACGCCCGCCACGATGGAGGCGATCTTCTCCGGGTAATTCTTTCCGCAGGCGATATAGTCCAGAAATACCAGTGGCTTCGCGCCGCAGGTGATCACATCATTGACGCACATGGCCACACAGTCGATGCCCACGGTGTCGTGCTTGTCCATCAGGAAGGCCAGCTTCAGCTTGGTGCCCACACCGTCGGTGCCGGAGACCAGCACCGGCTTTTTCATGCCGGCCAGATCGGGGGCAAACATACCGCCGAAGCCGCCCAGAGTGCCCATGACGCCGGGGATGTAGGTGGACTCTACCATGGGCTTGATGCGCTCGACCGCCTCATATCCGGCGGTGACGTCCACGCCGGCGGCGGCGTAGGATTCGGAATGGGAGTTCTTCATGTCAAAACCTCCAGATAACAATGAGGAAATGGGGCGCTGGGGTAGAGGAAAAAGCCTTGCAGAGTTTTACCCGCTTTGCGGGTAAAAGAATTGCAAAAGAGGTCCGCAGGCGAATTCAGTTCGCCGGAGTACGCCGCTGCTTGCTCCGCCATCGGCGGGCGACCACCTGCGCCGTGCGCGGGTGAGGGGGGATCAAACCCGCTGTGCCGCCGGGGGCGGCGCGGGGGGGGGTATCCAGGGGGGACAGCGTCCCCCTTGGAGCGTTTTTACTCCTTCCCCGTCCAGCAGTAAGTGCAGATCTTGTCCCGGTCGATGCCGATGGCCTCCAGCAGGCCGTCCAGGGACTGGTAGCCCAGAGAGTCGAAGCCCAGCTTCTCGCAGATGGCGCGGAGCATGCATCTGCCGCGCTCCGTGGAGGCGTCGGCGTATTCCTCGATATGCTGCTGCCCCTCGTCCCCCTCCAGCTCCTGGATGGTTCGCCGGGCCAGCAGTTCCATGTCGGAGTTGCTGCGGGAGAAATTCAGGTACTTGCAGCCGTACATGACGGGCGGACAGGCCGAGCGCATGTGGACCTCCTCAGCGCCGGACTCGTAGAGGAATTCCACGGTCTCCCGGAGCTGGGTGCCCCGGACGATGGAGTCGTCCACAAAGAGCAGCTTCTTGCCCTCAATGAGCTCGGGCACGGGAATCTGCTTCATCTTGGCCACCTGGTTGCGGGCCTCCTGGCTGGTGGGCATGAAGGAGCGGGGCCAGGTGGGGGTGTATTTGACGAAGGGGCGGGCGAAGGGCTTGCCGCTGCGGTTGGCAAAGCCGATGGCGTGGGGGACGCCGGAGTCGGGGACGCCGGCCACATAGTCCACCTTGGGCAGCTGGCCCCGGGCCACCTCGTCCCGGGCCATGATCTCGCCGTTGCGGTAGCGCATGACCTCTACATTCATCCCCTCGTAGTTGGAGTTGGGATAGCCGTAGTAGGTCCACAGGAAGGCGCAGATCTTCATCTCCTTGCCGGCGGGAGAGAGGGTCTCGATGCCGTCGGCAGTGATGCGGACGATTTCCCGGGGGCCCAGCTCATAGGCGTCGGTATAGCCCAGCTTGTGGTAGGCAAAGGACTCGAAGGAGACGCAGTGGGCCCCCTCCTTTTTCCCGATCAGAACCGGAAGCCGGCCCACCCGGTCCCGGGCGGCGATGATCTCTCCCTGGCTGGTCAGGATCAGCAGGGTGAGGGAGCCGCGGATCTCCTCCTGCGCGTGGAGGATGCCGGAGACCAGATCGTCCTTTTGGTTGATGAGGGCGGCGGCCAGCTCGGTGGAGTTGACCTTGCCGGAGCTCATGGCCATGAACTGGTGGCCGTGGTCGGAGAAGTAGTGCTCCACCAGCGCGTCGGCATTGTTGATGATGCCCACGGTGGTGATGGCGTACAGGCCCAGGTGGGAGCGCACCAGCAGGGGCTGGGGATCGGTGTCGCTGATACAGCCGATGCCGGAGCAGCCGTGAAATTCCGCCAGATCCTTGTCGAACTTGGTGCGGAAGGGGGTGTTTTCAATGTTGTGGATCTGCCGCTGAAAGCCATCCTTCCGGTCGTAGACCGCCATGCCGCCCCGCTTGGTGCCCAGGTGGGAGTGGTAGTCGGTACCGAAGAACACGTCCAGCACGCAGTCCTGCTTGGTAATCGCGCCGAAGAAACCGCCCATGGATTACTGATCCCCCATCAGGCGGCGCATGACCTCCTCGTAGGCCTCCTCGGCCCCGCCCATGTCCCGGCGGAAACGGTCCTTGTCCAGCTTCTCGTGGGTCTGTTCGTCCCACAGGCGGCAGGTGTCGGGGGAGATCTCGTCGGCCAGCACAATGGTGCCGTCGGCTGTCTTGCCGAACTCCAGCTTGAAGTCCACCAGATCAATGCCGATCTCCTTCATGAAGCCCCGCAGCAGGTCGTTGACCGCGAAGGCGTACTTCTTGATCAGGTCGATCTCCTCCTGGGTGGCCAGTTTGAGAGCCAGGGCGTGATAGCTGTTCATGAGGGGATCGCCCAGGTCGTCATTCTTGTAGGAGAACTCGATGGTGGGCGCGTCGAACACGATGCCCTCCTCCACGCCGAAGCGCTTGGCGAAGGAGCCGGCGGAGATGTTGCGGATGATGACCTCCAGCGGCACGATCTCCACCTTTTTCACCAGCGTCTCGCGGTCGGACAATTCCTCCACAAAGTGGGTGGGCACGCCCTTTTCAGCCAGCATCTTCATCAGGTTGTTGGAAAGCCTGTTGTTCACCACGCCCTTGCCGCGGATGGTGCCTTTCTTTGCTCCGTCGCCGGCGGTGGCGTCGTCCTTGTAATCCACGATGACAAGGTCCGCGTCGTCTGTGGCGAATACCTTTTTGGCTTTCCCCTCATACAGCTGTTCCCGTTTTTCCATGTTGTTCTTCTCCCTCTTTTGTGTTTTATAAAAATAAAAAGATATTTGGAAAGCATTCCTTACAGCGCGGCCGCCTCGGCCCGGATGGCGGCGTCCTTTTCAGCGATGGAGCGGGCCATTTTCTCCCGGTCCTCCGCCAGCAGCGCGGCGATGCGCGCGTCGTGGATGGCCAGCATCTGAGCGGCCAGCACGGCGGCGTTTTTGGCGCCGTTCAGCGCAACGGTGGCCACAGGAATGCCGCTGGGCATCTGCACGGTGGCCAGCAGGGCGTCCAGGCCGTCCACCGCGCCGCCCTTAACGGGGATGCCGACGACGGGCAGCACGGTGTTCGCGGCGATGCTGCCCGCCAGATGGGCGGCCATACCCGCGGCCGCGATGATCACGCCGAAGCCGTTTTCCGCCGCGCGCTTTGCAAACTCCGCCGCAGCGGCCGGGGTGCGGTGGGCGCTCATTACGCGCACCTCAAACGGGATATCCCAGCTTTTGAGCTGTGCGGCCGCGGCTTTTACCGTTGGCCAGTCGCTGTCCGAGCCCATGATGATGGCTACTTTTTTGGTGTTTTCCATAAATCCATCTCCTTTGTGCGTCCCTGAAAAGAAAAAAGGCCGTGGTGCAGTTACACCATGGCCTTATGCTTGCAGTTTCAGCGCGGCATCCTCTTTCCGCAGCCCGCAGGCGCGCCGAAAAAACGCGCGGTATCCCGCAGACGCACTGCCCCGGCGGGAAGGCCGGCGGCTTACACTCCGCCCCGGGTACGCAGCGGTTCCCAAAGCGATCGATTGCATCCCGGTACCTCCTCTGAACAGCTTGTTCGGTGCGAAGAAAAAGGATATTATCATCGTACTATGAAACCGGAATAAAAGCAATCGCTTTCCGGCGGCGGCGCGAATTTTCAGAGAAAACAACAAGAACCTTATGCCGCCGGGCGGCTTTTTTGGTTGATTGTCTTACACAGATTTTACAATGCGGAACCGGCGCCGTCAGCCGCAGATGATATCCGCCGTATCCGCCCGCGCCAGGCGGATCAGTTCCTCGGGCGCAAGCTCGATCTGATAGCCAATCCTGCCGCCGCTTACGATGATGCTTGCGCCCGCAAGCGCGCTGCGGTCGAACACGGTGCGGTAGGCTTTCTTCATCCCCAGCGGGCTGCACCCGCCGCGGACATAGCCGGTGACCTTATTGATATCGGCCACATGGAGCATGGCTACGCTTTTTTCGCCCACGCTTTTTGCGGCCTTCTTCAGGTCCAGCTCGGCCAGCACGGGCACGACGAATACAAAGTAGCTTTTTCCCGCGCCCTGTGTGACCAGTGTTTTAAACACGCGGGCGGGGTCCTGCCCCATTTTTGCCGCAACTGACGCTCCGTCGATGGCGCCGTCGCCGTGGTCGTAGGTATGGGGCGTATAGGGCACCTTTTCCTTGTCAAGCATCCGCATGACGTTTGTTTTGAATTCTGCCATTTTGTTCACTCTTCTTTGCCGGTGCCTAACAGATCATCTGCAGACACGCCGAAATAACTGCACAGCGTTGCAAAAGTTTCCACATACATCCGACGCTGCCGTGTTTCATACATGTTATACATTGAGGTTGCCACACCGAGTACATCCGCCATGTCTTTCTGCGTCAGCCCCTGCGCTTTGCGAAGCGCGCGGATACGGTCAATATAATCCATGCAGGCCCCCCCTTCGTTTTATAATAATATATTCCATTTCGCTTTTTCACCAATAGTGAATTATGCTTGAAATAGTTTTTTACTATTTGTGAAACAAAGGAGAATGGATTGTGAAAAGCATCATAAAAGATTGGTACACAGGCGAAAATATCCCGGTGGAGACGCGCCTGCCCGCTTACAGACGAACAGCGCGCGCTGGCGCGGGAAACGGAAGAACTGAAAGGCCGGTTCACCGCCACTTTTTCCCGGAGCCAGAACGAGCTGTATGAAGCCCTGTGCGACCGCGAGGAGCTTGCCGGGTTGCACCGGGCGACCGCCATCTTCGCACAAGGTGTGGGCTCGGCCTGCGTCTGGCTTTCGAGGCTCTGGGATGAGAAGCGCAAGGCCCCCGTTTACCCCGGCGAAAGGCTGCCCTTGACAAATGCGCCGAATGCGCGTATACTGCTAACAAATCTTTTCCGCTGGGGGAAAACCATGCCGGACCGTTCGTTTACAACTGCAAACTATTATTATTTTGGCTATTACTTTACAGGTAATGGCTCTGTTTGCTGTGGAACGGTTCAGGATGCAAAATAATTTTTTGTAAACTGATAAGCCGGCAGCGCAGAGCGCTGCCGGCTTTTTTGTTTTAAGGTGAATTATACTATCAAGTGCAACACTTTAGGGGAACAAAAAGAAGTCCATACAGAACCCTGGTAGAATGAAGTTACCACACCACCAAACCACCGGAGGGAACTGTATGAACTATCATCATCTTACCATAGAAGAGCGCAGTTGTATACGGAAATATTATGTGGATGGGTTGAGCTATCGAGAGATCGCTCGGCTGATCGGGAGAAACGTGAGTACTGTGTCGCGGGAGATACGGCGGAACTGCAGCCACATGTATGACATTCCGACCTACTACCCGCACACAGCGCAGAAGAAGTATCTGCTGCGCCGTTCCTACTGCCACCGCGGGATGTTCCATTCACAGGAAGTGCTCGACTACATAGAGGAAAAGCTGCGGGCGACCTGGTCGCCGGAGCAGATCGCCTGTACCCCTTGTGAGCTGAAGCTGCCAAGCTGGCGTACCATCTACCGGTGGATCTACGAGAAATACCTGGTAAATGGCAATCTGAAAGTACTGCGCCACAAGGGAAAGAGCCACGGAGTGAAAGAAACGCGAGGGAAATACAGTAAGGGAAAGTCGATCCGCAAGAGGGACAAGTCGGTATACAGCCGTGAGGAAGCCGGGCATTGGGAAGCGGATACAGTGGTGAGTGGCCAGGGCAAAAGCAAAGCCTGCTTTGCCACCCTGGCGGAGCGCAAGACTCGGTTTTACATTGCCATGAAGATGTCGGACCGACGGGCGGAGACCATGGAGAACGCCATTGTCGCTGCATTGTCCGCTTTCCCTCCGCAACTGGTCAAGACCATTACCTGCGACCGGGGCACGGAGTTTGCCAACTGGCGCCGCATTGAAGAACGATTGCATTGCGAGGTCTATTTTGCCGACCCATATTGTGCCTGGCAGAAAGGTACAAACGAGAATCTGAACGGCCTGCTCCGGGAGTTTTATCCCAAGGGCAGGAACCTTTCCCGTGTTGCTCCCGCCACATTAAAACGAAACCTGGCGTTGTTGAACGCCAGGCCTCGCAAAGTTCTGTACTTCCATTCTGCTCAGGAATTATGGGACTTCGAGCTCAATTCCTGTTGCACTTAGTTTGACAATTCACTCAGAGAAAAATATCCGGCTCAATGAGCGACGAACCAGAAAATGCTGCCCTTGCCGGGTTCGCTGTCCACACCGAAGGGAAAGCCGTGGTTGATGAGGATGGCCTTTGTGATGGAAAGCCCCAGCCCTGTGCCGACCTTGCCGGCGTCCGCGCGGGAGCGGTAGTATTTGTCAAAGATATAGGGAAGATCTTCCCTGGCAATGCCCGCGCCGTGGTCCTCAATCTCTACCCGCACGGCGGCGTCCGGCTGCGGTTTTACGCGCAGCGCCACACAGCCGTCCGGCCCGATATGATGGATGGCGTTCGCCAGCAGATTGTGCACCACACGGCTCATCATGTCCGGGTCTGCCGTTACGGTACAGGGGTCGGCAGCATCTACCGTGAGGGTGTAGCCGCTCTGCTCACAGATATTCTGGTAGCGGTAGGCCACTTCGTCGCACAGCTGTGCCAGGTCGAACTGGACGGGATTGAGCTTTTCGGTGCCGGAGGAATATTTGGAAAGCTCCATCACGCTGTTCACAAGGCCGGAGAGGCGGTCGGTCTCGTCCACGATGACCGAGAGCTGTTCGTCCCGCTTTTCCTTGTTGTCGCCCGTCAGGTCGCGTACCGTCTCGGCATAGCCCTTGATGAGCGTCAGCGGCGTGCGCAGGTCGTGGCTGACATTGGCGATGAGGTCCCGCTGCAGCTCCGAGGTGCGGCCCACCTCCCGGGCCATGGTGTTGAAATCCCCGGCCAACGCGCCCAGCTCGTCATCCGCCTGGGGCGTGACGCGCACCTTGTAATTGCCGCGTGCCATCTCCCGCGCGGCGCGGGAAATGGCCGAGATGGGTTTTGTGAACCAGCGGCTGAATACATAAGCACCCGCAATACTGACGATGAGCAGCACGGCGGCAATGATGGGCATTTGCGCACTGATGACGTCGGCGGCCTGGCCCACACGCTCCAGGTCTGTGGAGAGGATGAGAGAATACTGGTTGTTGATGTTGCGGCACACCACCATCTGCCGGGTGCCGGAGGTGCTTTCCAGGCCGGGCAGGATGCGGGAGTCCGGCAGAGTAAAGTTCAGGTCTCCCAGTACGAAGGTCGTGGCCCGCAGGTTGACGGCTGCGGTGCTGTTCCACTGCGGCTCTGAATATTCCATAAGCTGGCTCAGCGGATTGGGATGCAGCAGGCACTGGTCGGACTGCAGCTGGTGAAGATGCAGCAGGACCTTGCAGTCTGTTCCGGCTACCTCAAAGCATTTTCCGGCCAGCAGCCCCCGGTTGTCCATGATCTCCTCCATCATGTCTGAGGGAATATGAACGCCGCCGCTCTTGTCGAAGCTCTCGAATTTGCCGTATTTTTCAATGATGGCGGAATAGACGTCCGCCGCATGGTTCAGATCCGCGAGCACGCGCCGGTTGTACATGGGCTCCAGCAGCTTTACGCTCAGCAGCACGTCATCCACATCGTCCACGATCTTGACCGCGGCGACCTTGTCCTTGGAGGCATCGT
>ENA-UPWS01000905-UPWS01000905.1-human-gut-metagenome-genome-assembly--contig:-NODE-905-length-19046-cov-12.252306_pt1 | contig 19046 bp, 9 predicted proteins | sample MGYA00250054_ERZ773384 | MGnify/ENA primary metagenome ERZ773384 (study PRJEB29103, sample SAMN06111979) | human gut metagenome | biome: human gut; feature: ankylosing spondylitis patient; material... | reverse complement strand
AGAGATACCATCTTGTTGCAGATTATCGTAGCCAAGACTGAATCTGAAATCATGGAATAATCCCCTATTTGTAGGAGGATTTTCTTTTTTTGATGTATATTTGTACGTTGTAGATATGGCTTGTTGCATTGTAACTCTTAATGATGTGGTGTCTTTAAAGTTACTAAAAAGCAAACATATCTACAACTTTTTATAGGATTAAGAAAGAAGAAGACCGTTGAAATAAAAAAAGAGATTACCACCAAATTTGACGAAGAACCTTTTTCAACTTTATAGTAGACAAAAAACTCTCATTCATTTCTGCACTTCACCTCTGTGTCCTCCGCGTCCTCTGTGGTGAACAAATGCATAACCGCAAAACAATTACTTTGTATGCTGCTTCACATACTCCGATGGCAGACAACCGACATACTTCTTGAAACTGGTAGAAAAGTAAGAAGAAGATCCGAAGCCTACCATTCCGCTAATCTCCGAAATGGAGTAGCGCCCTTCAAGCAACAATTTACACGCCTTATTAAAACGGATGCGCCGGATAAAGTTGGCAGGCGGTTCACCGGATATGGAATTCATCTTGAGATACAGTGACGAACGGCTCATACAAAGCTGACTTGCCAACTCATCAGAGGTGAAGTCTTCATTACTGATATTTTCTTCTACTACCTGAATAGCTTTGCTCATGAATTCCTCATCCAGATTATTCGAAGTCATTTTAGCAGTATCTATATCAATCGTATTCGAATAATAGTGTTTCAACCGCTGGCGTGCTTTCAGTTGATTAGCTATTTTTCCTTTCAATAAATGAATCGAGAACGGTTTGGCAATGTAATCATCCGCTCCAGCCTGAATACCCTCCGTCTGTGCATCGACACTTCCTTTGGCAGACAACAGCAGGACGGGAATATGGCAGGTTTGCAGATTTCGTTTAATAAGCTGGCAAAGTTTGATACCGGCAATACCCGGCATCATCACGTCGGAAAGGACAATGTCCACACGGTGCTCTTTCATAATAGCCAATGCTTCTTCGCCGTTTCCGGCGGTCAGCGTCACATAGTTCTGCCGGAAATTATCTTTCAGGTAATCCACCATCTCTTTATTGTCATCTACCAACAAGATAGTAGGACGCTCTTCCTCACTGCCGGCTTCTATCTGATCACCGTCCGATAGTTCTTCTGCAACTATAGCCGACGCATCACCAGAGAAATATTCATCAGCCACCGGAAGCTCCCGGAGAGAAGCAGATGTTTCGACTTCATGTGTCGGCAATTCACGTTCTTTCTCCGTGAAGACAGCCATATCAGCAGGTAGCGTGACTTTAAATTCGGTATATTGAGCTGGTTCGCTTGCTACCGTAATAGTGCCGTGATGCTTTTCCACAAGCATCTTCACCAATGACAGCCCGATACCCGTCCCCTTTCGCTGACCGTCTACCTGATAGAAACGTTCGAAAATACGGGTTAGCTGTTCCGGAGACATACCGATTCCGCTATCTCTTACCGTGAAACCATAGGTATCTCCCTCTGTCCATAAGGAAAGCAAAATACTTCCGCCGTCCGGTGTAAACTTAAAGGCGTTAGACAACAGGTTCATCAAGATAGTCTCTACATACGTCCGGTCCGCCGGAAACAATCGTCCTTCCAGATCGGATTTTATATGAAAGCTGATAGCACGCTTCTGCGCATTTTCTTTAAACAGGGCAAAAGCATCTTGCAACAGTTCTTCTACATCCACCTGCGCAACATGAATAGGCATTGCACCTGCTTCGGCTTTACGGAAATCCAGCAACTGGTTGACAATGTGCAACAACTTACGACCGTTCTTATAAACGTAATCCAGCTTCTGTTGTACCGGAGTACCTTTCAGATTGCTCTGCCCCAAGAGTTCCTCCAACGGAGCCAGTATCAGACTCAACGGAGTACGCAACTCATGAGACATATTCATGTAAAAACGTACTTTCTCCTGACTGATTTCTTCTATCTTGTTTCGTTCTATCTGTTCGATCCGGACTTGCATCTTCATTTTGGCACGGGCAATAAAGAAATAGATCACAAAGACGAGAAGCCCTACAGAAAAGAAGATGAAAAGTGTCTTTGCCCACGAGGTCTGATACCACATCGGAATGATATGCACAAAAAATTCAGTGGTCGCCTCGCTCCACTTTCCATTGTTGTTACATGCCTTCACCTTGAATACATACTCACCGGGCGGGAGATTGGAATAACTCGCCCGTGCAAAGGAAACATGACGGGAGTAGTTCCACTCGGTTTCAAAGCCTTCCAATTTGTAAACGAACTGGTTCCGTTTGCCAGCCAAATAGTTGATAACGGCAAACCGGATATTAAAAAGTTTCTGATCGGAAGGGAACGACATACCCAGCATCCGCCCTTGCTCGTCCTGATAATAACGTACCCGTTCACTTTTCATATCCGTAATCACCTGATTTAAGACAACGGCTCCTGTCACTACCGCATCCGGGGAATATGGATTATCACCCAATTCGTATGGCTTGAAATAGGCAACGCCCCCAAGAGATCCCAGAAAGAATGTACCATCGTGCGCTTTGCAAGCTCCGAAATAGTTAAACTGATCGTGAGGCAATCCGTCCAGCTTCGTATAGTTGAGGAAAGTACCCTCCTCCGTATTGAAGCAAGCCAGTCCCTTGTTAGTTGTCAACCATAAACGCCCCCGTTCATCTTCCAGTATATTATAAATAAAGTCGTTCGGCAAACCGTCTTTCATCGTATAGTGTTTCCAGGCAGTCGGTGCTCCTTCCTTATAGCAATATAATCCTGTGGAAGAACCGATCCAGATTTCATGACGGCTATCCTCCTGTACACAGAAAGCCTGTATCAACCCATGCAGATAAGCCGAAGAAGAAAGATGCAGTTCTTCCAGTTTACCGCCGGCATACAAAAACAGGCTCTCTTCCGTACCAATCCAGATTCTTCCTTTTGAATCGCGAAACAAGGTATATATCAATACGTTCTCCAACTTTTTATGCTTTTTAGCCAACGGATGCTGTGAAAGTTCGCCGGTCTGTTTGTTGAAAAGGTAAAGCCCGCTCATGCCGCCTACCCAAAGCGTTCCATCCGTTCCGTCTAATAAGGAGTAACAACTGTTAGTCAGGGAAGTAGAATGGGGAAAGGAATATGTTTCTATCCTGCCACTCCGGTGATGCAGACGACTCATTCCCCCTCCATGAGTGCCAATATAGACACTTCCATCCTTGTCCGTCCATATACATTTTATATTGTCCGACTTTAAAGCGTTGGCGGAAGTACCCGTCCGGTAATATGAAAAGACTCCGGTTTTCCGGTTATAATAATTTAATCCGCCGTCGTTCGTGCCGATCCAGAGATTGCCATTATCCGGGTCTTCGGCAATACAGCTCACTGTGTTATCACTTAACGAATTCCTCCAGGCGGAATGTTGCAAGCGCCCGAATGACGGAGCGAGAGGATGATAATAATTAAGCCCGCCATAAAATGTACCGATCCACATTCCCCCTTGATTATCTTTCAAGATAGAGCGGATGGAATTATGCCCCAAGGTAGTCGGATCTTCAGGAGAAAAACGGCAGATACGGAAAGTTCCCGTCTCCGGTTCAAGGATAAGCAAACCTTCCATGGTTCCTATCCAAACCCTTCCTTTATCATCTCCGGACAATGTCCTGACCGAGTTCGTAAGGAAATAAGCAGGAGTATTTTGCTTGTTATAATGATGTTTTATTTGAAAGTTGTTATCCACACAATACACCCCGTTTGTCAATGAAGCCAGCCAACAGTTGCCGGTTTTGTCGTCATAGAGCATATCGGAGATGGTTTCTCCTTTCAATTGGAGAAGAAGCCGGGTCACGTTTTCGTTGCGTACATAATAGAAATAGACACCTTCCGAAGTTCCCAACAGGAAACCGTCATTCATCCGGCAAACAGAATAGATCGTTTTTCCGGCAAGTTCCGGCTGCACTTTCATCCGCCCGATCTTTTTATCAAAAATCACCAGACCGATATTGGTAGCAAGCAAAAGCCGGTCGCCTTCCTCCGGTTCTCCGATAGCCAATACTTGCATCGGCTGATTGTCCGGTGACGAATAATTGGTGAAATTATTCCCTACTATATTATAACGGGATAAACCGACCTGTGTACCTACCCATACCGTACCTTTCGAATCGGTATGAAGTGAATAGACATGATTGTTTGCCAGACTGGTCGTATCATCCGGCGCTTTATAATACGAAACGAAGCGGGAACCTTCATACCAGTTCAGTCCGTCTATGGTGCCTACCCAAAGCTTATTATTATGATCTTGTGTCAGAGCGAGCACAGTATTTTGCGACAACCCGTCATCCACGGATAATCGCTTAAAATGAATGAAGCTGTCGGCGGCCGATACAGCCAAAGGAAAAAATAAAATGCAAACGGTTAATCCGAATAGGTACTTAAATAGCAAATGCCGGTCTTTCATGAGCTAATATTGAAGAATTTATCGTAAAGATAAGTATTTTCAATTCAATCTGATAAATGAATCCCGTTTTTTAACTCATATAAAGGACCGGTATCGGCTCAAAACAGGACAACCGCGCCAAAGTCCGACAGTTATGAATTCATATTTTAGACACGGTTGCCCTGAACTTTAAATTTTTTACGGTTTCTCTTCAAGTTAGTAAGACGGATTTTCTGATTTTTCTTTCAGATCTTTATAACGTTTCAAGGCTTCCAGATAATAATAATCGGCATAATTGAGCGGAGTATCAATTTCACTGTCGTGCGGGAAACTACCAACCGAATGTAACAGGATGAAGCCATGATTTTCCCCTTCCTTGGCCAAATAATCATCAGAGGATAACTGTTTCAGGATATGCTCCGCATAACGGAAATATTCTTCCCCTTGTTTCTTGTCGCCATAACCACTCAACTCCAGCAATGCAGAAGCTGTTACGGCAGCTGCAGAAGCATCCCGCGGTTCATTCGGAATATTGGGAGCATCATAATCCCAATAAGGAATGTAATCGTTTTCCGCCGGACGATGGTCAATAATAAACCGCGCTATTTTATGAGCGGTATCCAGATAGTTCTGCTGCTTGGTAAAGCGATAACACATGGTATATCCATACACTCCCCAAGCCTGTCCACGCGCCCAAGCAGAAGAATCGGCATATCCCTGAAAGGTTCCTTTCGACTCTACCTCACCGCTATCTGCCAGATAGCTCACCACATGGTAGGAGGTCATGTCCTCCCGAAAGTGATTCTTCAACGTTTTGTCGGCATGAGAGATGGCTATTTCACGATATTTCGGATTATTGGTTTGCTCCGAAGCCCAGAACAGCATTTCAAGATTCATCATATTATCAATAATCACCGGATAGCTCCATTCACCGAAATCCCACGAACGAATCAGTCCGACTTCCGGACGAAAACGGGAGCACAAGCTTTCTGAAGAATGAATCAGAATCAAACTGTCCGTTGGCTCCGGTTTCAAACGGATGCCCTGCCCATAACTGCAAAACATCATAAAGCCCAAATCGTGATTACCCGTATAATATTGCATATCCTGCAGACGGTCCGTATATTTACGCGCCTCTTTTGCGAGAGCCTCATCACCGGTCAACTCATATGCCAGCCACATGGAACCGGGATAGAAACCACTCGTCCAGTCGGTGGGGTGTTCCAGTCTGTACTTTCCTTCTTTAATAGAACGGGGAAAACAGGCGGTATCCGGTTCATTCTTCAATTGTTCTGCCATATAGAGCAACTGATGTCCCAATGTTTTCACTGCATGATCGAACCATGCCATCTCATTTCCTTTTGAAGCATCGCAAGCAGTCAGGAGCGCCATACTCCCTACCGCCAGTAAAAGTTTGTTTTTCATTGTTCCACTTTATTTTGTTACTGTATTCTATTACTGGCAACAAAGTTAGAGCAAGTCGCGGACAAACCCTTTGCAAATCTATTTTTTCATTTTTGTTTCTATTTCTACGGACTTTGATTTTGTCCAAAAGTGCTTTGTTTTTATCTTTTATAGAAAAACAGGCACGGATTTTACCAAATAAGCTGTTGTCAGGCATAACCAAACAACTATGCAGCCTTTTGCAAAATCCGTGCCTCCACCAAAAAGTACGCGCTCTTCTATCTCACAATATCTTCCGGAAATTTAGCCGGCATCTCCACCCTCTTCCAGGTTTCATAATACCAGGTGTTCAACTCATTTCCATTCAAATCATTCTTGATAAAATATTTCAGATGGAGATAATCATTGTCTTTAATCTCAAATTCCAAAATATTGTCCTGATTGTCCAGCATCGGGAGATGAATGTTCTTCTCGATACTTTCCTTATAAGAATCGTCCGTGAGTTGTTTATAAGTACCATATCCAGTAATAATCGCATCCGCACCGGGAATAATAGTAAAGTTAACGATTTGTCCGTCATCACTCAATACTTTAAATGTATTACTGGGTTTCAACGCTCCCGGAACATCGGGAGACTCGGATACATAATGGCAGAGCTGCCAAATACCTTTCAAATCGGCCGCTTTGAATTTGGTTTTCTTCTGGGCCGTCGCACCTGTTACCGCTAACAACATTATTGAAAGCATGGTAAAGAAATAGAGCTTTTTCATTGTTGTATTATTTTAGTTAACACTCTCGAATGCGTATTTCCAAATATAAAGATTTATTTTGAGAATACAGCAATTCAGAGCATAAAAAAACTCGCATAACCTGAAGATTATGCGAGTTTTACATAAATATACCGAAATATTAGAAATCAGCATTTCTTGGTGTACGCGGGAATGGTATCACGTCACGGATATTCGCCATACCTGTTACAAACAATAACAGACGTTCGAACCCTAATCCGAAACCGGAGTGAGGACAAGTACCGAACTTACGGGTATCCAGATACCACCACATATCCTTCATCGGGATATGCATTTCTTCAATACGGGTCATCAGCTTGTTATAGTCGGCTTCACGTTCGGAACCACCGATTATTTCACCAATTTTCGGGAAAAGAACGTCCATGGCACGTACAGTCTTACCGTCTTCGTTCTGCTTCATATAGAAGGCCTTGATTTCCTTCGGATAGTCAATCAGAATCACCGGACGTTTGAAGTGTTCTTCCACTAAGAAACGTTCGTGTTCGGAAGCCAGGTCCACGCCCCAGTAAACCGGGAATTCGAACTTATGTCCTTTCGCAACAGCTTCTTCAAGAATCTTGATACCATCTGTATAAGGCAAACGTACGAAATCATCTTTCAATACACCTTGCAGACGTTCAATCAAGCCTTTATCGAACATATCGTTCAGGAACTTCACATCATCCGCACAGTTATCCAACGCCCATTTCACACAATATTTGATGAACTCTTCTGCCAAGTCCATGTTGTCTGTAATGTCGTTGAAAGCCACTTCCGGCTCAATCATCCAGAACTCTGCCAAGTGGCGGGGAGTGTTGGAGTTTTCGGCACGAAACGTAGGACCGAATGTGTAGATAGCTCCCAAAGCAGTAGCTGCCAACTCACCTTCCAGCTGACCGGAAACAGTCAGACTTGCCTGCTTACCGAAGAAATCATCTTCATAAGAGATAGAACCTCTCTCGTCTTTCTTCAAGTCATACAGGTTCATGGTAGTCACCTGGAACATCTGTCCGGCACCTTCACAATCGGAAGCCGTAATGATCGGCGTATGGAAATAAAAGAAGCCCTTTTCATGGAAGAACTTGTGAATAGCAATCGCCATGTTGTGACGGATGCGGAACACTGCACCGAATGTATTGGTACGCGGACGCAAGTGAGCGATCTCGCGCAAGAATTCCATAGAGTGGCCTTTCTTCTGTAATGGATATGTATTATCGCAAGTACCCAGCACTTCGATTTCACGAGCCTGTACTTCCACTTTCTGACCGGAACCTACTGATTCTACCATTTCTCCGTTCACGCTGATACAAGCGCCGGTAGTAATCTGTTTCAGCATCTCTTCATCGAAACCAGCCAAATCTACTACGATCTGCAAATTATTTATTGTAGAACCGTCATTCAGTGCGATAAAGTTTACTTGTTTGCTACCTCTACGGGTGCGAACCCATCCTTTCACATTGACCATAGCGCCAATATCTGTGCGCTTCAACAGGTCAACAATTTTTGTTCTACCAATCTTTTCCATTTAACTTTTTCTTTTTAGATACAAGAAGACGAGGTTTCAAATGCAAGATGAATTCTTTCCTGCTTTCTTTCCCCGTCCTCTGTCAAGTTGTTATTTATTGACTTATTACTCAAACGAACCCATGCGGAGGTAGTTTACTTCTGCTTCCGACAGGTAACGCCAGTCTCCGCGACGCAGACCTTTTTTGGTCAGTCCGGCGAAGAACACACGGTCGAGTTTTACTACTTTATAACCCAGTGATTCGAAAATACGGCGAACGATACGGTTCTTACCGGAGTGAATTTCGATACCTACCTGGTCTTTCTTGAAATCATCTGTATAGCTGATTGCATCTGCATGGATTTCACCATCTTCCAACTGGATACCAGCTGCAATCTGCTCCATATCTGCTTTAGTCAGGTTCTTGTCCAGATGAACATGATAAATTTTCTTCTTCAGGAATTTCGGGTGTGTCAGCTTGGAAGCCAGATCACCGTCATTCGTCAGTAACAGTACACCAGTCGTGTTACGGTCCAGACGTCCTACCGGATAAATACGTTCGTTGCAAGCGCCTTTCACCAAATCCATTACTGTACGGCGTTCCTGCGGATCATCCGATGTAGTAACGGTATCTTTCGGTTTATTCAGCAATACATATACCTTGCGTTCAATGCTTACCGGTTCGTCGTGGAACTTAACCACATCCGAACGTTTGATCTTCGTACCCAATTCCGTTACCACTTCACCGTTTACAGAAACCACACCTGCTGTGATAAATTCATCAGCCTCACGACGGGAGCAAACACCTGCGTTAGCCAGGAACTTATTCAGACGAATCGGTTCATTCGGATCAACGAACTGTTCCTTGTACTCGATCTGTTTCTTTACGCTATACTTAGCGTTCGGATCATAATCGCCGGTACGCGGACGAGGACGATATCCTCCTTGACGGTCGTTATTATATCTCGGACGATAACCTCCACCGCCATTGTTGCTGCGATAGCCGCCACCTTCGCCGTTATTGAAACGGGGACGATACGGACGGTCACCACCTTCACGGTTGTAAGAAGGACGTTGAGGACGGTCGCCACCTTCGCCGTTATTAAAGCGGGGACGGTAAGGACGGTCGCCACCTTCACGGTTGTAGGAAGGACGTTGAGGACGGTCGCCATAAGACGGACGCTCACCACCTTCGCCGCTATTGAAGCGGGGACGGTAAGGACGGTCACCACCTTCACGGTTGTAAGAAGGACGTTGAGGACGGTCATAAGAACCACCTTCGCGGTTGTAAGGACGTTGCGGGCGTTCACCTCCTTCATTATTGTTATTGAAGCGAGGACGATACGGACGATCTCCACCTTCACGATTGTAAGAAGGACGTTGGGGACGGTCGCCATAAGAGCGGTCACCGTACGAACGCTGCGGGCGTTCGCCTCCTTCATTGTTGGCATTAAATCGCGGGCGATACGGACGATCCCCGCCTTCACGGTTGTAAGAAGGGCGATACGGACGTTCTCCACCTTCTCTGTTGTAAGACCTGTTACCATCACGGCCGGCACCTGTATTCTCTTCATTGAAAGAATTTTCGCGCCATTCTTCGTTTTCTGTGCTCATTTTTTTATTCGAATAAAATTAGACTTTGGCCTCACGGCCTATTTAAAAAACACGTTTATTATATAAGTAAACAATTAAAGCCCCGTATATGTATGGGGAGTGATTGCTCTTAACTCTTTTTTAATATCTTCGCTTACATTCAATTCTTCGATAAACTCTTTAATAGAACTTTCTGTAATAGCTTGGTTGGTGCGGGTTAACGCTTTCAAAGCTTCATACGGATGCGGATAAGCCTCACGGCGCAGGATGGTCTGAATAGCTTCTGCCACTACACTCCAACAATTATCCAAATCACGATAAATAGCCGGTTCGTTCAATAACAGTTTGCGCAATCCTTTCAAAGAACTCTGGATAGCAATCACGATATGACCGAAAGGTACACCGACATTACGCAACACTGTTGAGTCTGTCAAGTCACGCTGCAAACGGGAAACAGGAAGCTTCACAGCCAAATGTTCCAGAATAGACGTTGCTATGCCCAGGTTACCTTCTGCATTTTCAAAGTCAATCGGATTCACTTTATGCGGCATGGCGCTCGAACCTACTTCTCCGGCTTTGATCTTCTGCTTGAAGTACTCCATAGAGATGTACTGCCAGAAGTCACGATTCATATCCACCATGATGGTATTGATACGCTTCATAGCATCAAAAACAGCAGAGAGGTTATCATAGTTCGAAATCTGCGTTGTATATTCTTCGCGTTCCAGTCCCAGTTTTTCTGCAACAAACCGATTGCCGAATTGTTTCCAGTCATATTGAGGATAAGCCACGTGATGCGCATTGTAGTTTCCGGTAGCACCGCCAAACTTAGCGGTAAGCGGACATGCTTTCAACATAGCCAACTGACGTTCGAGACGGTAAACAAATACCATCACTTCTTTACCCAGACGGGTAGGAGAAGCCGGCTGACCGTGAGTTTTGGCAAGCATCGGAATGTTGGCCCATTCTGTCGCATAGGTTTTCAACTGTGCAATCAGCTCTTCAATCAACGGGTAATAAACCTGATCCAATGCCTCTTTGATAGAAAGAGGAACAGACGTATTGTTAATATCCTGAGAAGTCAGTCCGAAGTGGATAAACTCTTTATAATCATCCATTCCACCCATCTTGTCAAACTCTTCTTTCAGGAAGTATTCTACGGCTTTCACATCGTGGTTAGTTACACTTTCGATATCTTTAATGCGTTGTGCGTCTGCTTCGGAGAAGTTACGGTAGATATTCCGTAAAGTTTCAAACACGCCACTATCGATTCCTTTCAATTGCGGCAAAGGAAGTTCGCACAAGGTGATAAAATACTCCACCTCTACCTGTACACGGTATTTAATCAGTGCAAATTCAGAGAAATAAGCTGCCAAAGCTTTAGTTTTGCCTCTATATCGACCATCAATCGGAGATATGGCCGTTAATACATCAAGTTCCATACGTTTTCTTAGATAATTATCAGACTGCAAAATTAACTCTTTTTCCTGAGTTATAAGGCAAAAGGATAAAGAAAGTTTGTATAAAAGCGGTAAGAAATAAAAAAAGTCTCACGAATTTCTTCGTAAGACTTCTATTTCGTGGGCGCTGAGGGATTCGAACCCCCGACCCTCTGGGTGTAAACCAGATGCTCTGAACCAGCTGAGCTAAGCGCCCGTACACTTCCGTTTCAAAAGCGATGCAAAGGTACGGCTTTTTTTGAAACCTCCAAACATTTTGCATATTATTTTTCAAGAAACTTTTTATCAAAAATAAAAACCAACTGATTATCAGCAAATAATGAAAAAAGTTTTTTTCATGCAACTTTCCCTTCTCCAAGCCTGTCCACTAAACAGAACAAGATAAAGCCAACAATGTGGGAACACTCAAATCCGGGAAATAAGATTCCCGGTCAAGCCTGCTTACGGATAAGGCGCGCCGGATTCCCGACTGCAACACTGTCGTCGGGAATATCTTTCGTCACGACGCTTCCCGCTCCTATCACACAACGGTTGCCAATCGTCACACCGGGACAAATGACAGCACCGCCGCCAATCCAGCAATCCTCGCCGATCGTAACCGGATAAGCATACTCTTTCGAACCGCGACGCTCCAGATAATTCATCGGATGATGCGGTGTATAAATCTGTACGCAAGGACCGACTAGCGTATGGGCACCGATTGTGATATACCCTCCGTCCAGAAAAGTACAGTTGGCATTGACAAACACGTGTTCGCCCAACTTTATCCCGTCTCCGTGATCGCAATGGAAAGGAGGACAGATCACCGAAGTTTCAGGAATACCCGGCACCAGTTCTTCCAACAATTCTCTGTACCCGTCATCGTACGTGCTCAACCCGCGCATGATCGCCAGCAACTTCTTGGCATGCTCAAAACGCACCTGCAACTCCGGCGCGGACATATCAGCCAACTGGCTGCTACGCATCTTCTCTACTTCTGTCATATTCCTTATTCTCCCATCCCATTAATAAATACCAATTTCCTTTCATCCGAAAGCGATTCGTCAAACTCGAACCCTTCCCACGAGAATCCTTTCAGTTCCTCCGGATTTCCGATCTTATTTTTCAATATGAAACGTGTCATCTCGCCACGGGACATCTTGGTATACACCACTATCGTAGCCAGCTTTCCATTCTTCCAGACATGAAATTCGGGAGTGACCACACGGACTTCGCTCTCCACCCGCTTCCAGTCAAACAGGCTTTTCATCTCGTCACTGGCAAGATTACACAAGATTCCTCCTGCCGATCGGATGTCCTCTATGAACGTATCCGTCAGACGCGACCGCCAATAAAAAAACAAGGTCTGATTCCCCAATTCCGGCAATACGACATCTCCTTCCAGCCGATAAGCACGAATCACGTCCAAAGGACGCAACAGACCGTAACAGAAAGAAGTCAGCCGCAAATGTTCCTGCGCATACCCGAAATCTTCTGCAGAGAAGTCCTTCGGATTCAGCCGTTTGAATACAATGCCGGTATACGCCAGCAAAGCAGGCAATTCCGGAGTGGTTTCCGCATGAAAAGCCTGATAACGTTTATAATTCTCCACAGCAATCTTTGCGTTTACACGCAGCAGACGTTCTAATTCGTCTACAGAAAACTGGGACATCTGCAACGCTATTTCCGCCGCTTCCTTCTGAAAACGGGGGCTCGTAGTCAAAGGGACTTTCACCTTCGACACCGCACTCATCGTCTTGGCACAAGATAGAAGTACTAACATTCTGAATCGGGTTTAATCATTTTGAAAAACACAAAAATAAAAAATAAATAGCTTCACTTGTTGACAGATATCCAAATTATGCCTACTTTCAGCCAATAATTAACTATAATCATTTATTAATTAACAAAAACACAAAAATCCCCCTTATGAGAAACAAGTTTGTATCTTTGCAAGCTCTGGCCTTATTGGTCATCTTTTGTCTGACGGGTAGCTTAACCCGTGCCGCTGTCAACCCGAAACCGTTTGTTGTCCCCGAACTCAAACAATGGACGGGAAAAGACGGTAACTTCACCCCGGGAAAAGACGCCCGAATCGTCTGCACTTCCCAAAATCCCGAATTACTGAGAATAGCCCGGATGTTTGCCGACGATTATCAACAGATGTTCGGGCAGACATTAAGCGTAGCACAAGGCAAAGCCACGTCCGGCGATTTCGTCCTATCCTTGTCGGCAGACAAGAAGCTCGGTGAGGAAGGTTACGCCATCAAGATAACCGACCGTGTAGCCATCTCCGCTCCCACCCCGACCGGTCTTTACTGGAGCACACGCACACTCCTGCAACTGGCGGAACAAAATCAGGAACGCTCACTCCCGCAAGGAACGATTCGTGATTATCCCGATTATCCGCTTCGCGGTTTCATGATAGACTGTGGCCGTAAGTTCATTCCGATGGCTTATCTGCAGGACTTGGTGAAAATCATGGCTTACTACAAAATGAACACCCTGCAAGTCCATCTGAACGATAATGGATTCAAGCAATACTTCGAGCACAACTGGGACAAGACTTACGCTGCCTTCCGGCTGGAATCGGAGACTTATCCGGGATTGACAGCCCGTGACGGCTCGTACTCCAAGAAAGAATTTATCGACTTCCAGAAACAGGCGGTATCCAACTTCGTGGAAATCATTCCGGAAATTGACGTTCCCGCCCACTCACTGGCTCTCACCCATTACAAACCGGAAATCGGAAGCAAGGAGTACGGCATGGATCACCTCGACTTATTCAAGCCGGAAACTTACGAATTCGTAGATGCTCTGTTCAAAGAATATCTGGAAGGCGACAATCCGGTATTCGTAGGCAAGCGTGTACATATCGGTACAGACGAATACTCGAACGCGAAGAAAGACGTGGTAGAAAAATTCCGTGCTTTCACCGACCATTACATCCGTTTTGTGGAAGGTTTCGGCAAGCAAGCAGTCGTATGGGGCGCGCTCAGCCATGCCAAAGGCGATACGCCCGTCAAATCAGAAAATGTCGTCATGAATGCTTGGTACAACGGATACGCCGATCCGGCAACCATGATCAAAGACGGATATCAACTGATCAGTATTCCGGACGGACTGGTATATATCGTTCCGAAAGCCGGCTACTATTATGATTACCTCAACGAACCATACTTATATAAGGAGTGGACACCCGCCCATATCGGCAAAGCTGTATTCGACGAAAAACATCCTTCCATTCTTGGCGGTATGTTTGCCATCTGGAACGACCATGTCGGCAACGGTATCTCGGTGAAAGACATCCATCACCGTATATTCTCGCCCCTGCAAACACTCTCTGTAAAGATGTGGACAGGCGCTCAAACAGGCATTCCTTATGAAACATTCAATGAAAAACGTGCCCTCCTCAGCGAAGCGCCCGGAGTCAACCAACTGGCAAGAATCGGCAAAAAGCCGGAATTGGTATACGAACGTTCCACAGTCGCTCCCGGCAGCACTTCCGATTATCCGGAAATTGGCTATAATTACACTGTCAGTTTCGACATTACCGGAGCAAAAGAAAGTGAAGGAACCGAATTGTTCCGTTCGCCTAACGCCGTATTCTATCTGTCAGACCCTATTCGGGGGATGATGGGATTTGCACGCGACGGCTATCTGAATACCTTCCCCTACAAAGTGAATCCGGGAGAAAAAGCAACAATTCAGATAGAAGGAGACAATTGCAGTACAACGCTGAGAGTCAACGGTAAAGTGGTTGATGAAATGAATACGCAGAAACTTTACTTTAATGCGGGAAAAGATTCAATGAACTATGTACGTACACTAGTTTTCCCGCTGGAGAAAGCAGGAAACTTTAATAGTAAGGTACAGAATCTGAAAGTATACAATTATTGCGTAAGCAAACCATAAGATTTAGATACGGATTACACAGATTTCACATTTTTTTAGCGGTACAATCTACCAAAAACCGTATCAATCTGTGTAATCCGCTTCTGGAAGAAGCACAATCATTCATTTCATTTACGTACGGATTTGAGCAAAATGATAGTAATAGTATCTTAAAATGGGGGTGCCCCCAATGGAGATACTACTGTTTCATTCATTTTTGAACCGTTACGAATCAATTCAAACCTGTATAACCAAAAGCTACACAAACGTTTCTTCCCTAAGCAATAAAACGCTTTTTTATTGTCACTTATCACTTTTCGAAGTTAACTAACTGATTATAAACATATCATCGGTGATAATAAGCGGTGATAATACGGTGACAATAGCTGCATCCATACATTTTATTGTCACTTCCCTCCCAATCTCACTGTTCATCTCACCTACTGCTATCTCCCCATCAAGCCTACTTCATCCGAGTCCTGATCCTACGCAACAAATACCGTATACTACCGGTATCTTTCTCTTATAGTACCTTTATTGTTTCATTAAGACACCGATCTCTTTAGTTGTTCACGGCCGTGGCAAGCATTGTTCACAGTCGTGACAAGAGTTGATCACGGACATGAGCAGACCTGTTCACGGCCGTGAAGAGCTAAAGAGAACGGCACTCTATTCCTACTTTCCTTATAGGAAAAAGCAAGTATATAAGGAGCTGAAGAGAACATTAGCACTATCTTACGACTCATTACACCGCAGACAACAAACAAAAAGAAGAGTCATATCTACAAAAGAAGAGACTCCCTCTTTGGTATGCCAAAGAGAGAGTCTCCTCAATATATATACAGCTAAAGCAGTTTATTTATATTCCTGCCAGCTCTTAATCTGAATATCACTCAGTTTCAGTTCACAGAATGCTTCGATGAAAGCACTTGCCAGACGGGCATTGGTAATCAACGGAATGTTATGGTCGATAGCACCACGACGGATACGGTAACCATTCGTCAACTCACGTTTGCTGTGGTTCTTCGGAATGTTGACGATCAAGTCGAACTTATGGTCAGCGATCATCTTCATCACGTTGTTTTCAGCACCCGGTTTTTCATCCGGCCAGTAAACCGGAGTCGTTTCTACACCGTGAGCATTTAGGAATGCAGCCGTTCCGGCAGTAGCATAAATCTGATATCCCTTGGCAAACAACATACGGCTCGCATCCAGCAAATCTACTTTAGACTTCATAGCACCGGAAGAGAACATCACCGCCTTTTCCGGAATCTTGAATCCTGTAGCGATCATTGCGTTCAGCAATGCTTCAGAGAAATCGTCGCCGATACAACCTACTTCACCGGTAGAAGACATATCCACGCCCAAAACAGGGTCAGCCTTGTGAAGACGGGAGAAAGAGAACTGAGAAGCTTTCACACCGATCCAATCGATGTCGAACGCAGTCTTGTCCGGCTGGCTGTACGGAGCATCCAGCATGATGCGGGTAGCTGTTTCGATAAAGTTGCGTTTCAGCACCTTAGATACGAACGGGAAGCTACGGGAAGCACGCAGGTTACATTCAATTACCTTCACCTCGTTGTTGCGGGCAAGGAACTGGATGTTGAACGGACCGGAGATATTCAGTTCTTTAGCAATCTGACGGCTGATCTTCTTGATGCGGCGGGCAGTTGCAAAGTAAATCTTCTGTGCTGGGAATACCAGTGTAGCGTCACCGGAGTGTACACCGGCAAATTCTACGTGCTCGGAAATAGCGTATTCAACCACTTCACCGTTCTGAGCTACCGCGTCGAACTCAATTTCCTTTGTATTTTCGAGGAACTGAGAAACAACTACCGGATATTCTTTAGATACTTCGGCAGCCATCTTCAGGAAGTTTTCCAGCTCTTCGTCATCGTAGCAAACGTTCATAGCCGCACCCGAGAGTACGTAAGAAGGACGAACCAATACCGGATAACCTACTTTTTCTACAAATCCCTTCACTTCTTCAAGGCTGGTCAGTTCCATCCAAGCCGGCTGGTCGATGCCAAGCTGGTCGAGCATTGCCGAGAACTTGTTACGGTTTTCGGCACGGTCGATGGAAACCGGAGAAGTACCCAGTACAGGAACTGACTGGCGATACAACTTCATAGCCAGATTGTTCGGAATCTGTCCGCCTACGGATACGATCACACCGCGCGGTTGTTCAAGGTCGATCACGTCAAGTACACGTTCGAAAGAGAGTTCGTCGAAGTACAGACGGTCGCACATATCGTAGTCAGTAGAAACCGTTTCGGGGTTGTAGTTGATCATGATAGACTTGTAACCCAGTTTGCGGGCAGTCTGAACGGCGTTCACCGAGCACCAGTCAAATTCAACCGAGCTACCGATACGGTAAGCGCCCGAACCCAGTACGACTACTGATTTCTCATTCTTATAATAGTTTACATCATAACCTTCTACTGCATAAGTCATATACAGGTAGTTAGTCAGTTCCGGATGTTCGGAAGCAACCGTATTGATACGTTTTACTGCCGGAAGGATGCCCAGGGCTTTACGGTGAGCGCGTACTGCCAGATTTTCCTTTTCCATGTTGCCGGTCGGGTTCAGTACGAAGCGGGCAATCTGGAAGTCAGAGAAACCAAGAATTTTAGCTTCGCGCATCACGTCAGCCGGAATATCTTCCACCTTATTATATGTAGACAGTTTCGCCTTGTAGTCAACAATGTTCTTCAGCTTGCCGAGGAACCAAGGATCGATCTTAGTCAGTTCGTGGATGCGGTCGATGGAATATCCTTCTTCCATAGCTTGTGCGATAGAGAAGATACGCAAGTCTGTCGGACGTGAAAGTTCTTTGTCAAGGTCGTCGAAGTGTACATCGTCATTACCGACAAAACCGTGCATGCCTTGTCCGATCATACGAAGACCTTTCTGGATGATTTCTTCGAAAGAGCGGCCGATAGACATGATTTCACCTACCGACTTCATGCTTGAACCGATTTCGCGGGATACACCGGCGAATTTCGTCAAGTCCCAACGAGGGATTTTACAAATATAGTAGTCCAGTTGCGGAGCAAGGTATGCAGAGTTCGGAGTGCCCATTTCACCGATCTGGTCGAGTGAGTAACCCAATGCGATCTTGGCGGCAACGAATGCCAGCGGATAACCGGTAGCCTTGGATGCCAGCGCGGAAGAACGGCTCAGACGAGCATTTACTTCGATCACACGGTAGTCGTCCGTATCTGAGTTGAACGCATACTGGATGTTACATTCACCTACGATGCCGAGGTGACGGATACATTTCGTAGACAGTTCCTGCAACAGTTTCAGTTCTTTGTCGTCCAATGAGCAAGTCGGAGCTACTACAATAGATTCACCGGTGTGGATACCCAGCGGGTCGAAGTTTTCCATGCTGGCTACAGTGAAGCAGTGGTCGTTCGCGTCGCGGATCACTTCGAACTCGATTTCTTTCCAGCCTTTCAGAGATTCTTCTACCAGGATCTGCTTGGAGAAGGCGAAAGAGCTTTCGGCCAGTTTCAGGAATTCTTCTTCGTTAGCGCAGATACCGCTACCCAGACCTCCCAACGCGTAAGCCGAACGTACCATCACCGGATAACCGATCTTGCGGGCAGCAGCGATGGCATCCTCCATGCCTTCTACCGCCTGACTTACCGGAGTCTTCATATTGATTTCATCCAGTTTCTTCACGAACAGGTCACGGTCTTCCGTGTACATGATAGCTTCTACCGATGTACCGAGTACTTTCACTCCATATTTATCAAGAATACCTTGTGTGTACAGTTCGGCGCCGCAGTTCAATGCAGTCTGTCCGCCAAATGCCAGCAGGATGCCGTCGGGACGTTCTTTCTTGATAATCTCTTCTACGAAATAAGTAGTTACGGGAAGGAAATACACTTTATCGGCAATTCCTTCAGAAGTCTGAATGGTTGCGATGTTCGGGTTTACCAATACTGAGCTGATACCTTCTTCTTTCAAAGCTTTCAG
>ENA-UPWS01000864-UPWS01000864.1-human-gut-metagenome-genome-assembly--contig:-NODE-864-length-19573-cov-10.507335_pt1 | contig 19573 bp, 10 predicted proteins | sample MGYA00250054_ERZ773384 | MGnify/ENA primary metagenome ERZ773384 (study PRJEB29103, sample SAMN06111979) | human gut metagenome | biome: human gut; feature: ankylosing spondylitis patient; material... | reverse complement strand
CACTAAACGTCAATAAGACAAACTAAATGGATACAAAATATACCGAAATAGAGTGCCTTAAACTTGAAATTGAAAAGAGGATGGGTAAGCCGTTGAAATCGCCGACCGACTTCAATCAACTTTCGCTGAGACTACAAAAGGAACTGAAAGAAGAGATTAGCATCTCTACAATAAAGCGAATATGGGGATACGTAGAGGCAAAGCACAACACACGATACACCACCTTATCAATACTCAGCCGCTTTATAGGATACATCGACTGGTATGACTTCTGTTTGTCGCTAAGACGTAGAAACATCATGGAACGCGACGCCATGCCGGAAAAACAGATCCGCACAGCAAGCCTTAAGACGGGCGACAAAATAGAACTGGGATGGGCTCCCGACTGCACTTGCGAGATAGAATACATAGGCGACAGCTGCTTCCGCGTGGAGGAATCGTCAAACAACAAGCTCTGCAAAGGCGACACTTTCAAGACACTTATATTCAATCTGAACAAACCGCTGTACGTGTCGGAACTAGAACACGGCGACAGCAAGCAGTGTACTTACATAACAGGAAAGGACAACGGACTGACAACTCTGCAACTTACAATCGGACAGTCAGACGCCAAGGCAAAATAACAACCTGTAAGACAAAACCGCGCAAAAGCAGCGACTGCATAACACGGACATACAAACGATTAATACGTTCTGAACCGTTATGAACCAAACTGCATGCGCATTATCTTTATATTTATTTATATTTTTGCAGAACAAGAGACGAATAAATGTCAAATACAGAACAAAAAACAACACATGAACGTAAAAAAGATATAGAGGTTAATAAATTTAGGAAATGTTTTTTAATAGTTTAGTAAGACTTGTTTTAACCGATGTTCTTTAGACCGTGAGGCCTGAGGAACATCTTTTTTTATGTACCTACGCAACGGCCAGACAACAATGACGCACATAATAACCAGGATTTTGCCTATCGTCTTGTAACATTATTATATAATAATAGGTGCAGCTGCAGCGCACAAAGGCAAGGCTGAGTAAACTTAAAGAAGGAAAAAGCCCGCTTGAAGTCAAACAAATTGGTTTTTCCGCAATTTAGTTGAAGCCTGGTTCACTAAATACCATCTTATAACATTTACAACATAACGCAAAGAGACTATTTCAACTAAATTACGGAAGAACCACAAAATTCAGGAAAGGGTTACGACAAAACAACGCAAAAAGATTTTCGGAAGAAACTCGTCACTCGTCACACAGGCGCATAACATTCTGACGGACAAGCCGTTACGGTGTGACGAGTTGCTGTTTCAACTCGTCACACCAACGGCAGAGAAACCCGAATGCGACGAGTCCGGCAGGCAACTCATCACGCCACAACGCATTGACAATCAGCGCAATAGGCAGGAATGTGACGAGTGATGAGTTTTTGCCGAAACATTTTCGGCATTTTTCACCTGCTTATCCGTGTGCATTTCGACCTGCAACAAACTACAGACGACAATGGCTGTACAGATGACCGGGAAAACATAATACGGACGAGAGCGGCTATGCTTTTACGGAATCAAGACAGCATATACTACACAACGGGCAATTTTACGTCAAGCGGTTAATTTATAAAAGCTGCCCTTTCGCACGACAAAAGGACACGTTTCGGCATGCAAAAGCCGGCATTTTGAAACATGAAAGGACACATGCCGCAATGCGACATATATAGCTCACTGAAAATAAAAAAACTGATAAACGGGGACTAAAAAGGCACGGAACAAAACGCATCAGCAGACGTAAGGGAATAAAAAAAGGACTCCGCTGAGTCCCTGTCTTTTGTTAACCTTAAATCTAATACTATGAAAAACACAGTGCAAAGATATGAAAGTTTTAACCAAATTGATATCTAAATATGATAAAATATTTACAAATAGGCAGTTTTATTGACATAAATCAACAAAACTGCCTATTAAAATCAATTATTTCTTATAGTTTTTCAAACCAGTGTTGAGGAAATCGGTGTAATGGCCGATATTCTCGTCATAGCTGTAAGAACCTGCAACAGGCATACCCTTGTTGTCGAGAATAACATAGAACGGCTGTGCATTTGCACCGAACTTGCTGCGCTGCAGATAGCTCCACTTGTCACCCACGGTGCGGAGCTTGCGCTTACGTCCGTTCTCAACCACCTCGATAGGCTTGTCAAGCGGCTGCTTGTCGTCTACATAAAGTGAGATGAGGATGAAGTCGTTGTTGAGCTTATCGGCTACCTGAGGATCGGTCCATACGGCTGCCTCCATCTTACGGCAGTTGACGCATCCGAATCCTGTGAAGTCAACAACAACAGGCTTGCCCTCAGCTGCAGCTGCTGCCATGCCCTGCTCGTAGTCCTTATACTTAGGCTCAACTTCGTTGTGATAGAGGTTGAAGTCCTGAGTGTTGATAGGAGGAGCAAATGCGCTGACTGCCTTACAGGGAGCCCCCCAGAGGCCCGGGATAAGATATACTGTGAACGCAAGCGAAATCATACCGAGCACGATGCACGGAACAGGCATTGCGTCTGTGTTGCCCTGGTCGCTCGGGAACTTGAGCTTGCCGATAAGGTAGAGACCGAGCATGCCGAAGATGATGATCCAGAGAGCGAGGAACACTTCGCGGTCGAGCAGTCCCCAACCGTAAGCGAGGTCGGCTACAGAGAAGAACTTGAGGGCGAAAGCCAGCTCAATGAATCCGAGCACGATCTTGATGGTGTTCATCCAGCTGCCTGACTTAGGAGCCTGCTTGAGCCATGTGGGGAACAGGGCGAAGAGTGTGAACGGCAGAGCCAGTGCGATGGCGAAGCCGAGCATACCGATGGCAGGACCTGCGATGCTGCCAGATGTGCTGACCTCAACGAGCAGGAAGCCGATGATAGGACCTGTACATGAGAACGAAACGAGTGTAAGCGTGAACGCCATGAGGAAGATGCTCAGCATACCGCTCGTTGACGATGCCTTGTTGTCAACCTTGTTTGTCCATGATGAAGGCAGAGTGAGCTCGAACCAGCCGAAGAACGACAGGGCAAACACTACCAGCAACAGGCAGAAGAATATGTTGAACACGGCGTTGGTGGCCAGCGCGTTGAGCGAGCTTGCACCGAAGATGGCCGTGATAGCAAGTCCGAGGGCAAGGTAGATAACGATGATAGAGATACCATAGGTTATGGCGTCGCGTATACCCTTCTTCTTATCCTTTGTACGCTTCAGGAAGAAGCTTACGGTCATAGGTATGATAGGCCATACGCAAGGAGTGAACAGAGCCACGAAACCTCCGACAAGTCCCATCAGGAAGATATATATCCAAGAGCGGCTTGAACCTGTGTCGCCGCCGTTGAAGTTCTGCAGTTCGTCGATAACAGGCTTCCAGAGGTCGCCCTGTGCGTTTACAGCGGCTGTGTCAGTCTGCAGCGAGTCGGCTCCTGCCATTGCTGCTGCGGCTGTTGTGTCTGTAGCCTCAGCCTCGGTAGTTTCCTCTGCTTCAGGAGCGTCGGCAGGTCCTTCGCCGTTGAATGCGAACTCAACCTGTGTGGGCGGGATACAGTTTTCGTCGTTGCATGCGCCATACTCAAGATATCCGCTTACTTTGTATGTCTTGCCGACAATCTTGAATTTCTGCACGAAAGTAACGCTGTTTTCGAAGTAGCGCAGGTTCATGCCGAACATTTTGTCAAACTGGCTTATCTCCTTTCCTCTGTGTGAGAGTTTGCCGGCAGCCTTAACGCCTTCGGCCTTCTCTGTGTGCAGAGTGGCAGAAATAGGACCGTCAGCAGGCAGTCCGGTTGAATACACGTGCCATCCTTTGTCTATCCGCCCTGTAAAAATAACTTCAAGCTCTGTGGGCGACACTTTTTTCTGGCTCACCTTAAAGTGAACCGGGTCTTGCATCTGTGCTGCAACGGCCAGTGTGAACATGGCGAGCAGCGCTGTCAGGAATGTTGTTTTTAAAAGTTTCATTATTTTTTCTGGGTTTTATGTGTCATTATATCAAGCACGAAGCGGTCTGTCTCGTCCATGCCTCTCTTGCCTATTTCTGTAAGGTTGCGTATGCTCTGGTCTACGTCGTCGTCGATGATGCCCTCTACCGAGGTTACATGCTTGTTCTGTATGGCGAGCATGGCGCTCATCACTGCCGTGCTCACGCCTGTAGTAAGCTTTAGCGCGCAGCTTGGCTTAGCGCCGTCGCATATCATGCCCGTGAGATTGGCTATCATGTTCTTCACGGCATACGACAGCTGCTCATAGCTGCCTCCCATAAGGTAAGTTATACCGCAGCTGCTGCCCGTGCTGGCAACCACGCATCCGCAGAGGGCTGAAAGTGAGCCCAGATGCTGCTTGATGTATATGGCAGTAAGGTTGCTTATGATGAGGGCGCGTATTGTTTCTTCTTCAGTGTTATGGTTTTCGGCTGCAAACACTACCACCGGCATGGTGGTGCAGATGCCCTGGTTGCCGCTGCCGCTGTTGCTCATCACGGGCACCATGGCGCCGGCCATACGTGCGTCGCAGGCGCAGCTTGTGGCCGAAAGTATCTTTGAGAATATGCTGTCGCCCATTATGCCCTTGCCCAGCGGGCTGCACATGGTCTTGCCCAGCGTGTGGCCGTAGTTCTCGCGCAGGCCTGCTGCTGCGGCAGTCTCGTCCATGCGCTTGGCGTCGAGGATAAACTTCAGCTCCTCGATGTCGGTCTCGGTGGCAAACTCGTAGACCTTGCGCAGAGTGAGTTCCACTTCAACCTGCTTTGCCTCTTCTTCTCTCGGGGCCATATTGTCGAGCATCACGTCGGCATCCTTGCGCAGATAAACGAAGTTGGTGTGCATGTGCATGATTCTTGCCTCGGCCTCATGACCGCCGGCGCTGCACTTCACGGCGATATAAAGCTTGTCGGGCGCATCCTCCTTCAGGCTTATGTGTATTCTGTCTTCGGCGATATACGCCTTGCCGCGCTCAACGGCCTCCTTGTTGCTGTCCTGCAGCACTTCGAGCTCAAGCTCCGGACGGCCTACTATGGCACCAAGAGCCACGGCTATGGGCAGGCCGATCATGCCTGTTCCCGGTATGCCCACTCCCATTGCGTTTTTCAAGATGTTGGCACTAAGCTCTATGTCTATGCTCTCAGGAAGAGTTCCGAGCAGCTCTCTGGCCTTTGCCACACAAAGAGCTACGGCAATAGGCTCTGTGCAGCCTATTGCCGGCAAAACCTGACTGTGAATCAGGGCTATAATAGATTTTCTTTCTTCTGTTGACAACATTGCTAAGATTTTTAGGTTATACTTACAAGCTGCGAAGTTACAAATTTAAGTGGAAAAAATTTATTTTTAACAAGGAAAATTACGCAAATGTTACAAAAAAGTTGGGCTGCAACACGTCTGCGCCACTAAAACTGCTTACATTTTGTAAACTTTAAGCATAAAAATACATTTTCAGACGGAATGCTCACGCCAACTGTAAGCCGGCAACACCCGGCACAAACACCGGCAAGGCGTTTTGCAAAAGGCCACGTTTCGGGCTCTGAAACATGGTCTTTCATCATGCAAAAGACCATGTTTTGCAAGGCAAAAGGGCACGTTTTGCGACACGTCTGCTAACACGCTGACAATCAGAAGGATAACAATATGTAAGCTGTCCGCCCGTACCACAGCATCTGACGGTTTTTGCAGCACGACAGAATACAGACCGGCATGATAAAAACATGACAGAAGCGGCGCGCCCGGAGCCACGCCCGAAACACGCCGACGAGACGGCACAGAGAACAAAATTTAGCACGGCTGGAGGCAAGAACTAACTATTTTTAGCACTAAAAAGTTGTTGATTTGAAAAATAAAGCCTACCTTTGCCAACAAGAATAAAATGAATTAACATAAGGAAAGGCAAGATCAAGGATTCCGACATTGAGAAACATGCCGGAATCTTTCGTTTTGTCTGTCCCAAAAATAATAATAATCTTTAAAACCAATAAATTATGGCTTACATGTCACAAGAAGGCTACGACAAGTTAGTGGCCGAACTAAAACATTTGGAAAGTGTCGAACGTCCCAAGGCGTCAGCGGCAATTGCAGAGGCCAGAGACAAAGGCGACCTGAGCGAAAATTCAGAATATGATGCAGCTAAGGAGGCACAGGCACATCTTGAAGACAAGATCAACAGGATTAAGCTTGCTATCTCTGAAGCCAAAATTGTTGACACATCGCGCCTGAGCACAGACTGCGTGCAGATTCTGTCAAAAGTGGAAATGACCAACCTGGCAAACAACGCCAAGATGAGCTACACCATCGTGAGCGAGAGCGAGGCAAACCTGCGCGAAGGCAAAATCTCGATAAAGACACCTATTGCACAGGGACTGCTCAACAAGAAGGTAGGCGACGAGGTTGAAATAAAGATACCACGCGGAACCATAAAGCTGCGCATAGAAAAGATTACCGTAGAATAAAGCTCATGAGATACAGCTGTCATGAGGCTTTAAGGCAGGCAAGCCGAAGACTCCTGACACTGAAGCCTCATCACACACGACATCCATAAGCCCTAAGGACCTTACATACAATAATATAAAAACATAACATCATGGATATTTTCTCAAAAATAGCTGCAGGCGAAATACCCAGCTACAAATGCGCCGAAAACGACAAGTTCTACGCATTTCTCGACATCAACCCGCTTGCAAAGGGACATACGCTGGTGATACCGCGCCGCGAGGTTGACTACTTCTTCGACCTCAACGACGACGAGATAGCCGAAATGATGGTGTTTGCAAAGAAAGTGGCCGTGGCTATAAAGAAGGCATTCCCGTGCCGCAAGGTGGGCATGGCCGTGCTCGGACTCGAAGTGGCACACGCACACATACACCTCGTGCCCATGCAGACAGAGAAAGACATGCTCTTCTCTAACCCCAAGCTGAAACTTACAGAGCAGGAGTTTAAAGAAGCTGCAGACAAGATATATGCCGCTTTCTGCGAATAATACGGCAGAAGCATGAAGCCACGAAGGCGGCACAAGAAAAAAAAAGAGTGAGGAGCGTCAGGCACAAACAAAGCCGGGCGCTCCTCACTCTTTTTATACATAATAGGCGGCAGGACTAAATAAACTCGTCGCCATACTTTACCTGCACCTCATTGATATACTTGCGTATAAGCGCCGACGAATCCTCCTTCTTGCATATAAGCAGCACGTTGCCCTTCTCGGCCACGATATATCCGTCGAGCCCGTTTATTATGCCCATGTGGTCGTCAGGCAGCTTAATGATGTTGTTGCGGCTGTCGTCTGCTATCACGCGCGAGCCGATAACCACATTGTCGCCCTCGCCCTTGCTCATGCTCTCATATATAGAATGCCACATGCCAAGATCGGCCCAGCCGAAGTCGCATATCATCACATACACATTCTCGTTGTGCTCAAGTATGCCGTAGTCTATCGACAAGTTGGGATACGACGGAAAGTTCTCCCTGACAAACTCAAGCTCGCGCTCCATGCTGTATTCAGCCCCCGAGGCCTCAAGCTTCCTCAGCACAGGAGGGAATATGCGCTTAAGACACTCGCAGAGATAATTAACGTTAGAAAGAAACAGCCCTGTGTTCCAGTAGAACTCGCCGCTCTCCATGAACATTCGCGCAAAGTCGCGGTCGGGCTTCTCCGTAAACGACTTAACCTTAAACACATCGTCGCGCTCAGAAGGCTCGCCCGTCTGTATGTAGCCATAGCCGGGCTCAGGTCTCGTAGGCCTTACGCCCATTGTCAGCAGGCAGTCGTGGCTGCCGACAAAGTCGAGACCGTTGATAACGTCAGTCTTGAACACATCCTCCTTGAACACAGCCTGGTCCGACGGCACCACCACGAGACGCGCATCGCGGTCGGCCCTATGCAGGATGCGGTATGTAGCCCAGGCCACGCTCGGAGCCGTGTTCCTGAAGATAGGCTCACTGAGGATATGCTCCTCGGGCAGCTCTGGCAGCTGCTCCCTCACCAGGTCGTGATAGATGTGGTTTGTACTGATATAAATATTTTCAGAAGGAATAAATCCGGCCATGCGGTCGTAAGTCTGCTGAAGAAGCGTGCGTCCTGTCGAAAAGAAATCCAAGAACTGCTTAGGACGGTCTTCGCGGCTGCAAGGCCACAGGCGGCGTCCTTTGCCGCCGGCCAAAATAAGACAATAATTGTTTTTATTCACACTCATTGTATTTACAGATTGTTTTACGAATACGAAGATAAGCATTATTGTCTGTATAACCAATTATTTTAAGTTTTTTCAATTAAAAATTTGTCAATTCAGAATTTATATTTATCTTTGCAGCCGAAAAGAAGCCCAGATGGCGGAATCGGTAGACGCGCTGGTCTCAAACACCAGTGGGGCAACCCGTGCCGGTTCGACCCCGGCTCTGGGTACTAGAAAGCAGCTAAGTATTTGGTTATCAATACTTGGCTGTTTTTATTTTATGTAAATAATGTTCTGCTTATATTTTAAACAAAGTATCTCAAAGCCTACATCCCGACATGAATGTCGGCAAGTATGCTCCGTTCTATTTTTTCCACCGGTTCATCAGTGTATCTCTTTACGATGGTGTGACGGCTCAGATAGTCGATGCTGTCGCACAGTTCGCGCAGGATGGTTATCTGGTGTGAGGACAGCAGCAGGGTTTTGCCTTTGTCTTTCAGCGAGCGTATGATTTTCTTCAACTGAATACAGCCGTATAAGTCGACACCGTTGAACGGCTCGTCAAGTATATACAAGTCGTTGTCCTGCAACAGCAGAGCCATAAGCGCCAGCTTCTTTTTCATGCCGGTAGAATATTCCGATGCATACCTATGCAACGGCAGCTGAAACATCTTATTTGCTTCTTCCACCCTTGCTCTGTCGATCTTCTTGCCTTTTGCTTTTATACAAAAGTCGAGATACTCATATCCGGTAATCAGCGAATAGAAATGAGTCTCGGCCGGCAGATAACCGATTGAGATGCCTGACGCCTTGTCTATGCTGCCGTCATAACCGGTAAGTCCCATGATGCAGTTAAACAGCGTTGTCTTGCCTGCCCCGTTCTCACCGGCAAGTCCATAAATCATCCCCGACTGATAGACTACCGACAATCCATGTAAAACCATTGTCTTGCCATAGCTTTTTGACAAATCTGTTATCTTTATCAGTTCCATATATTTTTTAAGTTGTCTTTAAGGAATATACAGCATAATACGTTTATCAGAACAAACGGAACAAGCAGAAGCGGAATAAAACAAGTAAAGAAAAACAGGGGTATAAGTACTATCAACTGATATACGGCCAGTGATGCTGATGAAAACGACATATGGCGCACCATGCCCATATTGCACAAATATAATATGCTTCCCGATATTACGGAAACAGCAAACAGCAGATTATCACCGCTGAAGGAAAACGAAAGTATAATTCCGACAAAAGGCACGGCTGTTATTACGGCGTTCCAGACGCTTGACAAGACAAGATGCCGCTGAAAAGCTGAATAATTGAGATAAAAGGTTAGCTCCTGCCGCTGCGGAACGGATGCAAACGACATTGTCTGAACTATGCCCCATACAATCAAGGCTACTTTTCCGATACGGATATTGGCATGCAGCTCCCCTATGACTGTAACTATGAGCAAAAGAAGATAAAGCCAGCCGTACATACGGAACATGCGGATATACTCCAAGCCGCCTTTGTAGAGAAAAGGCAAGGGGACGGGCACAGACTTCATCTTTATGGTCTTTAATTTAGGCAAAAGAACGGCAGTTGCCATGACGACTGCGGCAGCGGCATAATGACTTCTGATACATTCAATCACAACAAACGGCAAACCTATCAATATATATTCAGCCATGAGAAGTAAAGCAGGACGCTTAACTTGCTGCGACAGAAAGTCTTTGTCCTTACGTTCGTTATGATAGCATAGCAGGCATAAAATGACGGCAGCGGGCATAATCCAGCTGTAGCTTGTCTTTATCAGCACATAAAGAGCCAAAAACATAAATGCCGCCAAAAGCATACTTACGACAACGCCCAGTCGCCTTAAAATCCGCCAAAACTGTTTCAGCCGTAATCCGAAATAGAGAACCGCTATCATTGTTTCCTCATCAATTCACGAGTTTTATTATTTCTTCTTTTATCATTTTGCCGGCAGGACACTGATTTGACCATAAAAAGCCAGCCATTTATGACAAAAAAACCGGCCACTTTCGCATCAAAAGTGGGCCACTTACGACCCGTAAACAATAGGTTAATGATTTGAAAGCCACAAGCACGATTTTGCTTACAGTCCATGCCGCAGCAACCGACATTTCAGCCGCTCGTTAACAATAAGCGCACGTTTTTCTTTCAGTTTTTTGCCTTTAATTTTCTGATGACATGTTTCGGCCTGTCCATAACGCCTCGCATTATGGCACAAATGTACAAAAAAAGGAGCGATTCTTGTTATTCAATCGCTCCTTTTCTTAGGTTATGTTTAATAATAGTATAAAATTATGCTGTTGTCATTATTTATTCTCACCAATCTCAAACGGCTTCGTTGCCGTGGCGTTGCCGTACTGGATATAGAGCTGATATTTGCCCGGTTTCATGTCGGTAACGTCTATAAGATATGGTGCAATATACTTCACAGCCTTAACCACTCGCTCCTTGCTGTCGAAGATCACCACCTTTGCCGGATCCTGCGTGGGCAGAGTGAGGCGGATGCCCGAATTGTTAGGATTGAACGTAACGCGGGCCTCTTCAAGAGCGTTGGCATAGTTGACGGGCAGCTCCGTGATGTCCTTCGGAGAGAACCTTACCATCACCCTCAGCGGCGCTCCCTTCACACCGTCCGGTCTTACATATACAGGAATCTCCGTACCGGGTTCCACCTGCATCATGTTAAGTTCTACGTTGAGCGAGCCGTTGTTTGAAGCATCCATGCCCAGCGTGGTATTCTCGAACACGAAGGTTACTTCCACGGGCTTGTTGTCAGGATTGTCAGCCGAACGGGCCACACCCATAATATAGCCTTTGTTCTTAACGACGTTGTCTGTCTGCATCTTCACCCACGCTGTCTTGCCGGGCTGCTCTGCACGCGAGCGTGTGCTGTATTCGCATATATAGAATGCCTTCTTAGAGTCATTCAGGCTATAGCCCAATGAGTTGAGGTCGCTTATCTTTGAAAGGCTCACGTTGGCCGGGAACGAGATAAAGTTCCACTCACCCGGCTTGAATGTATATTTCAGTACAAGCTTCTTAACCGTTACAAAGCCTTTGTCGACCACCACCTGTCCGCGTGATTCCGGATCGGCATACACTGTCAGCTGGTTTATCTCGTCGCCGTCATTCAGGACAAGCTTTCCGTCTTTCGCCACAGTTTTATCGTTGCGCACATAGAAGCGGCACTTGGTTATGGGCGAGGTTAGATACTCATCGGTACCTGGCTGCACGGCCGTAACCTCTATATATGCCGACTTATCCACCGGTATGGTATGAACGTTCAGAACATTTCCCTCTATGGTTGCATATTCACTTCCGGCTGTTATATAGTAGAGCCCGGTACCGCCTGAAGTGAATCCTGCGTCAAGCGTATGTGTAAACGGCTTGCCGTAGGCCAATATGTCCGTCTCAGGCCATGTAGCTTTCTGAGCTTTTCTTACATCTTTTTTAAGATAAACACGTCCAAGCGGGAAGTTCATGTGGTCCTGAGCGTTATTGTCAATTATATTACCCGTTATGACAATATTTGTCTGTCCGTCTATAGGAACTTCATACTTACGCAGATATATACCATCAGCCGGTTTCACCGGATTGGTCTTGGCGTACATTGTCTGTGTCTCCTTCACTTCGCCGTTTACGGAAAGAGAAAAACGGATGTCGCCGCTGCTCTTGTCGTCCTGAATTCCGTAATACGTAAAAAAGCGTGAGTACGGACTGTCTTCAGCAAAGTTGAACGTGAAGCTGCCGTTGGCATGAGTGCTGAAACTCTTATAGAAATTAATACCGTCAACAGGGAACGGATTTCCGCCATCAATGCCTTCGTCAAACTTTATTCTATTATCATATCCGCTTGTAGCAGCATTCCACTTGACATCTTGTCCGATCCATTTAAAACGCTCGACGCCATTGTCCTCTATCAACTCAGAAAGATACTGTGCTCCGGTTGCAGTGATAAATTTAGCACGATATGCATATCTGTCAGTTGTGTCAAGCAGAGGCACCGTGAAGTTACGGTTGAGCGTCTCCGGTATTGGCAGCAGATAATATCCGTCTGACAATGGTATATTGTCTGAAGACACTGTGCTTTTGCCGTCACGCAGACTGAAGGACACTACCTGAACATTCTGTATTTCCTCGCCTCCGGCATTGACCTTAGCCAATATCATACGGCCCGAGACACCGCCGTCGGCACTTGGAACAAGTCCTATCAGCTCAATGCTCTGGGCCTGTGCAGACAGGCCGAGCAATGAGAACAATAAAACAATTATATATCTTGCTTTCATTATCTTACGTTTATTTTGTTTGTATAATCCTTGTTAGATGTGCGCACACGCACGATGTATGTGCCTGAAGGCAACTGATGAGAGTAGCTGTCTGAAGACGTTGTCGTGTAGACGCATCGGCGTCCGGCTGTGTCGAACATTTCTATTACCGACTTGCCTGAGAGGCCTTCTATGCGGCATATGTTTCCGTCGATGCTTACCGAAGGCTTGCCGCCGGCAACTTGACCTACGCCAGTGGTCTCCTCATGTACACTAAGTACGAGTGCAAAGCGCGACTTGGCTTCATCAACATTATTGACGTCGAATTCATATCCGTTGCCGTCGAGCAGACTCCATCTCTGACCTGTTGACTTGTCAAGCAGTTCTGCCTTGTCATTAAGGCCATAGCCATAAGATTTTATTGCAGCTATACGGAACTTTCCTGTAGACGAGAGTCGCAAGTAAAGCGGTATCTCAACCTTCTTGCCCGGAAGCACGTTTACCGACAGGTTGCGGTTTCCGCAGACAGTGGCAATCTCGTTGGTCTTAGAGTTGAGTCCTCCCCACATCTTCACGGCATCCTCACCGAGAACAAATCCGGCAGAAGTTTCATCCTGCAGCTTCACCTCCGTGCGGTCGGCCAGCTTGTCTGAATCGCCCTCATAGAGACCGATACGCAGCATTTTGCTTTCATGCAGCATGTAGTGGTCGAACACGCGGCGGCTTATGCTTGTATTCTTAGCCTCTGGCGTTATCACAAGACTAGCACCCGCCTGACGTGTCTGCACGAAGAACGGTTGGAACGGCATCAGTTTCTGAGTCTCGTCATAGTTCTCAACCATATCCCAGGCTGTATATGTGTCGCTTTCAGGATTATACTGGTAAAGATATTTCACCACCTCATCCTCATTCAGCACGACATTATGCTCCTTCGTAAGGTTTATGTTAGACAGATACGGATTACCAATGAGGTTCCATCCTGCGTCAAACTCGCTCTCGCTCGGATAATATTCAAGCATATCTGCATAAGCTGCGTTGCCGTTGCTGAGCAAGCTGCCGAGAGATGTGTTCACGATACCCTCCGCACCTCCGTCAGAGTAAATCTTTATCTTAACGCCGTCGCTGAGCACACCCTGCAACAGCTTAGCCTTTACGCCAAACGATACGTATGGCGATGTAGCCTCTATCACATTCGCTCCGTCTTCATTGTCAGCCAGCGACAGCTCTACAATAGGCTCGAGCGCAACGTTGAGCTTAAGTTCGCTATTGTCGGTAACTCCCGAAAGCTTTATTGTAACAGGATTAACAGCCAGACTGTTAAGGTTGTCACGATTAATCGTCACAATGATATTCTGTTCTGCCGGACCGTTAAGGTCGAGTTCTGATATGTTTGCAGAAGCATATTCTGACTCAACTACAGACACCTGCACCTTGCTTGTCGGATTCTTGCTTATCACGCGGCTCTTTACAGTTATCTTGTTGTTTACCTCACTTATAATTATTGTGTCGCCGTCAGCATGACCGTCAACCGACAGATTTACCTTTACAGGATATTCACCCGCAGCACCGTCGTACATCAGCATCATCTCACATCCGTCATTAAGGGTAGTGCCGTCAACCTCAAACTTCATTCTGCCGTTATCCTGACTCGACATCGGAACAAACGTTGAGAATGGTTCTGTAGATCCTATCGGACGCAGAGCCAACGTAACCGCCGGTGCCGATTCTGCCTGCTGCATAGCGAAGCTTACTGTTGCCTTCTGGCCAGATGAGAACACCGACGCCTTGCTCATGGTCAACGTATAGAACGAGTTGCTCAGCGGCGTAAGTTCTGCATGGTCAGCATTTGCATAGTTATAAGGTGTTCCGTTCATCACGCCAATGCCGAAGCTTGCGCTTACTCCCTGCGGAGCTGCCACATGAACGGCCTGACCTGCCTCTGTATCCTGACTGTTCTGGCTGAACGTAGCAGTGGGGTGATATGGCATGTGAGAGAAGTCTTCGTTAGACGTTGTTCCATACAGAGTGAGCGGAGTACCCGTAACAACATCATAAACTTTTCCGTCCTCGTTCGTATGATCCATATCGATGAACGATACCAGACCCGGCTCGTCAAGACGCGGATTGTTCAGCATATACTTGCGTATCTCGTCAGACGAGAGCGCACGGCTCCACAGCATCACCTGGTCTATTGCACCCTTAAACCACTTGTCGCCCTGATAGTTCTGTCCAAGAAGCAATGCCGAATTTATCTTGGCAGTAGGCACGCTTGTCGAGCGGAAATACTCTGCTCCGTTAAGATATACATGGAATCCGTCTGAAGCTGCCACAAGTGCCACATGCATCCAGCGGCCTACATCCGTAGACTTGAAATAATGTGTGGTAGACCATCCGTAATATCCGTCATTCCAGTGGAAGCGCAGGTTTTTGTCTGCAATATGTATTCCGCAAACTCCACCGTTGCTGCCGCGGAAGAATATCAGAGGCTTAACGCTCTTGAGCATATCCTCGTTGTCCACACGCACCCATCCCATCATGGTGACATTGTTGAGTCCGTTAAGACTTCCGCTTATCTGAGACGACTGCACAGCTGCTCCGCCACTTGTAAATGTCATGGCCTTACCCGGATCCTGTGGCAGCATCTTGTTGTTCACAGTGATCACCAGCGGCACCATTGTACCGTTCTTGCTTTCGATGGTATCCTTAAGAGTCTTGCTACCTTTCAGCATTTCTACGTCAAGCTGCAACTTTGCCACAGCCTTGCCGTTGACGAACTTCATGTTATCAGCAACCTTGAACAGTCCTGTTCTCGAGCTGATTTCATAAATTCCTTCAGGCTCATTCATTCCGCCTACAAGGCGCGCATTTACACCATATGAAACATCGCTTTGATCATATACGTCGATTTCGTTTCCTTCCCAGTTTCCGGCGAGCGAAGGCTCTACCGCAGCCTTATTCTCAAGCACGGCAAGCATCTTGTCTGCCAGTCCGGCAGCTTTCACGCCTTTGGCAACAAGCGTCTTTCCGCTTTCGCCAGCCTCCATGTCGGCCACTTTCATCCACACCTTCTGGTCTTCATACAAACCGCAGGCATAGAGCTGATACTGCTTTCCGCTATGCCATGACAGAGGCAGCTCTATATCAAGAGTCAGCTGACCGGCATCAGAGAACGGACGTATCTGGAACACCTCGGAAGCAGCAACATAATACTGAGTGTTGACACCCATGCTGTCCGGATGCAGGTTTGCATAACGATAGACGCCGAATTCAGGCGACTGATCGCCCGAAGGCGTAAGATATATCGCAGTACCGTTGCCTGTGTCATAGGCTGTGCGTCCCTGAGGAGTCTTCACCTCTGACTTGACTGCACCTACAGCCACCGGCATCTTCACATAAGAAGTAACGGCCTGAGTACGCGGAGCCATTCCTGCACGCGAGAAGAGCTCATGCTCCTTGTCAAGCGCTCCGGCATTGAAGTCGTTGTAGTAAACCAAGGCGTCAGCCTCCGATGTGTCATGAGAGAACATGGCGCGCTTAACATCGTTCGCGTTGAGCGCACGGTTCCATATCTTCAGTTCGTCTACACTTCCCTTCATCGCCATGCTTTCAAATCCGTCGGCAAAGAGCGACAGGTTGACAGCACTGTTGAGCGGAGCCCACTGCACTATGCGCAGAGCCGAAGCCACCTCGCTGCCATTTATATATAATGTAACATTTCCGTCACGGTCTTCGCTCAAGGCTACATGCGACCAGCGTCCCTTAGTCAGCGCTCCGCCTACAAGGTCGGTCTGCTGAGTCTCGTTTGTGTCGTATGTTGCACGGTCGAACAGCTGTGCTGGCGCATAGCGGAACTTCAGCTTGCCCTGATCCAGGAGCAATGCCCATCCGCGCGTATCGCGCTGCTGCTCTACAGGACGGTTACACAGAATGACACCGTCGTTCTCCGGGTTAATCCAGAAGTCTATGGTAAAGTCATTAAAGAAGTAGTCAACATTTCCCAAGTCAATACGGCCGCTACCGTTGCTGTAAAGAGCCTGGCCAGGCTTCGGAGTGTAATCAACAGCCGTTGCCTTTGCCGAAGACGACTTGACTGTATATTCAGCCGACTCTGTTGTTACGTCCGGCGACTCGCGCAGGGTCAGCTTCAGCTTAACTCTGTCTCCGTCCTTCAGGTTAGACGTGAAATACTGATACGGATTGTTCACGTCTGTTCCGTTTACATACCATGTATAGTCATAGTAAAGCGGAATAGTCCACTTTGTATCAATTCCGAATGTACGGCGTCCGTTGACATTAGAAAGTTCTTTCAGCGCAAAGCCGTTCTTGAAGTATCGGTCAGCCGGATGCTCAAGGTCAGCCACCCACACGCCACGTCCGTAATCGCCTATCACCATTTCCTGGGTGGTATAGTTCAAGGCAAGACGCTTTGCCGAAAGCGGATTATATCCCTTAAGCCACAACGACCATTGGCCAGTATTGTGGTCGCGCAGATATATACCTGACGAAGAGCTGAAGAAATACAGGTCTCCTGTTCCCTCATGGAAGAATATATCGTCACACGAAATTGACGGCAGGCCCTGAGACAGATCTTCACTATTTCCGGTTGTCAAATCATATTTAAGCACCTTTCCGGTCTGTGCAACATATATAACGTTGCTGTTATTCGGATCAGCAGCAATCCAGGCATTAGTAAACTTAGCCGGAACTTTAGAGCCGTTAGAACCGATCACCTTGACAGTCTCAAACGTATTGCCATTGTCTGTCGACTTGACAATTGTGTGGTTGGTGTTCAGCACAAACAGTGTAGGCTTGTCGCCGTCACGTGTTATCGCAAAATCACGCGCACCTGTTCCCGCACCGGTCTCATCCACTGTATTTGCAGACAGGTTTATCGTCTTGCGGCCGAAGTCCTCTATACGGAAGAACGACTGGGCATTGTTTCCCGGATTGTGAATCAGATACCAGTAGCCTGTACATACATCAGCCATCGAATAGCCTTCATACCAAGAGCTGAGCGATACGCCTTCAAGGCCTCCGCCTCCGCTTCCTGAGAAATAGCATGTGCCGGCATAAGGATTAAGGAAGGCTTCCGTACCCTCATATCCGCGCCAGTTGCCCCAGCGTCCGTAGCGGTATGTCTGAGCGTCCACATCCTGCGTGTTGCCAAGCATTGTCTGGTCGCCAAACTCGTTTACCTTAATAGAATAGTGCAGCTGATTGCCCATCGAGCTGTTTATGTTAGTCCACTCATGATTGTTTATGTCCTTATCCTTTACCAGAAGTCCCGCATCAGAGCCGCGGAACACGCGTCCGCTGCGGTGAGACACGATGCAGTGGTTGTCTGCATTATGACGTGCACTCGTAGTTGTATAGTACTGTCCGTTGTCGGCCAGAGCCTTAAGGCGGTTACCCCATCCGAACTCTCTGAACGTATGTCCGCCGTCACTGCTTATTGCAGAACTCATTGAGCATCCGTAGAGCCACTGGGGATCCTTAAAGTTTACGCCAAATCCGCCGAGCCAGCCCCATGGCGACTCGTTTCCGAAGGCCAGTCCGCTGCCGATACCATTTATAGGCTCCTGCAGCGTGCGCCATGTCTTTCCGCCGTCGTCTGAACGGTAAACAGCAGAATATACGCCATAGCTGACGTTACGCGACGCTGTTGCAAACCACATCTGCAACGGGTTGTCGGGATTCACTTCAAGGAAACTCTGGGTTGTAGCCTTAAACGGGAACTCGTTCACCTGACTGTAACGCAGTTCTGTTCCGTCCTGATTATACACGTCGAACGTCATGCGCTTTATGTCAAAGCTTCCGTCGCTCTTCGGGGTAAGTCCGTCTTCAGAGTAATATATACTGCGTGATGTCGGTATATATATAATGTTGCGGTTTGTGGGATGGAAGGCAAAGTTCTGGAAGAATGAGCCCTTCATTCCTGTCTCAGGGTGTGTCTCCTTCAGGTTATCCGGCAGCACAATCTGCTTCCAGTTGACACCCTTGTCCTCGCTGTACCACAACTGACTGCCGAGATAATTCGCGCCAGACTGTATTGCGCCGATAAACTTCAGTTTTCCCGACGCATCTTTAAAGGCATAGCCGCGCTTAAACGACTTATGCGTAGCGCCCTGCACTCTGGTCCAGCTCTGTCCGCCGTCCGTAGTTTCATAGACAGCACTACTGCCGCCGTTCTTCATGAAGGCAAAGAAATGGTTCCAGTCATCCGGATCTACGGGTATAGCCGAATGTGAGCAGATCTTGCGGAACTCACGGTCGGGTATTCTGTCCGTAACGCAGTCCCATGTCTTGCCAAGATTATCCGTACGGAATATTCCGCCTCCGTCAGGGATAACCATCAAGGCATCAGGGTCAGTAGGATGCACTACTATCCAGTGCACACGGCCCGTATAGGGCTTCTGCTGCACGGGGCGGAAGTAGCCGGGATTACGTATACCCTTCATCCTGTCTTCAGGCGTATAAGGTATTTCGGGATAATATGTCTCAAGCTGTTTTGAATAAAGGCGACGAACCGACTTCATTGTCTCGCCGTAATAAGCCGTATCCACAAACTGATAGATAGAGTCGCTGCCCGGCGTGTGGCCAAAAGTAGGAAGCCACTGCTTGGCATACATACCATACTCGCGCGAACCGCGCACCTTTCCACGATTCGTTTTTATGTATCGGTCCATAATCCTTGTTATTTCCTGCGGGAACCATCCGTCGCGCGCAAGCTTGATGTAGACCTCATCATTCAACAAATCCTCCTTTTTCACCTGTTCATAAGCAGAATCGGGTAATGTGGAAACAGCACGTTCCATCTTCGAACGCTTCTTGTCGTCAACGTTCTTCTCGCGGCCCAGATGTGCCTGCATGAACACGAACGGCAGCAAAAGCGCCACTAATCCTGTCAATCTTTTTCTAACCATAATACCTTTATTTCTGTTTATATAAGTTTTTGCATCAAATAATCTATTATCTGTTTCTCTGATGTGCGTGCAAAATTATACATTTGTAGCCAATTTAAAAAATAATTCGGATTATATTTGGCATAAATTAATAAATTTCCCGTTTTTTGTTCTATTTTAAAAACTTTTAAACAATCATGTCAACAAATACAAAATAATTGAC
>ENA-UPWS01000842-UPWS01000842.1-human-gut-metagenome-genome-assembly--contig:-NODE-842-length-19779-cov-5.829611_pt1 | contig 19779 bp, 16 predicted proteins | sample MGYA00250054_ERZ773384 | MGnify/ENA primary metagenome ERZ773384 (study PRJEB29103, sample SAMN06111979) | human gut metagenome | biome: human gut; feature: ankylosing spondylitis patient; material... | reverse complement strand
TTTTTTTTCAAGCAGAAGACGGCATACGAGATGATCTGGTGACTGGAGTTCAGACGTGTGCTCTTCCGATCTATTGCATCATCAGCTGTGTTCTTCCCTGTGAGGATGCCGTATTTTCTCTTTTTTTCTGCAGCACTTCCGAATCCATGTGCAAATAAAGCAAGTGCCACAATTCCTGCGTCAGAAATAAAGTAACCAGTTCCCGGTCTTTGTCTGATTCCTGCGCTTTGAGAATTTTCTGCATGAGCTCCAGTGCTTCTGCCTGCCATTTTATTTCCCTGCAAAAGACAATGCAGTCCACCTTACACGCCTGTATCGGTGCAATGTATTTTTTGTAAATCAGGCTGTCTGCCGAAGCGAGAAATGTCGGTTTCAGAACGAAATTTGGCACAATCGCATGGCCTTCAGAAAAATAGCGATGCAAAATCTTTGAGTTAATAAAAATGCCCGTTCCCTGTCCCAGTGAAAACTGCTTTTCGCCAACCCAGAAGGTTGCTGTTCCCTCCTGTACAAAAACAAACTCAAACTCCACATGCCAGTGCCATTCTACACAATGAAAATCAAACAACGCAAGATCGTCGTAATACAATTGAAACGGATACTCACTGTTTCCATGCTGTATCGTTTCCATCATGGTTTCATCCGTTTGGATCTTGTTATAAAATGTATTAAATTCCATCTTTCCCCGCCTCCGTTTTTCAGGCACGCCCCTCTCTATTTTACGATATTATACAATAAACAGACGATATATTCCAGTGAAAGCGACACTGTTTTACGTTATTATACAAAAAGAATCGTTGTCGCTCCATGGAACACGGTGAACGGCAACGAAACGAACACTACGGCCGCAGCAGTTCTGCCATTTTAAAAAACGGAGTATATCATCATGAAAAAGAACTACCACAAAACCTTAATTGCCTGTTATCTTGGATTTATCACGCAGGCAATTTCTGCAAATTTTGCACCTTTACTATTTCTTACCTTTCACAGAACTTACCATATTTCTCTTGGAAAAATTGCGTTTATCTCGACAGTATTCTTTTTCACACAACTTCTTGTCGATTTGTTCTGTGCCAGATATGTCGATAAAATCGGTTATCGCAGGTGTGTCGTTGCCTCTGAGATTCTTTCCGCCTGCGGCCTGATTGGACTTGCCTTTCTGCCCAATATTCTGCCAAATGCCTATGCAGGAATTTTGCTCAGTGCCATGATCTATGCCGCCGGAAGCGGACTGATTGAGGTTCTTGTCAGCCCAATCGTAGAAGCTTGTCCGTTTGACAATAAGGACAGCGTTATGAGTCTGCTTCACTCCTTTTACTGCTGGGGGTCTGTAGGCGTCATCCTACTCTCCACTGCTTTTCTGGCAGTTTTTGGTATGGAACGCTGGCCGATCCTCGCATGTATCTGGGCTGTACTTCCACTGTACAATACGTTTAATTTTCTTTCCTGCCCGATTGAATCACTGACCGGAAGCGAAGAAGGACTTACCATTCGTCAGCTGTGCCGTCTTCCCATTTTCTGGATTTCCCTTGTTCTTATGGTCTGCGCCGGAGCAAGCGAGATTTCGATGGCGCAATGGGCTTCCGCTTATGCCGAGTCTGCATTAGGTCTCTCAAAAAGCATTGGAGACATTGCAGGACCGTGCCTGTTTGCTGTGATGATGGGCATCAGCAGAACCTTCTATGGTAAATACGGGGAAAAAATTGACTTAACAAAATTTATGATCGCATCCGGTACACTTTGCCTGATCTGTTATCTGGCTGCAGCTCTCGCACCTTATCCTCTTTTAAATCTTACAGGCTGCGTTGTGTGTGGTTTCTCCGTAGGAATTATGTGGCCGGGAACCATCAGTATTTCATCCTCTAAAATTCCACTCGGCGGAACTGCACTGTTCGCACTTCTCGCCATGGCCGGAGATATGGGTGGTTCCATTGGCCCATTTGTTATTGGATTTGTCACACAAAACACCGGCGACGATCTGAAGGCAGGTATGCTGGCCGGCTGCATTTTCCCTGCTGTACTGATTTTGTCTGTTTTTCTGCTCCGACAAAGGAACGCAGAGCAAAAATAAGCACCGAAGAGATACTGTAACATGTCTCAGACACAGGAGCCGGACAGTCCGGCTCCTTTTTTTCATGTCTCTGCAATATTTCTCACAACTCCCGAAAACAGAATCGATCCGTCCTGCCCCGTGACAAGAAACAGGAATGGACGATCCAGTACAAAGTCGATTTCGTCGTCCGGTATTTCTGCTGCGGCTTCTGAAACGCCAAGTTCTGTATACGCTGCTCCGGTTACTCCGTTTTCGTCGATTTCAAGCATGGCGGCGTGGTCTGCTTTGCTCAGGTATAAATTCTCTTTGTCCCCTGTTAATGGGCTGAAATCTGCCAGATCTGCATCCAGCGCATCCGTTACACCCAGTGCGCGCACCGTTTCGATCAGGTCTGTTTTTTCCGATACTTTAAATTTAGGAACAGACAGGTTCACCATCGGGGAATACCAGTTATCACTGCTTTCATCCCGCCGTATAACCTTCATCAGATCCGGATCCGATACCAGTTCATTGACATCGGTATTTTCATCCGGAAGCAGGAAATACATGGAGCCGCTGTCCTGAAGGCTAAGGCTGACTGCACGGAAATGTTCGCCCTGGTAGACATCCATCCATTCCGTTTTCTTCATCATGTCCACAGTGGTATCTCCCGCAGCTCCGTGGAAGGTTTCCTTCTCTGTATCCACTTCCCAGAAATTCTCCCGCCACATCGCCTTATAATAGATGGTTGATACCAGTTCAAATACCGTTTCCGGGGCGATCGCCATATTTTCGGTGTATTCTTTTAAAAGCCCTCCGGTATTATCATCCGTCCAGGTCCGCAGAGCCTGATTCATCTCTTCCGATCCAGGAGTCCCACGGAAGGTCGATGCATAATACTGTTCCGCCAGCCGCTGCAGCGTTGTGTCATTGTATGTTTCCTCACCATCCAGCCACAGCGAATTTGCCAACACACTTTTCAGCGCGGGTGTGTCTGCATAATTGCTTTCCCAGAGTGAAGAAACATTTTCCCGTAAGGTGTCCATGTCCTGCGCACCAAGCATATCCAGAATCTGCTGCCGCGTATTTCCATCCGAAGTTTCCGCCAGCATCGCAAACGCGATATACAGATTGATCGGCGAGCAGACGGTATTTTCATCTTCTGAAACCAGCATTTGTTTCATCAGGTCCTGATAATACGCATCCATTCCCGACTGCAGTTCTGCTGATTTTGCTGTCAGCTCCCGGTACGAATCCCACCAGTCCCAGTGTGCATCGCTTTCCATGAATTTCTGTGCATCCATTGTCCGCTCCACAGATGCCGGATAAGCCGCCAGAACCGTCGTTACCCCCGACGGATAACGGACTGCAGAACCCTCCCGACCGTTTCTCCATGTCGTAACCCCCAGCACAGCTCCGCCGATGATCACCGCGCAGGCTGCCGCGGCCGTCCATTTTTTCCATGCAGCCCCTTGGGAACGCTGATAGTCCCGCGCCTTTTTCACCATAGCAGGATCCAGGTCGCCCAACGTTTCAAACAATTCTTCTTTCTTCATACTTCGAACCCCCTTTCCGTCAAGTGTGTATGCAGTTTCCCGCGGATCCGGTTCAGCGTAACTGAAACATAGTTTTCACTTCTTCCCAGACGATCCGCGATTTCACCGATACTGTCTACATACCAGTACCGCAGGACAAACATGCATCGTTTCTCCTCCGGCAGCTTCTGCAGAAACTGATTGATCTCCGCGATCAGTTCTTTCATCTCCCACTGCCGCTCAATATCATCTTTCCCCGAAACACATTCTTCCAGCTCGTCCAATACTGTATCCATCTGACTTCCTCCGCGTTTTTTGCGATGCATTTTTCTATACAGATCAAACGAAAGATTTCTCGTTATTTTTCCAAGAAATGTGGATAACAGAGACGGCCGGTGCGGCGGCATAGCGTTCCACGCGTGAAGCCAGGTGTCGTTGACACATTCTTCTGCATCCGCCGGATTCTGCAGAATATTCTGTGCAATGGACGTACAGTATGTACCATATTTCATCGCAGACTCGCTGATCGCTGTTTCGTTCCTGTCCCAGTACATTTGGACAATATGAGTATCCTCCATATGGAAATCCCCCTTTCATCTATCATCACGCCATTTTGCAGAAAATCTTACACTTTTCAAAAGAAATTTCAGTTCAAAAAAGGGCGTGACCAAAGCCACGCCCTTCTATTCTTTTATTTTCTTTATGCCAGAATCGGTTTCAAAGCCTCTGCGAGTTTTTCTTTCTCCGCTTCTGCCTCTGCCAGATCCTTACCAAGTGTTGTGTAGTATACTTTGATTTTCGGCTCTGTTCCGGACGGGCGGACGATGACGGTTTCACCGTTTGCCAGTTTGTAGATCAGAACGTTTGCGGATGGGAGTCCGGTTTCTTCCGGTTTCTCGTAATCGGTTACTTTGACAACAGCGGAACCTGCGATCTCGGTCAGCGGCTCTTTTCGAAGGCCATCCATAATACCGGCCATCTTGTCCATTCCGCTCAGACCCGGGAATTCGAAGCTGTCTACTTTGTTCAGGTAGCGGCCGTACTCAGCATAGATCTCTTCCAGTCTCTGTTTCAGAGAGCTTCCGATGCTTCTATAGTAAGCTGCCATCTCGCAGATCAGCATGGAGCCGATGACTGCGTCTTTATCTCTTACATACGGGCCAGCCAGGTATCCGTAACTCTCCTCGAATCCGAAGATGAAGCGGTCTACTTCGCCGTCTGCCTCCAGGTTTGCAATCTGATCGCCGATCCATTTGAATCCGGTCAGAACGCTGCGGAGCTCTACGCCGTAGTGCTCTGCAACTGCATCTGCCAGCGGTGTGGACACGATGGATTTTACAGCAACTGGTTTCTCCGGCATGGTGCCTTTCTCGATGCGGCCTGCGCAGATGTAGTCGAGAAGCAGAACGCCGACTTCATTTCCGGTTACCAGTTCATAGCTTCCGTCCGGGCATTTCATGGCAATACCAACACGGTCTGCATCCGGGTCGGTAGCCAGCATCAGATCTGCGCCGGTTTCTTTTGCAAGATCCAGGCCCTTTTCCAGTGCTGCAAAGATTTCCGGGTTCGGATAGCTGCAGGTGGTGAAGTATCCGTTCGGATACTCCTGCTCCGGGACGATGGTGATATCAGTGATGCCGATGTCTTTTAATACGCGTGTAACCGGTACAAGACCAGATCCGTTCAGTGGGCTGTAAACGAGCTTCAGTCCTGCGGTTTTACACAGACCCGGACGAACCTGACGGGATTCGATTGCTTCATACAGGGCATTCTTACAGTCTTCTCCGACAAAACGGATCAGTCCTTCTTCCACGCCCTCTGCGAACGGCATATATTTTACGCCGGTCAGGATATCGGTCTTCTGAATTTCTGCATATACAATTGCAGCAGCATCGTCGGTCATCTGGCATCCGTCCGGACCGTAGGCTTTGTAGCCGTTGTATTTTGCCGGGTTGTGGGATGCGGTTACCATGATACCTGCGTTGCAGTTGTAGTAACGAGTTGCAAAGGAAAGTGCCGGTACCGGCATCAGTGCGTCGTAGATTCTGACTTTGATTCCGTTTGCTGCGAGAACACCTGCTGCTGTTTTTGCGAATACATCGCTCTTAATACGGCTGTCATAGCTGATGGCTACGGTCTGGTTTCCGCCCTGTGTTTTTACCCAGTTTGCAAGGCCCTGTGTTGCCTGACGTACTACATAGATATTCATACGGTTTGTTCCTGCGCCAAGTACACCACGAAGTCCTGCGGTTCCGAATTTCAGAGATACAGCAAAACGGTCCTTGATCTCCTCATCGTTTCCTTCAATCCGTGCCAGCTCCGGGTTCAGATCTGCGTCTTCCAGATCAGCTGCCAGCCATCTCTTATACTCTTCCAGATACATATCTTTTTTTCTCCTGTTCTATTCTTTATTTGTAACCATTCAGATCCATGCGAAAGAGAAGAAAATCGTGAATCACGCTTGCATGAATGCGCGGTTTTCTGGAATTTCATATGGCGAGAAGCAACATCGAGATGCAGCGCAAGCGGAATCGAGATGGGGTTCTGAATAGTTACCTTTCTTTTATGTCTCACTCTTATGTCCCCATTCAGCGCCACATAAATGTATGTATAGTCACAATATACCATAACCGCCCCAAAACAGCAATTATTTTTGGTAATTTAAGCAAAATTTTGCCTCGATTTTTCTCTGTTTTTCGACTCTATCCGCTGTTTTCAGACAGAACAGGACAAAGAAAAAGCGAGGACCCCAATAACGATTCCCGCTTTTTGTCTGCCTTATGAGGGCAAGCCATACCGCAAAGTGGCGCTTTCAGATTGCGGAAATGGTTTTTCAAGCATGCTCCGGTCCGTGATTGTAGTCAAATCCGCATTTTTCCAGGAACGCCCGCGCGATCACCGTTGCCCCGATCTGATTCGGATGGATTCTGTCCCAGGCGATGTAAGAAGAATGGCGGTATTGGAAATAATCATTAAAAACAGCCTGCAGATCGATAAAACAGCAGCCATATTTTTCGGCCAGCTCACGGCAGATTGCCCCATACGTATCCATACGTTTTCTCATCCAGTCCTCTGCATTTGACTCCATATAATATGGGGTCATGAGAAAAACACCTTTTACGTTATCTTTTACGGAGAGAATCATCTGTTCGACGTTAGAACGGTACTCCTCCGGAGATACCTGGACATCCGGCATAGCCGGGCTGTCGAACTGTCTCCAGACATCGTTGATACCGATACAGATAGAAACCCAGTCCGGGTTCAGGGAAACAACGTCGCGGTCAAACCGCTGCAGCAGGTCGCGGCTTGTGTTTCCACTGATACCGGAGTTTGTTACACGAATGTATACCTCCGGGTAAAATGCAGACAGCATGTTCTCAACAATTCTGACGTAGCTCTTTCCGACATTTTCAAATAAACCTTCCCCCACCGGCTGTGCACTCTCCATATCCGTTACGGAATCTCCTGCAAATACAATCCGGTCCATGTGTTTAAAAATCATTTTTTTGCCTCCCTTGATCATGAGTAATAAAATGAAAACAAATTCCTCATATACGCCGCCATTTTTACAGCATTTTCATCATCTCTATTTGCTTCAAATTTTTCTTTTAGTTCAAGGTATTTATCCATTTCTATTCCTTTCACACTTCCAAATTCCGATCTATTAATTTGTTTTATTATAGCACATGTAAGCTCATTCACAATAAATAAGAAATTGCTAAAAGAATCAGTTACCAGTTAATCAATGAATCAGATATTGATGTTCTTCCATTTTCTCCGAAATCATTAACAGTCTTTTCAAAATCATAAATCAATAGTTCCGGTTTATTTCTAACACATTCCTTGATACATTGCCCAGATTTTCCAAAAACCATTGTCGGTGCCGTTTGAAAAGGCGAGGTAGCATTTACTGAAATAGTAGTAGTAACATTTTCAACTGCACGAGTTTGCAGATGTCCTCTAATCATACTATATCGCTCCTTGTCGTCCGTATCCGCTACATCATAAAACAAAACCACATTTATGTCGGTATTTCTTTTATACAATTCTCTGAAAAATTCGGGAAATCTTATTTCAAAGCAAATTCTAATTCCAAATACAACCCCATCTATCTCAACTATTCCATCACTATTCCCCTTTGCGAAATTATCATTATCCCATCCCCATAAAGCCCGCTTGTCATAAGACTTGATTTGTTTATTAGGCTGAAATAGTAATGCTCTATTATATATTTCTTTTTCTTTAAATATGGTTCCGACAATAAAAGAAATATCATTTTGGTCAGCTACCGATTGAAGTCTATCACACATTGACTGCACAAGGTTAAAATTGACACATGATGAATTTGATATATCTCTAGGTGGATATCCTGTTAATGAACATTCTGGAAATATCAGTAATTGAACATCTTTATGTTTTGCTAAATATATTGCTTTTTCTATTTCTTTATAATTCTCATTTACATCTCCAGATATCGCAAATTGATACGCTCCAATTCTCATTTATCAATCATCTCCTTTTCCGCAGTAAGATAAAACATTTACAGCTATATAAGCTGGAACTTACAAGTATCTATAATTTACAAATCATAATATATTCTTCATCATTTTCATCAACAATTTCAAATCATATCTTCCTATACATACGGACAGCATAATTCATCTTTTGAACTGATAATGATGCTTGTTTATATCCTTCTAGTTTTAGTTTTGTTAGCATCTGTTTCATTAATTCTGTTCCGATACCATAGTTTCTATACTCTTTAAGAAGTGAAATTGCAAAAGACGGTGTTTCATTATCTATATGCCCGTAATCATTCATAATCCGAACCCATACAGCACCAACAATCTCATCCGCAACTTGAGCAACCAAACATAAGTCTCCCTTGTTCTCACCAAAGTCTTTTACATATACCTGCAAATCTGGTTTGTTAATGATATCTTTGGACGGTACAGGAACACCTTCAGGATTGACACTCCCCACAGCTAAAGCCTTAACTTGACCCATATTTATACAAGATAATTTCGATAAGCAAGCAATGAATATAGTACATCCAGTCCTTGCCAGATAGAACGTACTCCGGGCATACCATCGCTCGGTGCACCTTTCGTCCATCCAAGAACTCCCAGATCATAAATTGCTTCTTTAAGTGAATACGATTCAGGAATTTCCTTGCTTTTTCTTGCGCAACAACATAATACTTTCCATTCCTCTTCAACAAATACGATCCCACTTGAAATTTCCGGACATATTTTACCAAGATAAGTCAGATTTAATATCTGCATTGCAATGACAGAATATAATAACGTTAGAAAGCTTAATCTCCCATATTCCCTTGCCTGGTTCTTTTCTATTTTGCACCCACTCTTTAATATAAAATGAAACCGTTCTATCTTCCATCTGTGTGCATAACACTGTACCAGCTTTTCTATTTCTTTTTCGCTCTTTACCGTTACCGTTGTCAGCAGAAACCATTCTGTCCCCTTTTTCCCGGATTCATGCACATAGATCGCTGTCAGCTCCAGCTTTTCCCGTAAATGCTTTTCCTTTCTCCTTTGAGGACGGTAGATTGTAACCTTTTTGCAATGGTAATCCATTTTTATATTTCTTGATGGGATATGCTCTTTGGGATTCCGGCTCATCCGGACAACCATGCTTCCTGCCACTGGGGAACTACGTAATTCATGAAAGATCTTTTTCCCATCATCTACCATACGATTTTGTACGATCCGGATCAGAAAATTTGCTTTCAGATCCGCTGCTTCTGAGAAAAATTCATAGAAATCACCTTCCCGGTCACATACTGTTAATATTGGGATATCCGCTGGCATTCTCAGCAGTGTCTCACACATGCTGTCCAGCCATCGGAAATTTTCTTTTTCCTCTATTGGTCTGGAACGTTTTTGCTCTTTTGTCTGGGAATCGTCCTTCGGCTTTTCCCGTGTATTTGTCTCCTGGTAGATAATACCCAAAGGGATCCCCTGGTCTGTCACGGCGATGCAAGAATGGACCAGCATTCCCCTTTGCTCCGTACTGCAATAGTATCCCATTCCCTGGATCGCTTTCCGGTCTCCAAATCCAACAGCGGTAGTATCCTGAACAGCTAAGATCCACTCTGCATCTGCACATTTTATTTTTTCTACAGTTGCTCTGGATATGCTGTCAAGTAATTCATCTTTGGATATCTCGCTATTACTAAAGAAACGGTATGCCGCTTTGGCAGAACTTCTGGAGCCGGTAGCTGCCCAAGTAGATTTTCCGGGCGATGCTGCAAAAGCGTCTATGATCTTGAAGAAACGTGACTTCAAACGCTGGTCAGTAAAATTTATGTCCACAAACTCTTCTTGCCAGTTCTTGTATTCCGCCGTCATTTGGATCTCCCCTTTTTCTTTCGTATAACATGGGAACATATAAATATCTATGATTACTTATGGGTCAAGTTAAGAGCTAAAGCAAGGGGTTTTACGACACATTGGATAAATTTAGAAAAACCCTCTGAACCCCATTATAGTCTTACAGTTTCGACTGTGCAAGGCAAATTTTGTGTAAAAAAATCCGGCCGCGAAACACTGTTTTTCAGTGCCCCGCAGCCGGGAATTTCATTTTCTTTTCTTATTCAATCCCATCCATATAAGCATTGTAAATCGCCGGGTCAATGTTCTCTTTAATCGACGCATACACGCTCTTCGATGCCTCTCGGATCTCCTCTCTTGTCTGGTCATCGAGTGTCAGAATCTTCGTTCCGCTCTCCTCGATTGTCGCGATCTTGTCGGCGATACGGGCATCGGACTGTTCTCTTGCGTACTCGGTCGCAATCTTTGCGGCCTCTGTCATGATCTCCTGCTCGTCTTCCGGCAGATCCCGGAAGAAATCGTCGTTGACAATCAGGGAAATCAGATGCGGCAGATGGTTCGTTTCCACTACGTAATCCTGCTGCTCATACAGATTATTCGAAACGATGACCTCATACGGGTTCTCCTGCGCATCAATCGTGTGCTGCTGCAGGCCGATGTAAACCTCACTGAAGCTCATCGGCGTCGGGTTGGCACCGATGGCTTTCCAGAATGCCAGATGGTAGCTGTTCTCCATGGTACGGATCTTCTGGCCCTTGAAATCCGAAAAGCTGTAAACCGGCTTATTCGTACTCATGACACGAAATCCCTGATCCGCCATACCGAGCAGGTGATAGCCGCCCTCTGTGTAAACATTGCTGATCAGATCGTAAAACTCCGGATCATCAATCTTCTCACGGCATTCATCGAGCGAATCAAACACACACGGCAGATCGAACACGGCAAGATCACCCATAAAGGAAACCTGCGGCGCCGTATTCTGTACGACAAACGGAATATCACCATCGGCACACGTTTCGAGCAGATCGCGGTCGCCGCCGAGCGTTGAGTTTGCGTAAACCTGAATTTTCATCCTTCCATCGCTCAGCTCCGAAATCTCTTCCGCAAACTTCTCGGCGAAAATCTGTGTTACCGTATCCTCCGGGCTCGCCGTTGCCAGCGGCCAGGAATAGCGCTGTGTCGTCTCTTCCCCGGAAGAACCGCAGCCGGCAAGCGATGCGCCAAGTGCAACGACAGCAGCAAGTACCGTTGCTGTTCGGAAAAGCTTTTTCTTTTTTGTCATCTTTTTCATTGTTCTTCGCTCCTCCCTATAAAATTCCAATCGAAATCGCCGGAATAAACGTAATCAGCAGCAGTGCCACGAGGAAGAAACCGATCATCGGCATAGCCTTCTTTGCGATCTGCATGACCGGAACCTCGGTCAGGGAGCTTGCCACAAACAGGTTGACCCCGATCGGCGGTGTTACGAAGCCGATTGCCAGATTGACAACCATGATCACACCAAACTGAATCGGATCCATACCGATTGCCTGTACGATCGGCAGAAGGATCGGCGTCAGAATCAGGATCGCCGGAGTCGTATCCATAACCATTCCGACAATCAGCAGGAATACATTGATGATCAGAAGGATCGCAACCGGGCTGTGGAAGTTGTTCAGGATAAACTCGCTGACCGTCTGCGGTACCTGCATCAGCGTCAGGACACGGGAAAATGCTGTCGATGCCGCCAGGATGAACAGGATCGGAGTGAAGGTACGAATCGCCTCAACCAGAATGGACCAGATGTCGCGTATGCGGATACTCCTGTACACAAGAAGGCTGACAAGCAGTGCATAGAATACGGAGATAACAGCCGCCTCGGTCGGGGAAGCAACGCCGCTGTAGATACAGCCGAGGATGATTACCGGGCTAAGCAGTGCAAAAAAGCTCTCTTTTAAAACGCGAAGCAGGCCTTTGTCATGCAGCACTTTGACTTCTGCATAGATCTTCTCCCTATCCTCCCCATACCGTTTGCAGTGATAAACGGCATAAACCATCAGCAGCAGACCAATCATCAAACCCGGTACAATTCCGGCAAGGAACAGGTCACTGACCGAAGCACCGGAAGCCATACCATACATGATGAACGGAATACTCGGGGGAATGATAACGCCAAGGCCGCCGGCAACTGCCACAATCGCTGTGGAGAATGTCAGATCATAACCAAGGGTAGTCAGAATCGGGATTGTCATGCTTCCGACAGCGGCAACGGTCGCCGGAGCGGAACCGGAAATCGCACCGTAAAAAAGGCAGGTGACGATAACCGCGCACGGCATACCTGCGGTAAATTTTCCGAGAAAATAGGCAAAGACATCAAACAGTTTTTTGGAGATGCCTCCCTTAGCCATGATGATACCGGAGAGGACGAACATCGGAACTGCCAGCAGAGGGAAGGAATCGAGTCCTCCGAACATGGCACGGATCAGATATTTGGCTCCTACCGTAAAAGACGGGTCAAACACCGACGGAAGCACAGATGTGATTCCAAGGGTAATCGATACCGGAACAGCGATGACCAGCAATGCAACAAAAATCAGAAATAATACTACGACCGGCATTAGCGTTCCTCCTCATTCGAATTTTTAATCGTATGGATGCGGTTGTCGATACCCGCGTTCAGAGCATTTTCTGTGGTGTTATCTGCTCCGGCATTTGCCTCAATGAAGGATTCCGGCGTATTTCGCTCCGGATGGGCCGGGTCGAAAACGTTCTCACCGCGTGCCACACGGAACTCGATCATCCACCGCTGCAAAACACGGAATGCAACCAGTACAAAGGAGACAAGCGGTGCTGCCTGGATAAAGTACATCGGGATTTTGCAGGCCGGGGAAAGCTGGCCGCTTTTAACTGACGACATCATATAAGAAAAAGCAAACGGAATCATATAGATGAAAAAAATCAGTTCAAACGTATGATTCACAATTTTGAAAACGGCTTTTCCTCTCCGCGGAAAAATCGCAACAAACTGCTCGATCTTGATGGAAAGGCATTTTTTGCTGCAGTAGCTGCCGCTTAAAAAACCGTACCAGATAAAAATATATCTGGTCAGCTCTTCCGACCACGACAGCGACATGCCAAGGACGTAGCGGCAGAAAACCTGAATTCCCATGATCAGCGTCATGGCGATCAGACCGATCACAAGAAGAAATTCTTCCAAGTTTTCATCCAGCCAGTGAAATACTCTCTTCATAAAAGGCATACCTCCGTTAAATTTATAACAGAACAATAATACAAAAGGGACATCGGCATCAACAGCAAAGCTAAAAATACCGGTGTCCCATAAAGAAAAAACGGTTACATGGCTTTGTGAAGCAGATCCAGAACGGTGCTCAGATCATTGACTCCCATCTGACCCGGTGCGGATGCTTTCTTCGCCGCGCCGAAGGTCATGGAAGAACCAAACACCTCACCGCAGAGACGGCTGATTACACCGGTGCCTGCCATAGACATGGTGATGATCGGTCTGTCCGCATAATTGGTGGTCATTTCCTCTGTTGCTGCAAGCAGGGTCAGAACGTCTTTCTTATTCTGCGGCATAACAGCGATTTTCGGAATATCTGCGTTCATATCCTGCATTTTGCGCAGTCTGTAGATGATGTCTGCTTTTGCAGGAGTTTTGAAGAAATCATGATTGGAAGCGATAACCTTTACGCCTGCTGCGTGTGCACCGTCGATGATCTTCTTTACAATGTCATCTCCGGTAAAGATCTCAACATCCACCAGATCCACATATCCGGTCTGTGCTGCTTTGATGTTCAGCTCCGCATAGGCTGCCGGCTCAATCGCTTTTTCACCGCCTTCTTTGGAGGTACGGAATGTCATCAGAAGCGGAATATTGCCGAGTGCTTCGCGGAGGTCTTTTAACACGTCCTCTACCTGTGCGAAGTCGAATACGCCTTCAAACCAGTCTACACGCCACTCTACAACGTCAACCGGAATCGAATGGAAGGTTTTTGCTTCTTCGATGATATCGTTTTTGGTAACTCCTACGATCGGAACGATGATCTTCGGTGCACCGGCACCGATTTCAATATCACGAACTTTTACTGTATTCATGTGTTTTTCCTTCTTTCTTCAATATTAACCCTGACTTTTCTTTTGCAGGCTTTTCTTTTTCACGCCCGGATTACCTGGTTCTTCGTACTCCGCAATCCTTAATCTCATTTTAGTTGTCCTGCTGCGCAAGTTCAACCATTTTTTTATAGCGAATGTTTACAAACAGTCCAAGTGCAACGCCAACTGCGGTCAGAACGATGTTCATGGTCATAACGCCGGACGGCTGCATTTTAGATGCTGCGGTCAGGATGGTATAGTTGCAAAGAGAAGATGCAATCATAACCAATGCGGTTACGGTTCCTTTGATTTTCGGGAACAGCATATTGCAAACGGAAGTTGCGATCTGAAGCAGTCCGCCTGCGCCTGCCCATCCGATAATGAAAGCACCTGCAATCATCAGCGGTTTGCTCTGTCCCATCAGGACAGCAATCATAGTTACAAGGCAAATGGCCGGGTAAACAACGATGAAACGAACATCTTTGATTTTTCTGGTCAGGAACGCGGTTACAACGAGTGCCAGCATGGTTCCTGCCGAATAGTAGGTCTGCATGATGGACGGATCAGCCCAGCCTACATTCTCTTTTGCAAAGTTCTGTGCACAGTTCAGCCACAGCTGGAAGGTACCGGTGCAGGTGAATCCGATCAGGATCATAGCGATGGACTCGAAGGAGAAATGTGTATGTTTCAGACTGTCGATCAGGCCCTCTTTTTTGCCGGATGCTTTCTGGTCAGCGTCTGGCAGCGGGAACAGGAATACCAGTACAAAAAGTACGATATACGCAATTCCGCATCCATAGAATAACGGATTGTAGGAGGTAAGGCCGGCTGCGGTAGAAGTAACCGCTACACCAAGAACAAATGGAAGCAGCATCTGAGCGATTGCGATGAAGAATTTGATTCCCATGGTAGCAACGCCAGGAGCTTTGTAAATAATCTCGGATACTGCCGGGTAAATACCGGTATCCAGGAAGGAGTTTGCGATACCGCCGATGATGGCGCATACGTAAGCGATGGTGTAACCGCCGTGTGTTCCTGCATGAAATGCAAGAGCAAGGCCGATCAGGTAAATTGCATAGGAAGCACTTCCGATTGCAGTGGAAATGCGGCGTCCGAGTTTGTCGGACAGAGGACCTGCAAATGGCAGTGCGATCAGACGGCCAAGACCGAGTGCTGCGGAAATTGCGGTAATTGCCATTGCTTCCACTCCCCAAGCTGCTGCCAGAGCCTCTTTGATGACTGCCTGGCCCAGGATGGAGCATCCAACACCGTGGATAAAGTAGTTCAAGTACAGAATTAATGCACTTGGCAGGTATTTCTTGTTCATGGTTTCTCTCCTTTTTAAATAGATTATGTTGAGGTCAAATTGTTTTTGCCTCTGTTCGATTCATCCTTTTGTTTTGTCACAAACAACGGATTACCAGTTTCGTGAATGTTAAAAAAATAACATTTGTCTTTATTTTAGCAGTGAAAGCGTGTACGGTCTAATGCTTTTAAAGGAAAAAACCAATGCATTGAATGCATTGATGTGGTATACTTGAGTCATGATAATAAGAGGAAGCAAAGACTTTCTTACGGAACCATTTTTTCAGGAGGAAAAACCACATGACACTGAATCAGATTCTCTATTTCCGAAAGGTTGCCCGGCTGGAAAATTATCACCAGGCAGCGGAGGAGCTTTATATTTCCCAGCCATCCCTGAGCCGTTCCATGGCCGCCCTTGAAAGCGAGCTTGGGATCACACTGTTTGAAAAGAAAGGGCGCGGTGTTGTCCTTACCAATGCCGGCCGCCTTTTTCTGGAGCATGCAGACCGGATCGCAGGTGACTGTGATATTGCGACAGGTAAAATGAAAGAGCTCGCCTCCGGTGGCGGTAAAATCAACATCGGTTATATTTTTCCACTTGCAGGACATTATATTCCGCACAATGTCCGCACCTTTCTGGACAAAGAAGAAAACAAAAACGTTGCCTTTAGCTTCTGGCAGAACCATACCCCGGCCATTGCACAGAAGGTGAAATCCGGCGAACTCGATCTTGGGTTTGGCGGCTTTTTAAAGCGCGACGACATGGAGTTTTTTCCGTTGATCCAGCAGCCGCTTGTCATCGTATCCCCGGAACATCATCCGCTTGCCGATGAACCGGAGGTTCCGCTTGTAATGCTTACCCGTTATCCGGTGATCGGCTACGACCGCGCATCCTGGATGGGGGCCTACACTGGTCATCTCTACCGAAAATATCAGCTTCATCCGAATATTATCATGGAATGCCCGGATGAATATTCGATTGCGGCATTGGTGCGCGAAAATTTCGGTATCGCGCTTATGCCGCGAACCGATATTCTGGAACAGGCAGACGGCATCCGTATCCATACGCTGAAAGGTCTCGAGATTTATCATCAGACCTTTATGTTCTGGATGAAGAACCGCTACCGGCTTCCGGCTGTCGAACGGTTTACCGAATATATGAAACAGCACGCTGACATTATTGAAGAGGCCGGAAATGATAGCGAAAACGTATCGAAAGTTTATCTGAAAGATATTGTTAATTTTTAGTCGAAAGCGTTATGATGGATTTGTCACAAACAGAGGATTACCGCTCATGTAATGAATAAGGAGAATTTTTCATGAAGAGTGCTTACCCAAAAATTTTTGAACCAATTACCATCAAACGAACAACGATTAAAAACCGTATTGCAATGACCCCGATGGGAACCAACTACGGTGAGACAAGCGGTGAAATGAGTAACCGTCATATGAACTACTACTCTCTCCGCGCAAAAGGCGGCGTTGGTCTTATTATTCTGGAGAACGCCAACATCGAGTACCCGGTCGGTTCCAACGGAACCAGCCAGATCCGTATCGACCACGACAGCTTTATGCCGCGCTACTATCAGTTAGTCGAAAACCTTCATAAAAACGGTGCTACCGTAGCGATCCAGATCAACCACGCCGGAGCTTCCGCATCTTCCGCAAGAACCGGTATGGAAACCGTTTCTTCTTCCAACATCCCGACAAAAGCCGGCGGAGAAACCCCTCGTCCGATGACAAAAGAAGAAATCATGACAACCGTAAAAAAATACGGCGAGGCCGCAAAACGTGTGCAGGCCATCGGTTTCGATGCCATCGAGATCCACTGCGGCCATTCCTACCTGATGAGCCAGTTCATCTCCCCGTATTACAATAAGAGAACAGACGAGTTCGGCGGTTCTGTAGAAAACCGTCTGCGTTTCCCGCGTATGGTACTGGAAGAAGTACGGAAAAACGTTGGACCGTGGTTCCCGATCATCGTTCGTATCTCTGCCGAGGAGCGTGTTCCGGGTGGAAATACGCTGGAAGATACGCTCGAGTACCTGGAGTACCTGGATGAGTTCGTAGATATGTACGACGTATCCTGCGGTCTGAACCCATCTCTTCAGTATCAGATCGACTCCAACTTCCTGCCGGATGGATGGCGTTCCTACATGGCAAGAGCCGTAAAAGACAAATTCAAAAAACCGGTCATCAACGCTGGTAACTACCGTGATCCGAAGGTCGTTGAAAAAGTTCTCGAAAGCGGCGATGTAGATATCGTCGGCATGGGACGCGGCCTGATCGCTGAGCCGAACTGGGTAAAGAAGGTGGAAAACGGCGAGGAAGATATCCTTAGAAAATGCATCTCCTGTAACGTCGGATGTGCCGGAAATCGTATCGGTGTCAACCGCCCGATCCGCTGTACCGTAAACCCGGCTGTTCCGGAAGGCGATGTTTACAAAGCACTGAAAGTGAACAAAAACTGTAACGTTGTTGTTGTCGGCGCCGGTACTGCCGGTATGGAAGCAGCCTGCACCGCAGCAGAAGTCGGATGCAACGTTTTCGTACTCGAGAAAAACGACCACATCGGCGGTCTTTCCACTTTCATCTCCGATCTTCCAAGCAAGACCCGTATGAAAGATTTCCCGAAATACCTTGAGGCAAGAGCTGCAAGACTGAAAAACCTGTATGTATTCCTCAACACGGAAGCTACCGTAGATAAAATCAAACAGTTCAAACCAGACATCGTTGTCAATGCTACTGGTTCTGTTCCGCTTGTTCCGCCGATCAAAGGCCTGAAAGAGAACATCGAAGCCGGAAACGTAGATACCATCTTTGGTATGATCAACAACGTAAACGCTGGAAAATATCCGGAAGAAGCCTGTCAGGGCAAGAAAGTCGTTGTAGTCGGCGGCGGTTCCGTAGGACTTGACGTTATCGAGTACTTCGCACCAAGAGGAGCTGAGTGTACCATCATCGATATGCTGCCGCAGATCGGTATGCTTGCAGACCCGATCACCAAATGCTCCATGCGTGAGACCCACGACAAATACGGTGTAAAAGAATATGTCAACACTGCTCTTCAGGAAGTAAAAGAAAACGCATTCACCGTAAAACTTCCAGACGGAACTATTCAAGATCTTGAATTCGATTACGGATTCAACTGCCTTGGAATGCGCTCCAACAACCCGGTTCTGCCGGAGATCCAGGAAGCATTCGCTGATACCAATACTTATGTATACACCATCGGCGATTCCGTACGTGCACGCCGTATCATGGAAGGTACCATGGAAGGCCGCGCTATCCTGAACGTACTGGAATCCCAGGGATACCTGCATCTGGAGCCGCTTGAGTAATCCCCAGCATCGCTTTCTTACCCAGCGAAATAACAAGTGTTTCACTGCATAAGGGAACGATAACGATTCCACTACTTTAAGCAGCCCGACAAAAACTGTATATCATCTGCTACGCTGTTTCTTTTTCAAACTGACAAGATACCAGGGTCAAAAGGTCAAAAAACCTTTTGACTCCAACATCAATGACAACAGCGCAGCATGAAAAAAGAAAAGAGGAAAATATCATGCCAAACGTAACAGGACATACCGAATTAGTTGGATTAATGGCTTACCCGATCCGTCACACCCAGTCTCCGACAACCCACAACCTTGCATACGACAAAAACGGAGATGATGTCATTCAGCTTGCTTTCGAAGTTGATAACGATTCTTTAAAAGATGCTGTGCAGAGTATCCGCGCGCTGAAAATGCTCGGTTCCAATATTTCCATGCCAAACAAAACTGTTGTCCACAAATATCTGGACGAGGTAGATGAAGCAGCTAAGTTATGCGGCGCTATCAACACCGTAGTCAACCTCCGCGACGAAAACGGTCAGGTAACCGGCAAACTGAAAGGCTACAACACCGATGGTATGGGATACTGGCAGGCACTGACCGAAGAAGGCATCGGTTTCAAGGGAATGAAGATGGTCCTGATCGGAACCGGCGGTGCTGCTACTGCAATTGCAGTGCGCGGTGCTCTGGATGGAGTTGCAGAAATTGAAATCTTCAACATCAAAGACAAATTCTACAGCCGTGGAGAGGAAATTGTTGATCTGATCAATAAGAACACCAACTGCAAGGCTACCATGAACGATCTGGCAGACAAAGACCTCCTGAAAGAAAAAATGCACGCAGCTGACCTGTTCTGCGATGCTACCGGCGTAGGAATGCATCCACTCGAAGACCTTTCCAACATTCCTGATCCTTCCTTCTTTAAAAAAGATCTCATCGTAACGGATACCGTTTACGCTCCGCGCGAAACCGTTATGATGAAACAGGCAAAAGAAGCAGGATGTGAGAAAGTATTCAACGGCATGGGCATGATGCTGTTCCAGGCACTCAACGCAATCAAGCTGTACACCGGAAAAGATACTCCGGTTGACTACATGAAAGAGAAACTTGGAATCTGATTTCCTGGC
>ENA-UPWS01000821-UPWS01000821.1-human-gut-metagenome-genome-assembly--contig:-NODE-821-length-19992-cov-4.347728_pt1 | contig 19992 bp, 14 predicted proteins | sample MGYA00250054_ERZ773384 | MGnify/ENA primary metagenome ERZ773384 (study PRJEB29103, sample SAMN06111979) | human gut metagenome | biome: human gut; feature: ankylosing spondylitis patient; material... | reverse complement strand
GAGAAGAGAAGAATCCGCCAGCTGGCGCGGTATTACATTCCATATAAGGGATTGTTTTTTACCGACATGTTTTTTGCAATGCTTGGAGCAGCCATTACACTGGTGATTCCACTGATTGTACGGTATATTACGAGTACGGTTGTGGAAAAGCCGCTGGAGCAGGCAACGGGTGAGATTATCCGCCTCGGTATTCTGATGATTGCTATGGTTCTGGTTGAAATGTACTGTAACTTTTATATTGCCTATTACGGCCATGTGATGGGGGCGCGGATTGAGCATGATATGCGGAACGAGATCTTCGGCCATTATCAGAAGCTTTCGTTTGCTTTTTTCGACAACCAGAAGGTCGGCCATCTGTTGTCGCGCATCACAAGCGATCTGTTCGATATCAGTGAGCTTTTACATCATGGGCCGGAGGATATTGTCATTTCGTTTATCAAACTGATCGGTGCGATGATCATCCTGTTTGTGGTAAATCCGATGCTGGCATGTGTGCCGCTTGTGGTTATTGTGGTGATGCTGCTGTTTGCGTTAGTGATGAACAGCCGCATGAAGAGTGCATTTAAGGAAAACCGCCGCAGAATTGCGGATATCAACAGTCAGATTGAGGACAGTCTTTCGGGGATCCGTGTTGTCAAATCGTTTGGAAATGAGACAGAAGAGATGCGTAAGTTCAATGCGGGAAATGACCGTTTTGTCGATTCGAAGAAGGTCAGCTACCGCTATATGGGAATTTACAATTCGGGAATGGGAGCCTTTTCGACGCTGATTACCGTTATTTCGCTGATTGTCGGCGCATTGCTGATGACAGGCGGGAAGCTTGGGGCGGCGGATCTGGTTACCTTTCTTCTGTACATCAATAACTGCACAGATCCGGTGAAAAAGCTGGTGAACTTTACGGAGCAGTTCCAGAATGGTTATTCCGGTTATGAACGTTTCCTGGAAATTATGAGCATCGCACCGGACATCCAGGACAAGCCGGATGCACTGCCACTGAAGAATGTGCAGGGAGAAGTAACCTTTGAAAACGTTTCGTTCCATTATGAGGAGTCGAAGGAGAATGTGTTAAGCAATGTGAATCTGCATGTCCCGGCAGGAGACTATGTAGCGCTGGTGGGAAGCTCTGGCGCCGGAAAGACGACGCTCTGTTCTCTGATTCCGCGTTTTTACGATGTGACAGAAGGAAGGATTCTACTGGATGGAAAGGATATCCGCGATGTGAAATTGAAGGATCTGCGCGATGAAATCGGTATTGTGCAGCAGGATGTGTACCTGTTTGCGGGAACGATCATCGACAACATCCGCTATGGCAGACCGGATGCGACCGACGAGGAGGTCATCCGCGCAGCGAAAGCGGCCAATGCACATGAATTTATCATGGAGCTGGCGGACGGCTACGACACCGATATCGGCCAGCGCGGCGTAAAACTTTCCGGTGGCCAGAAACAACGGCTTTCCATCGCCCGCGTATTCCTCAAAAACCCGCCGATCCTGATTTTCGACGAGGCAACCTCAGCGCTCGACAACGAAAGCGAAAAAGTCGTCCAGAAATCTTTGGAACTTCTGGCGAAAGACAGGACAACCTTCGTGATTGCGCACCGGCTGTCCACAATCCGGAATGCAAAGCGGATTCTGGTGCTGACGGAGAATGGAATTGCGGAGGAAGGCACACATAAGGAACTGCTCGCGAAAGGCGGGATTTATGCGCATTTGTATGAGATGCAGTTTTGATGAAAATTTCATTAGTATGACAGAAAGGCAGCGGAAGAGAAACCGCTGCCTTTTTTGACACTTTCTTATTTTCTTCATACTCTATAAAGAACAGAAAATGAAAGAGGAACATGGTATGGATTCATCCCGTATGAATCGCGGCTGCTGCGGTGCGAACAATATGCAGAACCGCCGCGCCGCTTCAAACAATATGGAACTGAAGATGGAACCAAGGAATTTCCCGCGGAAAATGCAGCATGTAGATCATATGATACCTGCAATGGCGTACGTTCCGATGCAGCGGTTTGAACAGATCTATGATCTTTCCGCTGCATTAAAAAAGGGAACCTTATTCCCGGAACTCTGTAAACCATTCTGTGGAAAGGGAGGAGGACAGTGCCTATGATGCCGCAGATGCCATCCCGCGAAAAGCTGCTCGCCTGGATTGATCAGGTCAGCTTTGCTGTTGTTGAAATGAACCTTTACCTCGACACCCACCCGGAGGATGAAGATGCACTTGCCTTTTTCCGGGAAAAAGTGGAGCTTCGAAAAGAAGCACTGAAACAGTACGCCGAACAGTACGGCCCGCTCACGATCGATACCGCCAACGACCGCATGAGCCGTTCTTTCGAATGGGTTATGCAGCCATGGCCGTGGGAAGTCAACCGGAAAGGAGGGTGCTGACGGATGTGGAATTATGAAAAACGCCTCGAGTATCCTGTAAACATTACGACACCAAACCCCAAAATCGCCCAAATTATCATGAGTCAGTATGGTGGCCCGGATGGAGAGATGGGCGCATCCATGCGGTATCTCTCTCAGCGTTTCACAGCACCGAACCGAATTGTAGCGGGGGTGTTGAATGATGTTGGTACCGAGGAATTAGCTCATCTCGAAATGGTATCCACGATCGTTCATCAGCTTACCTGTAATCTTTCGCTGGAAGAAATTCAGAATTCCGGTTTTGCTAATTACTATGTAGACCACACAGCCGGAATCTGGCCACAGGCGGCTGGCGGAGTTCCGTTTAATTCTTGTGAGTTCCAGTCGAAAGGTGATCCTTTGACAGATTTGTTCGAAGACCTCGCTGCGGAGCAGAAAGCCCGGTCAACGTATGATAACAGCCTTCGTTTGGTAAAAGATCCTGAAGTTGCAGATCCGATTCGTTTCCTGCGGGCACGTGAGGTTGTGCATTTCCAACGTTTTGGTGAAGCGCTGCGTTCTGTACAGGACGAATTGAATTCGAAGAACTTTTATGCGTTTAATCCGTCGTTTGATGCAAAGACTTTCTGTGCGGCACCGCAGCCAGGGGCAGGTCAGGGGAATTGCTGCACAAGATAGTAAATTAAAAATCAAAGAACAGCACATCACTGGAAAATCCCATCTGAAAAACAGGTGGGATTTTTTGGGTTTACAGTAAGAAATTCTTATCCAGTCGTAAATCATTATCCCATCATAATATAGAAAAAAGACTTTCAAAAACAGAACAGTCAGAAAGGATGTTCCATGGAAGCAATGAATTATGTAAAGCCCGAACTCATCGTCGTTGCGTTCGTGCTGTATTTTTTCGGTGTTGCTTTGCGGCAGTCGCAGGCGGTGAAGAATAAGTACATTCCGCTGATCTTAGGCGGCATCAGCATGGTGCTGTGTGCGGTTTGGGTGATGGCGACGAGTGAGATTGAGACGGCGAAGGAGGGGGCGATGGCGGTTTTTACGGCGGTCACGCAGGGGATTCTGGTGGCGGGGCTGAGCAATTATGTGAATCAGATTATCAAGCAGATCCATAAGCCGGAGTGAACGGCGCTTCAAAAAATCTGTGTTATGCCGGGCAGTCTGAACCATCAGAAAGGGGAGAATATGAAAATTGATCGGTCGTATCTTGGAAATCAGAATACGTATGCGGAAAACAATCCCAAATGTATCGTAGTCCACAACACCGACAACTTCGCAGCAGGTGCCGATGCGCGGGCACATGCGAGAGCACAGCATGACGGGAATTTCCAGAACATTTCCGCACACTATTACGTCGATGACGGTGACACAGCCTACCAGGCGGCACCGCACAGCCGGGGGTGCTGGCATGTCGGCATTAATTACGGCGGAAAAAATCTGTTTCAGCAGTACGGCAACAAGAACAGCATCGGCGTGGAGATGTGTGTGCAGGCCGGGTATAATTATGAAAAAGCATTTGAGAATACTGCGGCACTGGTGCGGGAGATCATGCGGGAGACGGGGATTCCGCTGGAAAGAGTCTATCGTCATTATGACATCTGCAGCAAATACTGTCCGAGCCAGATCATGAACCGCGGTGACTGGGACCGCATGAAGCGGATGATCGGAAGCGGTGCAGGGAGCACAGGAACGGGAACAGCAGGCAGCGGAACAGGAAAAACGTATGCGCCCGGGATCTATCAGGTGCAGACAGCGGCCCTCAACATCCGTCAGGCACCGGATGCGGACAGCAGGATTGCCGGAACGATCCGGGATCAGGGAAGCTACACGGTGACGGAAATCCAGAACACAAGCTGGGGACGGCTTCTCTCAGGGGCAGGCTGGGTCAACTGCCATACAGCGTATTGCCGTTATGCCGGTCCCGCAAAAGAAAAATCGGCAGAGACAGCAAAGTCATCCGGAAAGACAGTCGCAGAGGACGGAATCTGGGGCGAAAATCTGACGCGCCGTCTGCAGGAACTTTTCGGCACACCGCAGGATGGAAAAATCAGCAATCAGCTGGCCGTCAACCGGAAATTCTGTGATGGCATCACAGCCGCCGAGTGGGACAGTACGCCAAAAGGCGGATCGGCCCTTGTAAAAGAAATGCAGAAATGGGCATCGGCCGGCATGGACGGCTATATCGGTCCGCAGACAATCCTCGCCTGGCAGAAAAAACTCGGTACGCCGATCGACGGCACAGTAAGCAGCCCATCCGCCATGGTAAAAAAACTGCAGAAGTGGTGCAACCAGAAATAGAAAAAAGAATACTCAAAGACCCGGTTTTGTGTTATACTGGAAGATAGTTTAAAATGAACAGAAAGAAAAGAGCTTCAAAAAAGACTCGAAGTGTCAAATGTAAAATACAAAAGAGAAAAAATAAAGGTAATTTTTGCATACAGATTCATCGGGGGAATTGCGGCTGACAGGAGAGAACAACAGCAGATGAGAAAAAAGGCAGTAAAAAATGCAGGAATGATACGAATTTATCTGAATATGGCATGGAAACTTTTGCAGAAAAACCTGCTTAGCATCGTGATATTTGAGACGGTCTACCGCCTGTTTTCCAGCCAGCTGGTTTCAAGACTCGCCAATGCGGCGATCAACTTTTCCTTAAAACAGCTGGGAACGAGTTATATGACATCGGAAAACTTCAACAAGATCATGCTGCATCCGCTGACCCTTCTGCTGATTTTTGGAATTCTGCTTGTTTTCTTTTTCTGTATGCTGTTTGAAATCTATGCTGTCATGGCGGCTCTGGAGGCCTCCTGGAAACGAAAACGGATTTCCGTTCCTGTCATGATGCTTGCCGGCGGAAGAGGAGCTGCACAGTTTGTGCGTGCCCGCCCATGGACCTGGTTTTTCTACATGGCAGCGAGCTTCCCGTACCTTTGGCTGCACAGCAGCTACAGCGCCATCCGCAGTATGAAACTGCTTCAGGTTTCCCTGACGAAGATTTTCAATGCCTTCCCGGCATACTGGATCCCGGTGGTGCTGACGATTCTGCTTGTCGCGTTCTCGTTTGTGTTTTCCTACACCATCCCGTTCCGGTGCATGATGACGGAAAAAGAGAAAAATACCCATCTGCGGGTGCGCCAGACACTGGAAAAACGCGTGCTGCGTGAGCTTGGCATCAACGTCTTTTTCCAGGTGATGATTTTTCTGATTACGTGGGTTTTGTATCTGATTTTCGGAACGGCTGTCGTTGCCTATGCAAAGCTGGTGAAAACGCCGTCTACCGTTGTCAGTACCGTCATCGTCTACGGTGACTGGGTCAAATCGACGATGAGCCTGATCGGCGGAGCGTTCGGCCTTGTCGGAAGCATTACGTATCTGTATCTGATTTTTATCCGTTCCTCCCGAAAGGGCTACCAGAAGAGCCGGACAACGAAAAAGCCGAGCTCGAAGCTGGTACGCACCTTCTGCGGTCCGGTAACGGCGGTGGTTCTCACGATCGCCATGCTGGCGGGAGAAACGGTTTATCTTGTATATGCCATGCGCGCAACACGTGCAGAGGCAACGGCTTCCTCCCAGTATATTTCGGTGTCAGCGCACCGGGGCGGAGCCAGAAAAGCACCGGAAAATACGATGAGCGCGATCAAATATGCAGTGGACAGCATGTCGGATTACGCGGAGATCGATGTACAGGAGACGAGTGATGGTGAGATTGTCCTTATGCACGACACAAATCTGAAGCGGACAACCGGTCTGAATGCCAGCATCTGGACCCTGACCTACGATGAAATCAGCCAGCTTGATGCCGGTGTACGATTCAACAAAAAATTCCGCGGCGAGCAGATTCCGAAGCTGGAAGAAGTCATCGCGTACGCGAAAGGAAAAATCAACCTGAATATTGAAGTAAAATACAACGGCCACAACCAGAATATTGTCAAAAAAGTGGTGAAAATCATCGAGGACAATGACTTTGTGGATCAGTGTGTGCTGACTTCCATGAACTACAATTTCCTCAGGCAGGCAAAGAAAATCAATCCGGATATCAAGACCGGGTATACGATGAAAATGTCGTACGGAGGCCTGGAGGATATGGACGCGGCGGACTTCTTTTCTGTAAAATATACGTACATCACCGAAAGCTTTGTAGAGCATGCGCACAGTCTTGGTAAAGAAGTCTGTGCCTGGACGCTGAATTATCAGGGAGATATGCAGCGGATGGTCAACTGCGGCGTGGACAACATTATCACGGACGATCCGGAGCTGGTGCGTAAGGTTATCCTCGGAACGACCGACCGAAATCCGGGCTTTGTCAGCCTGCTTGGCTATGCACTGAAATAAATGGAGTAAAACAATGGAGGTGGAAACTTCATGGCAGAGAAAGTAAACATGCCATCCCAGAAGAAAGAAAAGAAGAAAAAGAGGAAGAAAAAACTTCCTTCGGATTTTTATGATTATAACCTGCTGGCCTGCACTATTTTGCTGGTCAGCTTCGGACTGATTATGCTGTACAGCGCGAGTGCCTACGAGGCGGCCAGTACATTCAAGGGAAATGATATGTATTATTTCACGCATCAGGCGGGGCTTTCTGCTATTGTTCTGGTGGGGATTGTGATATTGTCGAAGTTTGTAGATTATCATAGTGTATGGTTCCAGCGGATTGCAGCACTGGTATACTGGGGAAGTCTCCTTCTGATGGCGGCGGTAAGGTTTACGCCGCTTGGTTATGAAGCCTACGGGGCGAGAAGATGGCTCCGGATCGGCGGTGGCAGTCTTCAGCCTGCGGAGATTGGAAAGCTGGGGCTGATTCTGTATTTGCCATACATTATCCTGAAGATGGGAAAAAATATGCGTACCATCCGCGCAAAAGCAATTGTCCTCGGACTTGGCGTGCTGCAGGCGCTGGCTGCGTGGATTCTGACGGACAACCTGAGTACCGCCATTATTCTGGGACTCATCGCCTGCGTCATTTTGTTTCTGGCGGACCCGGAGGTAAAATTTTATGCGCGTGTGATTCCGGGCGCGGCGGTAATTGGCGTTTTTGCGATTATCATTTTAAAAAATAATCTGCAGATCTTTGAAAGAATAGGCGGTGACTTCCGGTCGAACCGTATCTATGAATGGCTTTCCGGAGGCAGCTATCAGATTCTGCAGGGACTTTATGCGATTGGCTCCGGTGGATTTCTCGGAAAAGGACTTGGCAACAGTACGCAGAAGATTACAACAATTCCGGAAGCACAGAACGATATGATCTTCTCGATCATCTGCGAGGAGCTTGGAATATTTGGCGCGCTTCTTGTATTGCTGCTGTTTGGCTACCTGCTGTACCGTCTGTTTGTGGTTGCACAGAATGCACCGGACGCGTATGGAATGCTGATGGTGAGCGGCGTTTTTGCACATATTTCCATTCAGGTTATTCTGAACCTGTGCGTTGTTCTGAAACTGATGCCGGCAACGGGAATTACCCTTCCATTTATCAGTTACGGAGGAACATCGGTGCTCTTTATCCTGACGGAAATCGGCATTGCCCTGTGCGTCTCCCGCTTTATTGTGTTCCAGGATGGAAAGAGCGGAGAAGGAGAGGCACAGGCGGAAGAACAGTAAAAGTAGAAAAATCTATTGACAAATGCCGGAATAACAGATACACTTTTTTCGAAAGAAATACTGGCTGCCGGGTAGAGGCAGGAAGGAGCAGAACAATGTTAGAAAAGATAAAAGAAATTTTAGTAGAACAGCTCAACTGTGATGCAGACAGCATCAACGAAGATACCTCTTTTAAAGATGACCTGGGTGCAGATTCCCTGGATCTCTACGAGATGGTTATGGCATTAGAAGACGAGTACGGAATTGAAATCGACACCGACGAACTGACAGACCTTTCTACCGTCGGCGACTTTATGGAATATTTGAAACAGCACGGCGTAGAGGTCTGAAAAAGAGCATTGCCGCTGGCAAAAGTGGAAGGATGGTGCAGCTCGGAAGAAACGCCGGGCTGTTTTCCATTCTAAATAAATGGTGGAAGGGAACAGACAAAAGGATTGTTCCAGAAAAACCAGAAATCAGGAGAAAAGAAAAATGAGCAATGTAAAAACAAGATTTGCACCGAGCCCGACAGGCCGGATGCATGTAGGAAATCTGCGTACTGCCCTGTATGCGTATCTGATCGCAAAACACGATGACGGAACCTTTATGCTCCGTATCGAGGATACCGACCAGGAGCGTTTCCAGGAAGGCGCACTTGATATCATCTACCGTACCTTAAAAGAGACCGGCCTGGTACACGACGAGGGACCGGACAAAGACGGCGGCTGCGGCCCGTACGTACAGAGCGAGCGTAATGCAGCAGGTCTGTACCTGAAATACGCAAAACAGCTGGTAGAGCAGGGTGACGCTTATTACTGCTTCTGTGACGCAGAGCGCCTGAGCCAGTGCAAGCGTAACGTAGGCGGAAAAGAAATCTCGATCTACGACAAACACTGCCTTGGTCTTTCCAAAGAGGAAGTAGAGGCCAATCTGGCAGCCGGCAAACCGTACGTCATCCGTTTCAATATGCCGACCGAAGGAACCACAACCTTCCACGATGAGATCTACGGAGACATCACCGTAAACAACGAGGAGCTGGAAGACCTGATCCTGATCAAATCCGACGGATATCCGACCTACAACTTCGCAAACGTCATCGACGACCATCTGATGGGTGTAACCCACGTTGTCCGCGGTAATGAGTATCTGTCCTCATCCCCGAAATACAACCGTATTTACGAGGCATTCGGCTGGGAAGTTCCGGTTTACGTACACTGTCCGCTGATCACCAACGAGGAGCATCAGAAGCTGTCCAAACGCTGCGGCCATTCTTCTTATGAAGACCTGATCGATCAGGGTTTCTTAAAAGATGCCATTGTCAACTTCGTAGCCCTTCTTGGATGGAGCCCGGAAGGAAACCGCGAGATCTATTCTCTCGAGGAGCTGGTAAAAATCTTCGATTACCACCACATCAGCAAATCTCCGGCCGTTTTCGATATGACAAAACTCCGCTGGATGAACGGCGAGTACATGAAGGCAATGGACGACGAGAAGTTCTATGAGATGGCGCTTCCGTATATCCAGAAGACAATCCACCGTCCGCTCGATTTTAAGAAAATTGCAGCCATGGTAAAAACAAGAATCGAAGTATTCCCGGATATTGCAGACCTCATCGACTTCTTCGAGGAAGTTCCGGAGTACGACGCTTCGATGTACACTCACAAAAAGATGAAGACAAACGAGGAGACCTCCCTTGCACTTCTTCAGGAAGTAAAACCGCTGCTGGCAGCGCAGGAAGATTTCAGCAATGATGCTCTCTTTGAGATGCTCAGCGCATTCGGAAAAGAAAAAGGATACAAGACCGGTTATATTATGTGGCCGATCCGTACCGCTCTTTCCGGAAAACAGATGACACCGGCCGGCGCAACGGAAATCCTTGAGGTTCTGGGAAAAGAGGAGTCTCTTGCCCGCATCGACAAAGCGATTGAGAAATTATCCAAATGATATATAATAATTCACAGAAAAAAGCGGTGATGCATACCACCGGCCCCATGATGGTCCTTGCCGGACCGGGGTCGGGGAAAACCGCAGTGATTACGGGGCGGACCTGCCAGCTTGTAACGAGCGGCATTTCCGCCTCTCGTATTCTTGTCGTAACATTTACGCGTGCGGCGGCAAAAGAGATGAAGGAGCGGTATTTGAAGGCGATGGGAAAGACGAGTACCCAGGTCACCTTTGGAACGTTCCACGGGGTATTCTACGCGATTCTGCGCCATACGTACCGCATGTCCGGCAACAATATTTTAAGCGAGGAAGAGAAAAAGCGGCTGATGCGCGAGCTGGTCAACCACTATGCCAGAGACCTGGAGGAAGAGGATCTCGAGGAAAATCTGGCGCGCGAAATCAGCACTGTGAAGAACAATCAGATCCCGCTGGAACATTACTATTCCGCCTGTATGCCGCAGGAAAAGTTCCGCGAAATCTATGAGGCGTATGAGAAATGGCGGAAGGAGAACAAAAAACTCGATTTCGACGATCTGATGGTGCAGTGCAAACGTCTCTTTCTGGAGCGGCCGGAGGTCCTCCGCGCCTGGCAGCAGAAATTTCAGTATATCCTGATTGACGAGTTTCAGGACATCAGCCCCGTGCAGTATGAGATTGTGCGGATGCTGGCGCTGCCGGAAAATAACCTCTTTATTGTCGGGGATGACGATCAGTCGATTTATCAGTTCCGCGGGGCCAAGCCGGAGATCATGCTGAATTTTCCGAAAGATTACCCGGGCGCGGCGCAGGTAGTGCTCGATAAAAATTACCGTAGTACGGAATTTATCGTGAAGCGGTCCCAATGCCTGATCCACCACAACAAAAAGCGGTATGAAAAGGCGATTTCCACCGACAACGAGAAAGGCGCTCCGGTTGCAATCCGGGGATATAAGAACCCGCGCGAGGAGATGCGTGCCGTTGCCGAGGAGCTGCGGGAGGCGGAGAAAAACGGCTGTCCGTATGAAGAGATGGCGCTTTTGTTCCGCACGAATCTTGGCTGCCGGACAGCAGTAGAGGAACTGATGGAAGCACAGATCCCGTTCCAGATGCGGGATACCCTGCCGGATCTCTATGACCACTGGATTGCGAAAGATCTGCTGACGTATCTGAATCTTGCGATGGGAAGCCGGAAGCGCGGCGAGTTTTTAAAGATTGCCAACCGCCCGAACCGTTATCTGTCGCGGGATGCCTTTGAGGAGGCGACTGTTTCGTTCGATGCACTTCTGGAATATTACGAAGAAAAAGACTGGATGTGCCAGCGGATCCGCAAACTGGAGCAGGATATCACGACACTGACGCATTTATCGCCGTTCGGCGCGGTCAATTACATCCGCTATGCGATCGGCTATGAACAGTATGTGAAGGAATATGCTGCATACCGCCATCTGAAAGAGGATGATCTGATTTCCGTTTTGGACGAGCTGCAGGAGGCGGCAAAGAGCCAGAAAAGCATCGAGGGCTGGTTTGCACATATTGAGGAATACCAGCAGAAGATGAAGGAAAAACAGAAGCAGCGCGCAGAGAGTGCGGAAGGAGTTATGGTTTCCACCCTGCACAGCGTCAAGGGACTCGAGTACGACAAGGTCTATCTTCTTGACGTCAACGAGGGTGTAATGCCGTATCAGAAAGCAGTCCTTGCGGAGGCGATCGAGGAGGAGCGGCGGATGTTCTACGTCGGAATGACGCGCGCCCGGAAAGAGCTGACGCTCTGTTATGTGGAGGAACGGTTTGAAAAGAAAGTCGAGCCGTCCCGGTTCCTGGACGAGGTGATCCAGTAAATTTGTACTGTTGTGAAAGATGTTGAAAATAAATTTACTAATTGATAAAATTTTAACAAATAATACATTGACAAAGTTTTAACAATGAAGTATAGTAATACCTGTAAGCGGGAACAATAAGATGACCGCAAAGCGAGGAGGAAAAACATTATGAAAATTTTATTTTACGATACCCAGAGCTACGACAGAGAATCTTTCGACCGAACCAAAGAGCAGTTTCCAGAAATTGAAGTGGAATATTTAAAAACCGGCCTTGCTGCAAGAACCGCTTCCCTGGCAAAGGGCTACGATGCCGTGTGCGCCTTCGTAAACTCCGATGTCGGAACAAAAACCGTAGAAGCACTGCATGAGGCAGGCGTCAAGCTGATCCTAATGCGCTGCGCAGGCTTCAACAACGTAGATTTAAAGACAGCTGCAAAATACGGCATTGATGTACGCCGTGTACCGGGTTACTCCCCGGAGGCTGTAGCTGAGCATGCGATGACACTGGCCATGACGGTAAACCGCCACATGCACAAAGCATATACGAAAGTAAGAGAAAACGACTTCAGTCTGGGCGGACTGATGGGATTTAACTTCTATCAGAAGACCGCCGGAATCGTCGGAACCGGAAAAATCGGTGCGGCTATGGCAAGAATCTGCCGCGGTTTCGGCATGAAAGTCATTGCTTACGATGTATACCAGAATGAATCCTTAAAAGATTTTGTTACGTACGTAACTCTTGATGAACTGCTGGCACAGAGTGATCTGATCTCCCTGCACTGCCCGCTGATGGACAGCACATACCACATGATCAACCGCGAGAGCATCAAAAAGATGAAAGACGGCGTGATCCTGGTCAATACGTCCCGCGGAGGTCTGGTAAAGACAGACGACCTGATCGAGGGAATCCGTGCAAGAAAATTCTTCGGCGTCGGCCTTGACGTATACGAGGAGGAAACCCCGAACGTATTCGAGGACCGTTCCGATGAGATTCTGGAGCACTCCACCACAGCACGTCTCCTGTCCTTCCCGAACGTTATGATCACTTCACATCAGGGATTCTTCACCGAGGAAGCACTGCGTGCGATTGCAGAGACCACACTGCAGAATGCACTGGATTTCGAGGCAGGAAAAGAGACCCCGAACATTGTCCGTGTATAATGGAAATCCACTAGAAAACAGTTATCTTATAAGAGAACAAGAGACAACCCATTTTCGGCGGGTTGTCTCTTTTAAATTATGAGAAAATAGTGTATGATGGTAGATAGCAGAAAAAACGGCCAGAGGAAAACACTGGCCGGATACAAAAGGAGAGCAGGATTTTATGGACTGTAAAGAAGCAGAAAAATTAATACAGCCATACGTGCAGGGAAATATGCCGGAGAAAGAGATGGAACCGTTTATTTCCCATATCCGGAAATGCCATACATGCCACGAGGAACTGGAGACATATTTTATTGTGAACCGTGCGATGGCATATTTCGAGGATGACGCGCCCGATTCCTACAATCTGACAGGACTTCTGGAACGCGATCTGGAGAAAAAAGAGGAAGAAGCGAGACACCGCCGGTACAAAGATACGTTTTTCCGGGTGCTGATGCTGATTCTCGTTCTGTTTCTGGTGCTCCTGGCTCTGCACTATTTTGAAGTGATAGAATTACCCTGGCTGAAAGGATTATTATGAGTGATAAAATCGTATTACTGGACGGACACAGTATTCTGAACCGGGCTTTTTACGGCGTACCGGATCTGTCCAATGCAGAAGGACTGCACACGAACGCCGTATATGGATTCCTGAATATTCTGTTTAAAATTCTCGATGAGGAGCAGCCGCAGTATCTTGCCGTGGCGTTTGACCTCCATGCACCGACATTCCGCCACAAAATGTATGACCAATACAAGGGAACGAGAAAGCCGATGCCGCAGGAATTGCGCGAACAGGTCCCGGTGATCCAGGAAGTGCTCGCAGCAATGGACATTGAGATTGTCACAAAAGAGGGCTATGAGGCGGATGATATCTTAGGAACGCTCGGCCGCAAATGCGAGGCGGAAGGGATGGAAGTTACGATCGTATCCGGAGACCGCGACCTGCTGCAGCTTGCAACGGACCACATTCTGATCCGGATTCCAAAGACCGTAAAGCGTGTGACGACGATTGAAAATTACCACACGGCAGAGGTGCTGGAAAAATACAGTCTTCTCCCTAAACAGATCATCGATCTGAAAGCGCTGATGGGCGATACCGCAGACAATATCCCGGGTCTGCCGGGTGTCGGCGAGAAAACCGCGACGAAAATCCTGCTGCAGTACGAGACACTGGAAAATGCGCATGCACATTTCGAGGAGATCAAACCGAACAAGGCAAAAGAAGCGATGCGTGATCATTATGATCTGGCGGAATTAAGCAAAAAACTTGCAACGATTGATACCGATGCGCCGGTGGAGCTCGACCGTGAAAAAGCGGCACTCTCGAATTTTTATACACCAAAAGCGTATGAGATGTTCAAACGTCTGGAGTTTAAGAACCTGCTGGGCCGCTTCGAGGAGACGAATGCAGAACCAGAGGATGCCGTCTTTCTGCGCCCCGTAACGGATTTTTCCGAGGCGGAAGAACTCTTTGAAACCATCGCGAAGGAGGAGAAGGCAGGAGCCGCTCTTCTGACAGAAGAAACCCCGAAGGACGGACCGATGGCAGATCGGAGCCGTTCACTTGTCGGTATGGCAGTTGCGTATGGAAGCGGAGAGCCGGATGTTGTTTACTTCCCAGCAGAAGGTTTCCTGACCGGAGATTATTTAAAAGAAAAATTGACTGAGCTGCAGAAGCAGATTTCGGTTTTCTGCGTCATGGACGGAAAAGAATTTCTGAAGGATATGCCGGACGCCGATGAAGCCCATCTGTTTGATGCCGGAATTGCCGCGTATTTATTAAATCCATTGAAATCACAGTATTCGTACGATGATATCGTAAAAGAGTACGTACACCGCTATGTGCCGGCAGTGGAAGAGATCTTCGGCGGAAGCAAGATTCCGGCCGCAGGAAAGATGACGCCGGAACAGCAGGAGTCGTATGCAGGTCATCAGGCGTATGCTGTATTTGCCGCACAGGAAAACATGGAAAAGCTGCTGAAGGAGCAGGGCATGTGGGATCTGTACCGGAATGTGGAGATTCCGCTGGTGTTTACGCTCCGTCAGATGGAAGCGGATGGAATCGCCGCAGAAAAAGAAGCACTTTCCGTTTACGGAGCTGAGCTGGCGGAGCGGATCGGAGAGCTGGAGGCACAGATCTACGAGGAGGCCGGCGAGGAGTTCAACATCAATTCCCCGAAGCAGCTCGGCGTGATTCTGTTTGAAAAGCTGCAGCTTCCGGGCGGCAAAAAGACCAAGACGGGTTATTCCACCGCCGCCGATGTGCTCGAAAAGCTCGCACCGGATCACAAACTCGTTGCCGATATTCTGGAGTACCGCCAGCTTGCCAAACTGAAATCGACGTACGCCGACGGTCTGCAGGCCGTGATCGGGAAAGATGGAAGAATCCATTCGACATTTAACCAGACCATCACCGCGACCGGCCGCATCAGCAGTACCGATCCGAATCTGCAGAACATTCCGGTGCGGATGGAGCTTGGCCGTCTGATCCGGAAAGCCTTCGTGCCAAAGCCTGGCTGTGTCTTTCTGGATGCCGACTATTCCCAGATTGAGCTCCGCGTGCTGGCCCATATGTCGGGCGATGAAAACCTGATCGAGGCGTACCGCGAGGCGGAGGATATCCACCGCATGACGGCATCGAAAGTGTTCCATGTGCCGCTTGAAGAGGTAACACCGCTGCAGAGAAGAAATGCGAAGGCGGTCAACTTCGGTATCGTATACGGCATCAGTTCGTTCGGTCTGGGCCAGGATCTCGGCATCAGCCGGAAAGAGGCAGAGGCCTATATCCAGCAGTATTTCGAGACGTATCCGGGTATCCATGAGTTTTTGAACCGCTGCGTAGAGGATGCCAAAGAAAAAGGCTATTCCGTGACGATGTTCGGACGCAGACGGCCGATGCCGGAGCTGAAATCGAGCAACTTTATGCAGCGGTCATTCGGCGAGCGCGTTGCGATGAATGCGCCGATCCAGGGAACGGCGGCGGATATTATTAAAATAGCGATGATCCGCGTGGCGAAACGGCTGAAAGAGGAGCGGTTAAAGACCAGACTTCTTCTTCAGGTACACGATGAGCTGCTGCTGGAAGTGCCGGAAGACGAGCTCGAAAAGGCAGAACAGATCCTGGAAGAGGAGATGACCGGGGCAGCACATCTGGCTGTCAAACTCGAGATCGATATGCACACAGGAAACAACTGGTACGAGGCGAAATAGTGCACTCATACCAGGAGCGAAAGGATACAAAAGAATGAAAGTTTTTGGAATTACAGGCGGCGTGGGCGCCGGAAAAAGCGAAGTGCTCACGTACCTTGGACAGAATTATGATGCAACGGTGATCCAGGCGGACGAGGCAGGTTACCTTGTGATGCTGCCGGGCGGCGAATGCTATGGAGAGATTGTGAAGCTGTTCGGCAGACAGATCACCACAGAGACCGGCGAACTTGACCGGAAACGGATTGCTGAGATCGTTTTTCAGGACGAAGAAAAGTTAAAAGCCCTGAATGCGATCGTTCATCCGGCGGTAAAACGGTATATCAAAAAAGCCATTGCAGCCGCGGAAAAAGCAGGGACGGAATACGTCTTTGTGGAGGCCGCACTCTTAATCGAAGAAAAATATGATGAAATTTGTGATGAACTGTGGTATATTTATGCGGATGAAGAAGTCCGGAAGGAGCGATTGATCGAAGGACGCGGCTATTCCGAGAAGAAAGTACGCGAAATCATGGCAAATCAGCTCTCCGAGGATGAATTCAGCAGCCACTGCGATTTTGAAATCGACAACAGCGGCGATTTTGAGGAAACAAAAAAACAGTTAGACCATAGGATGAAAAAATATGAAACTTTGTAGTATTGCAAGTGGTTCGAGCGGAAACTGCATTTTCGCGGGAAGCGAGACCACAAGCCTTCTGATCGATGCGGGCATCAGCGGAAAGCGCGTGGAGGCGGGACTGGCTGTTCTCGACCGCAGCGCGAAGGAGCTGGACGGCATTCTCGTGACACATGAGCATTCCGATCATATCCAGGGCCTTGGCGTGCTGGCGCGCCGGTACGGTATTCCGATTTACGCAACGGATGGAACAATTCAGGCGATGCAGCAGACGAAGAGCCTTGGAAAGTTTCCGGAGGGGATTTTCCACACGATTCACGCGGATGACACGTTTACACTGGGAGACATCGCCGTACATCCGTTTACGATCTCCCACGATGCGGCAGAGCCGGTCGGCTACCGCATGGAATCCGGCGGGAAATCGATTGCGATCGCGACGGACCTTGGTGTTTACAGCGATTACACGGTTCAGAATCTGACCGGGCTGGATGCCGTTTTGTTAGAGGCAAATCATGACGAGAACATGCTTGCGGTCGGACCGTACCCGTATCCGTTAAAACAGCGGATCGCCGGGGCGAAAGGCCATTTATCGAACCTGGCGGCAGGCCATCTCCTCTGCGAGATTCTGCACGACAATCTGCAGGAAGTGCTGCTCGGCCATCTGAGCAAGGAAAATAATTATGAGGCACTGGCCTTTGAAACCGTGGCCTGCGAGGTCACAACGGGTGATAATCCGTATCACTCGGGCGATTTTCACTTGGCTGTCGCAAAAAGAAGCGAAGTATCACCATTAATAGAAGTATAAAGCTACATATATGTTTTTCGCAAGGCCGCCATTACCGGTTTTTCCGGGGCTTTGACATAAAACCAGAAAAAGGAGAATGGAAACATGAAGAAGACAATTATCACTGTCGTAGGCAAGGACACCGTGGGCATTATCGCAAAGGTATGTAATTATCTGGCAGAGAACCAGGTAAACATCGAAGACATTTCTCAGACGATTGTGCAGGGATATTTCAACATGATGATGGTAACGGATGTCTCCAAGAGCGAGAAATCCAACGCAGAGCTTGCAAAAGATCTGGAGGAGCTTGGAAGTTCCATCGGCGTTGTTATCCGATGCCAGCATGAAGATATTTTCAATATGATGCACCGTATCTAAAGCGAAGGAGAAAAACGACATGATAAATTTGTTTGAAGTAAAGGAAACGAACGAGATGATCGAAAAAGAGAATCTGGACGTTCGTACCATTACCCTTGGAATCAGTCTTATGGACTGTATCGACTCCAATCTTGACAAGCTGAACCGTAAAATCTACGATAAAATCACGACGACTGCCAGAAATCTGGTTTCCGTAGGTGAGGAGATCGAGGGCGAGTTCGGTATTCCGATTGTAAACAAGAGAATTTCCGTTACCCCGATTGCCTTAGTCGGCGCAGCAGCCTGCAGAACGCCGGAGGATTTCGTGACGATTGCACAGACTCTGGACCGTGCGGCAAAAGAAGTCGGCGTCAATTTCCTCGGCGGCTATTCTGCTCTGGTAAGCAAAGGTATGACGACAGCAGATGAGCTTCTGATCCGTTCTATCCCGCAGGCACTGGCTGTTACGGATTTTGTCTGCAGCTCCATCAACCTTGGCTCTACCAAAACCGGTATCAACATGGATGCTGTCAAACTGATGGGTGAGATCATCAAGAAGACGGCGGAGGCAAGCAAAGAGAACAACTGCCTTGGATGCGCAAAACTCGTTGTTTTCTGCAATGCACCGGACGACAACCCGTTCATGGCAGGCGCTTTCCACGGCGTAACCGAGGCGGATGCCATCATCAATGTCGGCGTTTCCGGCCCTGGTGTTGTCAAACATGCTCTGGAAAAAGTACGCGGCGAGAACTTTGAGGTACTCTGCGAGACGATCAAGAAGACCGCATTTAAGGTAACGCGTGTCGGCCAGCTCGTTGCACAGGAGGCTTCCAAGCGGCTGAACATTCCGTTTGGTATCATTGACCTTTCCCTGGCACCGACTCCGGCGATCGGAGATTCCGTTGCGGATATCCTTGAGGAGATCGGCCTCGAGCACGCAGGTGCACCGGGAACGACAGCGGCGCTGGCACTTCTGAACGATCAGGTGAAAAAGGGCGGTGTTATGGCATCTTCCTATGTCGGCGGTCTCTCCGGCGCATTCATCCCGGTTTCTGAGGACCAGGGTATGATCAACGCAGTCAACGACGGTGCGTTGACCATCGAGAAGCTGGAAGCTATGACTTGTGTCTGCTCTGTAGGCCTTGACATGATCGCCATCCCGGGAGACACGAAAGCATCGACCATCTCCGGAATCATCGCAGATGAGCTTGCCATCGGTATGGTCAACCAGAAAACAACGGCAGTCCGCCTGATTCCGGTCATCGGAAAAGGCGTAGGCGAGACCGTAGAATTCGGCGGCCTCCTCGGCTATGCACCGATCATGCCGGTCAACAACTTCTCCTGCGAGGCATTCGTCAACCGCACCGGAAGAATCCCGGCTCCGATTCATTCGTTTAAAAACTAAAAAGACAGCTGAAAAGCCGGCAGTGATCCTGAATGGAAAGGATCACTGCCGGCTTTTTTACCATCTGCGCAAATAAAAATAGTAATTTTAAGGAATGTATAGTATGATATATTACATACTGATAATTTTACTTGCAACCCATAAAAAGTGTAAGAAAAAATGAATTATTACGGGGAACTTCAGCGGTAGCAGCCGTTGTTCTAGCAATACCTCTGCGGATGTGGATGTGAAGGCCGCCATAGAAAACACAAAGTATTATTTGAACAAAAACGGCAAAATGCAGACTGGCTGGCAGAAGATCGGTGGAAAATGGTATTACATGGATAAGAACGGAGCGCTGCAGGAATCTAAATGGATCAGCGGAATTTATTATGTAAAAGTCGATGGGCAGTCCGTTCGTCTGATGAAAGACCGGAAAGCTTTCCTTCCTCCCGGTAAATCGCACGGATCTGGTTCATGATGAGGTACAAAACAGACTGTTTCCTCAGATCTTTCGGTATGACCTCCAGTGCCTCATGGAACTTGCGCCTGTAATGTACCCAGCACCCTGCGATCTTCAGATCTCCAAAATATGATGTTCCTCAACTTCGACTTTTCAGGCACAAAGCGGTAACATCTGGATATGGCATCTGGAAGCTGTTTTCATTCTTTTTGCCGATTTGTTTTTTCTTTTTGGCTGCTCTTATTGGACAGCACGATCTGTTCCATCATCAGCTGCATCTTATCATTGCGGGTCTGTGTCTGTTTTGTCAGTTCCTCCATCTGATCCTGAAGACAG
>ENA-UPWS01000806-UPWS01000806.1-human-gut-metagenome-genome-assembly--contig:-NODE-806-length-20262-cov-4.888581_pt1 | contig 20262 bp, 18 predicted proteins | sample MGYA00250054_ERZ773384 | MGnify/ENA primary metagenome ERZ773384 (study PRJEB29103, sample SAMN06111979) | human gut metagenome | biome: human gut; feature: ankylosing spondylitis patient; material... | reverse complement strand
GCAGATTAGAATATGATGAGTACGGACATCGGTATCGATCTTGGTACTGCAAGTATCCTGGTATATATTAAAGGCAAAGGTGTAGTGTTAAAGGAGCCGTCAGTAGTGGCTTTTGATCGTGATACAAACAAAATCAAGGCAATCGGAGAGGAAGCGAGACTGATGCTCGGCAGAACGCCCGGCAACATTGTAGCAGTCCGTCCGCTGCGTCAGGGTGTTATTTCTGATTATACTGTCACCGAGAAGATGATCAAGTATTTCATCCAGAAGGCACTTGGCAAGAAGACATTCCGCAAGCCGCGCATCAGCGTGTGTGTGCCGAGCGGAGTGACCGAGGTCGAGAAAAAAGCGGTTGAGGATGCGACCTATTCTGCAGGTGCGCGTGAGGTGGCGATTATCGAGGAGCCGATTGCGGCAGCGATCGGAGCCGGAATCGATATTTCAAGACCATGCGGCAACATGATCGTGGATATCGGCGGCGGTACCGCGGACATCGCCGTGATTTCTCTGGGGGGATCGGTTGTCAGCACTTCCATCAAGATCGCCGGAGATGATTTTGACGAGGCGATTGTCCGTTACATGAGAAAGAAACACAATCTGTTGATCGGTGAGCGCACAGCGGAGGACATCAAGATCAAGATCGGTTCCTGTTTCCCACTGGCACAGAATGAGACCATGGACGTCAGAGGCCGTAACCTGGTGACCGGTCTGCCGAAGACGGTAACCGTTTCTTCCGAGGAGACGGAAGAGGCGCTGAAGGAGCCGACACTGCAGATCGTGGAAGCGGTACACTCGGTGTTAGAGAAGACGCCGCCTGAGCTTGCGGCGGACGTGGCGGACCGCGGAATCGTTCTCACGGGAGGCGGATCACTGCTTCGCGGACTTGAGGAACTGATAGAGGACAAGACGGGCATCAATACCATGACAGCGGAGGAGCCGATGACCTGTGTGGCAGTCGGAACCGGAAAGTTCGTGGAGTTCCTGTCCGGAAAGCGCGACGATGATTAAGTTTGACGGCAGTTATGACGATATAAACAACAAAGAGCCCTTGGGATGCGGGAGCGTCTGATGGATTCTGGTGAGAAGCAGGCAGAAGTTACAAGAGGTAACAGAAAAAGGAGCAGTCTATGGTAAAGGGATTGTATACAGCGTATACAGGAATGATAAATGAACAGAAGCGTCTGGATGTGCTTTCCAACAATCTTGCAAATGCAGATACGAATGGTTATAAGAAAGAAGGCACAACGTCCCAGACATTTGCAGATGAGCTGGCAATCAAGATCAAAGATACATCGTCTTACGGTCTTGCGCAGAAGCTGGGTACAATCAGCATGGGCGTTCATATCGGTGAGACGTATACGGATTACAGTACCGGAAGTTTCAAGGTTACCGATAACAGTACGGATTTTGCAATCAAGGGAGATGGATTTTTTGCGATTGCCTACACGGATAAGCAGGGAAATTCATCCGTAAAATATACAAGGGACGGAGCGTTCACGGTCAACACCCAGGGCTATCTGGTGACCAAAGACGGCGATTATGTCCTGAATGCAAATGACGCCAGAAACGGCAATGTGAACGGACGGATTCGGGTGGATCCGACCCAGAAGATCACCGTGGATGAGCTTGGCAATATCTATCAGAACGATCAGCAGGTTGGAACGATCGGCATCGTCGATTTTGCGGATTATGACTATCTGGCGAAGTACGGTGAGAATATGTACGACCTTGTGAACGGAGGAACGGTGACGGCGGCAGACGGCAGGATCGTGCAGGGAACGCTGGAGTCGTCCAATGTGAATGTTGTTTCTGAGATGGTCAATATGATTACGATTTCCAGAGCATATCAGGCAGGACAGAAGGTTATTAACACGATTGATGAGACACTGGATAAGGCGGTCAATCAGGTCGGAAATGTATAGACGGAGGTAGCTGACATATGATGAGGGCACTTTATACTGCGGCAACCGGTATGCTTGCGCAGCAGACGAACGTGGACAATATTTCAAACAATCTTTCCAATGTGAATACGGTTGGATTCAAGCAGGAGAAGGCAGAGTTTAAGTCGCTGCTTTACCAGACCATTCAGACGAAGACAACGAGTGCAAACGGAGAGCAGAAACCGATTCCGGCACAGGTGGGACTCGGAACGAGAGTTGCGGCAGTCACATCCGTGTACACACAGGGAGCGCTGCAGGCGAGTGAGAATGATACCGATTTTGCAATCGTCGGAGACGGATTTTTTGCAGTGCGCTGCGCAGACGGCGAGACACGCTATACCAGAGCGGGAGATTTTGTGTGGGCAGTGGGAACCAACGGCGTTACACTGACCAATCCGGACGGCTATCCGGTGCTGGACAGCAATAACCAGCAGATCGTTCTTCCGGCCAATATAAGTTCCAGCAGTGTGACAGTATCGAGCGACGGCAGAATCGGTTACACGACAGCAAATGGAACTTATGTGAATATGAACCGTCAGATTGGACTGTTCCAGTTTAACAACCCGAGCGGCCTTGAGAAAACGGGTGACAACCTTCTGGAAGTTACAGCAGCTTCGGGTGCGGCAATGAATGAGAATACGACAGCAGGTCTTACCAGAAGCCAGGTTCGCCAGAATTATCTGGAGGCGTCCAATGTACAGGTGGCGGACGAGATGGTCAATATGATTATCGCACAGCGTGCCTATCAGTTGAACTCCAAGGCAATCACGACATCGGATGAGATGCTGGAGATGGCGAACAACCTGAAACGATAAGCAGATGATAAGCGAACGGTAAGCGGATGATAAGCGGAATGGAGCGTAAAGTATGAGTTTTTCGATAGACGGTATTTCGTCATTGGTCAGCAATGCACAGAACAGCGCAGCCGCAGGCAGCGCGTCGGCACTGAAGAATTCGATCAGTAGTGTGTCCTCCGGCTCGAGCGAGGAAGAACTGCTCTCGGTCTGCAAGGATTTTGAGTCCTACTTTGTGGAAGAGGTATTAAAGGAAGTAAAGGAGAATCTCATTTCGGATGATGACAGATTTTCACATGGACAGCACGATCGAACTGGTGGCAGATGAGATTGTGGATCAGGTGGGAGAAAATTATACGCAGCAGCTTTATGAGCAGATGAAACGGAACTATGGCATAGAATAGATGCCGGCAGTTAAGAATGAACGAGGCAGAGGGCGGTCACCGTTAGAGGTGACGGGTTCTCTGCTTTTTTCGGCGGGAGGAATGATTTGGAAAAGTTAGCAGGATATGTGGAACATATTATATACAGAAATGCAGACAACGGATATACGGTTCTCAATCTGGTAAGCGGGGAGGAGGAGATTACCTGCGTGGGAATCTTCTCGGCAATCGCTGAGGGGGAGAACATCGAGGCATCCGGTGACTATACCGATCATCCTACTTATGGCAAACAGTTTAAAGTCGAAAGTTTTGAGGAGAAAGCGCCGGAAGATGAGGAAGCCATCGAACGCTATCTCGGTTCCGGGGCGATCCGCGGAATCGGTCTGGCGCTGGCAGCGCGGATTGTGCGCAGATTCAAGGCGGATACCTTTCGGATTATCGAGGAGGAGCCGGAGCGGCTGGCGGAAGTAAAGGGAATCAGCGAGCGCAAGGCGATGGAGATTGCGGATCAGGTGAATGAAAAACGTGATCTGCGGCAGGCGATGATTTTCCTTCAGCAGTACGGCATCACGATGAACCTGGCAGTGAAAGTATATCAGCAGTATGGACAGGAGGTATACGGGATTATCCGTGAGAACCCGTATCGGCTGGCGGACGACATTGAGGGTGTGGGATTCCGCACGGCAGACGAGATTGCTGTCCGGGTAGGAATCCGCATGGATTCTGATTTCCGGATCCGGAGCGGAATTTTATATGTGCTGCTTCAGGCATCCACAGAGGGGCATACCTACCTGCCGGAGGAGGAACTGACCAGAAGAACTGGACAGCTTCTTGAGGTCGGGGAGGAGCAGATCGAGAAGCAGTATATGGATCTGGCGATCGAGCGGAAAATCATCATGAAGCAGGGCGAAAACCAGACGCAGATCTATGCGGCGTCCTTTTACTACATGGAGGCAAATACGGCAACCATGTTAAAACAGCTCAATGTCAGCTATGATGTTCCGGATCTGGAAATCGAGGAGCGTGTTCGCAGAATTGAGAAGCAGACCGGAATGGAACTGGATGAGCACCAGATGACAGCGGTCAAAGAGGCGGTGCGCAACGGACTTCTGATTATCACCGGAGGACCGGGTACCGGAAAAACGACGACGATCAATACGATCATCAAGTATTTTGAGATGGAAGGACTTGATATTTTTCTTGCGGCGCCTACCGGACGTGCGGCGAAGCGCATGAGCGAGACGACCGGGTTTGAGGCTAGAACCATACACCGCATGCTGGAACTGAACGGCGGTGTGGACGGTGCGGCAGGGTTTGAGCGGAATGAGCAGAATCCGCTTGAGACGGACGTTGTGATTATCGACGAGATGTCCATGGTGGATATTTCTTTGCTGCATGCACTGTTAAAGGCGGTTGCTGTTGGAACGAGACTGATTCTGGTCGGAGATGTCAATCAGCTGCCGAGTGTGGGACCGGGAAGTGTTCTGCGGGACATTATTCGCTCGCACGAGTGCAATGTGGTCATGCTGACGAAGATTTTCCGCCAGGCATCCACGAGCGACATCATTGTGAATGCGCACAAGATCAATCAGGGCGAAGAAGTGACGTTGGACAACAAAAGCATGGATTTCTTTTTCCTGAAGCGGTATGACGCGGATGTGATTATCAGCGTGGTATTGCAGCTGATCAAGCAGAAACTCCCCAAATTTGTGGACGCGACGCCGTACGATATACAGGTGTTGACGCCGATGCGCAAGGGACTGCTGGGCGTAGAGCGGTTAAACGGAATACTGCAGCGCTATCTGAATCCGCCGTCTCCGCAGAAGCGTGAAAAGGAACACGGCGATATTCTGTTCCGCGAGGGGGACAAGATCATGCAGACACGGAACAACTACCAGTTAGAGTGGGAAATCCGCACAAAATACGGTCTGTCTGTGGATAAAGGAACGGGAGTATTCAACGGAGACATGGGAATTGTCCGGGAGATCAACGATTTCGCGGAGACGATGACTGTGGAATTTGATGAGGGCAGAATGGTGGAATATCCATACAAACTGCTGGATGAACTGGAACTGGCGTACGCGATTACCATACATAAATCGCAGGGAAGCGAATACCCGGCGGTCGTCATTCCGCTTTTGTCCGGACCGTCGATGCTTATGAACCGGAATCTGCTGTACACAGCGGTCACCCGCGCTCGGAAATGTGTGACGCTGGTCGGCAATGAGGTGACGTTTGAGCAGATGGTGCAGAACACGTCGCAGCAAAAACGATACAGCGGGCTGTGTGACCGACTGAAAGAGGCATAGCACTGCCGCAGTTACAGAACATTTCGCGTTTGGAGAGGGGAATACGGAGAATGATAACGCAGGCGAGAAGCCCATTTGTTTCAGAATGCAACGGACACAGTCCCTTCTTTGGAGCAAAATCCCGTATTTCTTCCGTGCGATCGTTGTCTTAGGTTCCGTGTCTTTGCCACGTTTGAACACCCCACGGAAGCTGTCCGTCAAGCAGCAGACAATGAGCGGACTTTCTGGCAGCACTAACTGCACTCACGCATAGACATCATAAAACCGCGCGAACCGGAACTCGCCGGCATCTGCTATTGAAAATAGGGCAGATGCCGACTCAGACATCGGCTTCGCGCGGTTATGTTTTATGCTTAGAGTGCAGGTAAGTGCTGCACAAAAGTCCTAAAATTGTCTGTAGCTTGAGGACAGCTTCCGCGGGGGTGCTCCAAACTTGGAAAGACACGGATCATCGCAAAGGCAACGGCCGCACGGATTAGAAATACACGATTTTGCGATTAGAAGGGATTGTGCCCGTTACATCCTGAAACACAAAAGGCTTCCGCCTGCGCTCACTTCATCCGGACAGCTTCTCCTCCCGAAATATCCTGCGACCGCGTTATGCCTCTTTCCTGCGGTTACGACAGCAGCGCTTTATCGTTTGCAAACTCCTCGCCGCTGACCTTCTCAAACTGATGGAGGAGATCTTCCACCGTCAGCTTCTTCTTCTCTTCCCCGGCAATGTTTAGGATGACCCGGCCTTCATGCATCATGATGAGGCGGTTACCGTGCACGATGGCGTCCTTCATGTTGTGTGTGACCATCATGGCAGTCAGGTGGTGATCGGCAATGATCCTGTCGGAAATCTCAAGCACTTTGGCGGCTGTCTTCGGATCGAGCGCTGCGGTGTGCTCGTCTAAAAGCAGAAGCCTCGGCTTCTGGATGGAAGCCATGAGCAGTGTGATCGCCTGGCGCTGACCGCCGGACAACAGCCCTACTTTGCTGGAAAGCCGGTTCTCCAGACCGAGATCTAACGTGGCAAGCATCTCACGGTAGACATCGCGCTCCTTTTTTGTGATGCCCCAGGAGAGACCGCGGCTCTGTCCGCGTCTGGCGGCGATCGCCATATTTTCCTCGATCGACATCGTCGTCGCGGTTCCGGTCATAGGATCCTGGAAGACGCGTCCGAGGTATTTGGCGCGCTTGTACTCGGAAAGGCGTGTCACATCATCGCCGCCGATATAGATTTTTCCGGAATCCACCGGCCACACGCCTGCGATGGCGTTTAAGGTGGTGGATTTTCCGGCGCCGTTTCCGCCGATCACGGTGACGAAATCGCCCTCCTCGAGAGAGAGGTTCACGCCGTTTAATGCCACTTTCTCGTTGATGGTGCCCGGATTAAACGTTTTCTTGATATTGTCTATTTTTAACATTTCTGCCATGGTGTTACCGCTCCTTTCCTTTGCGTGTGGATTTCAGATAAGGAATGGCAAGGAATACTGCCACAACGATCGCGGAGAAAAGCTTCAGATCGTCGGAAGGAAGCTTTAACCATAAAACCACATTCATTACAATATAATAGATGATCGCTCCGCCGATTACGGAAAACAGCGTGTAGGCGAAAGCGAGATTCTTCCCGGCGCAGAGTCTGCCGAAAATAACTTCTCCGATAATGACAGCAGCGAGACCGATGACGATGGCACCACGTCCCATGTTGACGTCCGCCGCACCCTGATACTGGGCGTAGAGACCGCCGGAAAGCCCGACCAGACCGTTGGAGATCATGAGCGCAATGACGGTGTGAAGGTTGGTGTTGATTCCCTGCGCACGCGCCATTTGCTGATTACATCCGGTTGCGCGGATGGCATGTCCCTGCTCCGTGCCGAAATACCAGTAGAGAATCGCAACGATTGCAAAACAGAACAGGATGCATGTCGCAAAAATCTGCACGCGGGTGCTGTTGGAGTCGGACAGATAGCGGAGCGAGACCACCAGAGGGTACTTGTCAACACTGACGGCCTGGTTGGAACAGCCCATGATGTTCAGGTTGATGGAATACAGGGAAATCTGGGTTAAAATGCTTGCCAGAATGCCCGGAATGCCGAGAGCGGTATGCAGGATACCGGTGATGAAACCGGCGGCCATGCCTGCCAGAAAGGCAAAAATAAGTGCTGCCCACGGACTCATACCTCCGCGGATCAGCATGACGGCAACCGCACCTCCGGTTGCAAGAGAACCGTCTACGGTCAGATCCGCAAAATCCAACAGACGATAGGTGATATAGACACCGAGTGCCATCAGTCCCCAGACCATGCCCTGGGCGAAAGCGCCGGGCATGGAACGGAAGAGGGCAAGCGGGTCAAGCGACATAAAATAATTCATCAGGAAAAACCCCCTTGTAAGGAAAAATATTATTCGGCATCAATTGCCACGTAATCATCCGGAACCGTGATGCCTAAATCGGAACAGATCGCGGCATTGTACTCTTTGGTGACATTCGGGGCATATTCAATATCCATTGTGGATATATCTTTGCCGTTTACCAGAATGTCATAAGCCATCTCGCCCGCTTTGTAGCCGATGTCGTAATAGCTGATGGAGAGCGTCGCAACGCCGCAGCCGGAACAGATTCCTTCTTCGCCGGCGATGACGGGAATGCCTGCCGGGCGTGTGATGTTGTCGATCGCTTCGGTGTTGCCTGCCATGGTGTTGTCGGTCGGAATGTAGATGACGTCTACTTCGCTGACAGCACTCTGTACGACAGAGGCGATGTCGTTGGAATCTGCCACGGTGTACTCCTTGTGGGAGATTCCGTCCTCATCCAGATACTTTCCGAATTCCGTTGCCTGGTACACGGAGTTCGGTTCTGCGGAACAGTAGAGGATGCCGACATTCTTGGCGTCTGGAAACAGTTCCACGAGCATATCTTCCTGCTGGTCTAACGGAGCCAGATCGGAGGTGCCGGAAATATTTTTTCCGGTGGCGCCGGTCCAGTCGTCAATGTCGAGCGCGGTTGCGTAGTCCGTCACGGAGGTTCCGAGTACCGGGATCGTGCTGGTGGCCGCCGCGGAAGCCTGCAGGGCGGTCGTCGCATTGGCGAGGATCAGATCGTAATTGTTGGAGACAAAGGTGGTGGCAATGCTGGAACAGTTCGCCTGCTCGCCCTGTGCGTTCTGCACATCGAAGGTGACGGAATCGCCCATCAGTTTGGTCAGGGCATCCTGAAATCCCTGCGTTGCCTGATCCAGTGCCGGATGCTCCAGCTGCTGCAGGATACCTACCTTATACGTTTTTTCTCCACTGCCGCACGCGGTCATGGATAAGACCATCGTGGAGACTAATACTGCCGAAATCAGTTTGTGTGCTTTTTTCATAAGCATCTCCTCCTTTATTGCATTAAAACTTTAATGCTTTTAATAGATAAAATTATAATGAGGAAAAGTATATTCGTCAACCGTTCCTTAAAATAAAGAAAGAAAAAATTAAGAAAATGTTTATGGCAAAAAAGGGGCGGACATGCTAGGATAAAGCGGAATCAGATGACCGGGGGGAGAGCGGGAAATGCAATGCAGGCTGATTTCGCAACAGGAAAAGAAAAAACAGGACGCGGACTGCGGTGGGGGACGGAGACGATCGTTGGTCTCATCTATCCGCCGAGATGTCCGATCTGCGACCGCGTGACGGTGCCGGAATGTGTCCCGTGCAGAAGGTGCGCGGATGCTGTACGGCTTGCCGAGGAACCGGTGTGCAAGCGATGCGGCAAGCCGCTGGATGGCGAGCGGGCGGAATTCTGTCTGGACTGCGGAAAGCGCAGGCATGCGTACTGCCAGGGGAAAGCCGTGTTTGTGTATCAGGGAAATATCCGGCAGTCCATGTACCGGTTTAAATATGCAAACCGGCGCGAATATGCGGCGTATTATGCGAGGGAGGCGGCAGCGCTTTATCAGGACTGGGTTTTTAAAAATCAAATCGAAGTGATCGTTCCGGTGCCCATGTACCGGTGGAAAAAGCGGCGGCGCGGATACAATCAGGCCGAGACATTCGCGCGGGCGCTTGGCAGGGAGCTGGGGCTTCCCGTGGACGCCGGGCTTGTGCGCCGTGTGCGGAACACGGTGCCGCAGAAGGAGTTAAATGGCGGACAAAGAGCGGCAAATTTAAAAAATGCTTTTCAATTAGCAGCAGATATAGTAAAATATAAGAAAATATTACTGGTGGATGATATTTATACGACGGGAACAACGATAGATACCGTTTCGGAGGTTCTGCTGAAGGGCGGCGCAGAGCGGATCTATTATATTTGCGTCAGCATCGGTGCGGGATTTTGACAGGGGAATTCAGGAGGATTGAGAAGTATGGAAGTGAGAAATTGCAGGAGCTGTGGACGCCTGTTTAACTATATGGGGGGAGCGCCGCTTTGTCCGGCGTGTCAGAAAAAGCTTGAGGAGAAGTTCCAGGAGGTAAAGGCTTTCCTGGAGGAGAATCCGAATTCAAGTGTGGAGACGGTCGCTGAGGAGCTGGATGTGTCGGTGAAGCAGATCCGGCAGTGGATTCGCGAGGAGCGTCTGTCACTTTCCGTGGCAGGAGCAGACGGCATTGTCTGTGAGACCTGCGGGAAGCCGATCCGCACGGGAAGATTTTGCGAGAAGTGCAAGAACAATATGGCGAACGCGCTTGCAGAGTCGATGCATAAGCCGGAGCCGCCGCAGCCGCAGGAGACAGAGCGGGATAAAAACCGCATGCGTTTTCTCAAATAATACCAAGAGAATCAACAGGGCCTGGGTATCGGGCTCTGTTTTTTGCTTTGAAAATAAATAGTGCTGTGTTATAATAAAAAAAGAATGCATAATTGCGTGCAATTTTGCCCTGCGCAGGCTGGAACGGCAGGGCGGAGAAAGGATAACTACTGTATGGTAAATGAAGAACGATTGCGCCACCTGATTAAGATGGCACAGTTTGATACAAATGACGGGAAACAGTGTAAGCCGATGACGCAGTATGCGAGAAAAGATTATGTTTCCATGCGTCTGCTGGGGAGCTTCGTGACAGGAACCATCTGCTACGGGCTTCTGATGGGAATGTGGGGGCTGTATGCGACGGAAGAGCTGCTTGCAAAGCTGAACAAGTTCGATATCCAGGGGCTTGTCATGACAGCGGTAGTGCCGTATCTGGTGTTTATGGTGATTTACCTCGGAGCCACGTGGGTAATCTTTAACATGAAATACACAGAGGGACGCCGCAAGGTGAAGAAGTATTACAACAACCTGAAAAAGGTGAATCAGATGTATGAGAGGGAAGAACGCCTCCGGACATCCGATCATAAAGACTGGGATTAGAGCGGGAGGCATGGAATGACAACCTTATTGGAACTCAAAGAAAAATTAGTACGCTTCTACGGAAAATACGAAGTGTACATTACACCGATCGTCAAGTTTATCGTGGCGTTTGCGGCGCTGATGACGATTGACAGGAACATCGGCTACATGGAACTGGTCAGCTCCACACCGGTGGCACTGATTTTAGGACTGCTCTGTGCCATCCTGCCTGTGGGCGGCACGATCTTTATTGCGGCGGTCGTCATACTGGCGGATATGTATGCATTAGCGATTGAGGTATGTCTGGTCGCACTTCTTCTGTTTGTGCTGATCTATTTTATCTATTTTCGTTTTGCTCCCAGACAGGGAATGGGCGTATTGCTGACGCCGATCTGCTTCCGGCTGAATATCCCGTATGTGATTCCGGTTGGAATGGGACTGCTGGAGGAGGCATATTCTGTATTTGCAGTGATCTGCGGTACGGTGGTTTACTTTTTCCTCGACGGAGTCCGTCAGAATGAAAAGCTGCTCGGCAGTGCGGCGGAGGAGAGTGCGGAGGCGAATTCCAAGATCGTGGTGGCGTTAAACCAGCTTCTCGGCAACAAGGAAATGTACCTCGTGATCGGCATCATGGCTGTGACGCTGATTATTGTATATCTGATCCGCAGAATGTCTATCGCGAATGCATGGCAGATTGCGATTGCATCCGGTATTCTGTTCGAGACAATCGGTTTGATTGCGGGCTATATGCTGCTTGGAATTTCCGGTAAGACGGTGAGCGTGCTGGTCGGCAATGTGATTTCACTTCTGATTGCATTTGTGATACAGTTCCTGTTCTTTAACCTCGACTACTCAAGAACAGAGCGGCTGCAGTTTGAGGATGATGAATATTACTACTATGTAAAAGCAGTGCCGAAGGCTGTGGTATCCGGCACCAACAAGCAGGTAAAGCGTTTCAGCGGGAAGGACGAAAAGGAACGTCTCACGAAGAAGCGTTTTGCGGAAGAGATGGATATCGACGAAGAATTATTGGATTAAGGAAGTGGACCGCGTGCAGAACATGTTAGCTACCCTCGATGCTTTCTGGCAGAAGGCGTCTCTTTATATGAATCTTCCAAAAATCTCCATAACAGATATCGTGGAGATCATAATCATAGCGTTTCTGATCTACTATATGCTGGTGTGGATCAAGAATACCAGAGCATGGATGCTGCTGCGCGGTTTGATGGTGATTCTGCTCTTCGTTCTGCTGGCAGCATTGTTCCAGATGAACACGATCATCTGGATTGCAAGGAATACGTTAAACGTCCTGGTGATAGCTCTGGTTGTAATCTTCCAGCCGGAGATGCGCAAGGCGCTTGAGAATCTCGGACGGAAAAACGTTCTGGCGTTCCTGTTTTCCTTTGATTCCTCAAAGGAGGATACGGGGAAGTTCTCGGATAAGACCATCAATGAAATGGTCAAGGCGTGCTACGAGATGGGAAAGGTGAAGACCGGAGCCCTGATTGTGGTGGAGGATGAGATTGTTCTCTCGGAATATGAGCGCACCGGAATCGCGGTGGACGGTATTCTGACAAGCCAGCTTCTGATCAATATTTTTGAAAAAAACACACCGCTCCATGACGGTGCCGTGATTGTGCGCGGGGACAGAGTCGTGGCGGCGACCTGCTATCTGCCGCTTACGGATTCCCTGTCGATCAGCAAGGATCTGGGAACGAGACACCGTGCGGCTGTCGGAATCAGCGAGGTGAGCGATTCCCTGACAATCGTTGTGTCGGAGGAGACCGGAAGAGTGTCGATTGCGCTCGGCGGTGAACTTTACCGCAATGTAGATGCCGAGTTTCTGAAGAACAAGCTGACGTACATCCAGAGGCGGGAACGGGAATTATCGAAGATTGCATTGTGGAAGAGGAGGCTGAAAGATGCTAAAACGGCTCGGAAAAACGATAACAAATAATTTTAGCCTCAAAATACTGGCGGTCATACTGGCGGTTGTGCTGTGGGTAGTCGTGATTAACATTGACGACCCGACGACGTCAAAGACCTATACCACCAATGTTGTAGCGGAGAATACGGACTATATCACATCGCAGAACAAATATTATGAACCGCTGGACAGCAGCAACGTAGTGTCATTCCGCGTGTCGGCTGCGCGCAGCGTGCACGATGAATTATCCAATGCTGATTTTTCCGCAACGGCGGACATGGAGAATATTGAGTACGATGAGGGAAGCGGAATTTACCGCGTGCCGGTGACGATCACCGCGAAGCGGTATAGCAATAAAGTCTCCGTCGTCTCCAAACAGCTCTATCTGGAAGTGGCGCTGGAAGACCGCGGCACCTGCCAGAAGGCGATTACGGCGGCAACCAAGGGAACCGTGATGGACGGCTGTGCACTCGGCACGGTACAGATCGTGGGCTCCAACCTGTTAAAGGTTTCGGGACCGGCATCCATCGTCAGCCAGATTGATACGGCGGTGGCGACGATCAATGTGGAAGGTATGTCCACGGATGTGACGGATTCCGTTGTGCCGGTGTTATATGATGCCGACGGCAACGTGATCGACACGACAAAGCTGACACTCAGTCTGTCCACAGTCAATATTTCGGCACAGATCTTAAATACCAAGGATGTGCCGCTGGAGTTTGAGGCGAAGGGCGAACCGGCGGACGGCTATGTGCTTACCGGCGTGGAAAGCAGCCTGGATAATGTGCGCATCAAGGGCGAGGCGGCAACGCTCAATACCGTCAGCAAGATCACCATTCCGCAGGAGGTGCTGGACATTTCCGGTATCACCGAGGATCTGACCACAACGGTGGATATCAGTTCCTATCTGCCGAGTGGAACGGCACTTGTGCTGAACTCGGATGCAAAAGTAGAGATGACCGCGAAGGTGGAGCCGGTTGTCAAGGCGACTTATGAGGTGCCAGTGGCAAACTTTACCATTCAGAATGTGCGCGACGGTTACAATGCAAATTACATGGAGAGCACGGTCGCGGTAGAGATCAGCGGAGCGGAGAGCGAGCTTGCGGGAATCTCTGCAAAAGATATTACCGGAACGGCGGACGCATCCAACCTTGGAGCGGGCGAGCATCACCTGAATGTGCAGATCACGCTGGAGCAGGAGCACTGCTGGGTGACTGGAACAGTGACACTGCCGGTGACAATTACCGACCACAACACCGCCGAAACGGGTACTTCGGATAATACGGATACGACAGACAGTGAGAGCAAGACGAACGATACAGCCGGCACCGCCGCTGCAGGCGATGCGGCTGACAAGTCGGATAAAACCGATAAAACGGATAAGACAGCCACTGAGAACGGTGCAGCTGGAAGTGATGCGGAGAGAAGCAGCAACAATCCGTAAAAAAGTGAAAACATGGAGGAAATAGAATATGGCTAGAATGTTTGGCACGGATGGCGTGCGTGGCGTGGCGGGATCGGAACTGACGATCGAACTGGCAACCAAGCTTGGGCAGGCAGGCGCGTATGTGCTGACGAAAGAGACGGAACATCAGGCGACAATCATTGTCGGATGCGATACCAGAATATCGGGAGGAATGCTTGCCAGCGCGTTGATGGCGGGAATCTGCTCCGTGGGTGCAAACGCCATTTTTGTGGGGGTTATGCCGACGCCGGCGATTGCCTATCTGACAAGAAAGCATAAAGTAGATGCGGGTGTTGTGATCTCGGCATCGCACAATCCGATGGAATTTAACGGAATCAAGTTCTTCAACGGCGAGGGCTACAAGCTTTCTGATGCACTGGAGGATGAGATTGAAGCGCTGATCCGCAACAACATGAAAGACGTGGTACTTCCGATCGGATCCGGCGTGGGAAAGATCGAATACCGTTTTGATCTGAAGGATGAATATGTGAAATTTATGGAAAAATGTGTTCCAGTCGATCTGCACGGCAAAAAGATCGTGTTGGACTGCGCGGAGGGTGCGTCGTATTACACGTCCGTCAAGGCGCTCAGTGATCTTGGCGCGGAACTGGTGGCGATTCACACCGACCCGGACGGAACCAACATCAATGCGAACTGCGGATCTACCCACATGGATGAGCTGAAGGCACGCGTTGTGTACGAGAAGGCGGATGCCGGTATCGCGTTTGACGGCGATGCGGATCGTATGCTTGCGGTCGACGAAAAGGGCAATCTGGTAGACGGCGATCAGGTGATGGCAATCTGCGGCAACTACATGAAGCAGAAGGGCAGACTGAAGAAGAATACGATTGTTGTGACGATCATGAGCAACCTGGGATTTACTCTGATGGGAGAAAAAGAGGGAATCCACGTAGAGAAAACAAAAGTCGGAGACCGGTATGTTCTGGAGAACATGAGGGAACACGGATACAATATCGGAGGTGAGCAGTCCGGACACGTTATTTTCCTGGATGACAATACGACCGGAGATGGGCTTTTGAGCGCCCTGCATCTTCTGGAAGTGATGGTGGACACCGGAAAGCCGTTGTCAGAGCTGGCAGCGATCATGGAGGTTCTGCCGCAGGCGCTTGTCAATGCCAAGGTGCCGAATCACAAAAAAGAGCATTTTATGGAGTATCCGGAGATTGCAGATGCAATCGCGGAACTGGAGAAAAAGTTTAACGGTGAGGGACGCGTGCTGATCCGGCCGTCCGGTACCGAGCCGTTGGTGCGCGTTATGATTGAGGGGAAAGATCAGAAAGTCATTGACGAGGAAGCGAAGAGACTTGCGGAATTGATTACGCGCATTATGTTGTAGAGTCAGAGGATTTGTTAGGAAAATTATTCATTGGAGGGAAGAGAGCATGGTAAGTCAGAAAGTCACAGTCAAGAATCCAACGGGACTGCATCTTAGACCGGCGGGAATCCTGTGCAAGGAGGCGATGCAGTTCAAATCGCACATCACATTCCGATACCGCGAGAATACTGCAAATGCCAAGAGTGTGTTGAGTGTGCTCGGTGCATGCATCAAATCGGGCGATGAGATTGAGCTGGTATGCGAGGGGGAAGACGAACAGGAAGCGCTTGCGGCGCTTGTGAATGCCATTGAGAACGGACTTGGAGAATAGAAGAGTAAGAGAGGAAAACCGGATGAAAAAGATACTGGTTACCGGCTGTAACGGTCAGCTGGGGCGCGCAATCCGCGCAGAGTATGCAAAGGAAGACGTAACGTTTATCAACACAGATGTAGTGGAGGACGATGGTGTCACAGCACTTGACATCGCCGATGTGGATGCCGTGCTGGCACTTGTCCGCGCCGAGCGTCCGCAGGTTATCATCAACTGTGCGGCGCACACGAATGTGGATGCCTGTGAGACACAGTGGGATGCGGCGTATCGCATTAACGCGATCGGTCCACGCAACCTGGCCATCGCTGCTGCGGAAGTTGACGCAAAGCTGATACATGTGTCCACGGATTATGTGTTCGCCGGAAACGGAACGAGACCGTATACGGAGTTCGATGAGCCGGGACCGGTCAGTGCATACGGCAAAACAAAGCTTGAGGGAGAACGCTTCGTGAAGGCGTTCACGAGAAAGTATTTTATCTTCCGCACGGCATGGCTGTACGGGGACGGCAAAAACTTTGCCAAAACGATGTTGAGACTCGCAGAGAACCATGAGGAAGTGAGCGTGGTATGCGATCAGCTCGGTTCGCCGACCAGTGCAGTGGAACTTGCACGTGCGATTCATCACTATGAACCGACGGAGAATTACGGACTGTTCCATGCAACCTGCGAGGGGGATACCAACTGGGCGGCATTTGCGGAGGCAGTGTTTGCGCGTGCCGGGAAGAATACCCGCGTCAGACATGTGACAAGTGAGGAGTATGCGGCGATGAATCCTGCTTCGGCGAAGAGACCGGCGTATTCCATTCTGGATAATTACATGATGCGCCTGACGGACGGCTATCGTATGGCTGACTGGGAGAGCGCGCTGGATGAATATATGCAGCATTTGGGCTGAGAGAGATACCGACAGAAAAGGGAAAGGATAACCGGAACAGATGAAGAGTGTTGTAATGCGGGATTTGCGTGACTATGTGAGGAAATACTGGGGGCTGCTCGCTGCGTCAATGGCGGCAATGCTGATCTGTTTCGGTTATCTTGTTTTTTGTGGCAACATCCGCATTGATACGGAAGAGTTAATCAACCATCCGGGAAGCAGTCTGGGATGGCTTGCGATCGGACGGTGGGAGCTGGCGTGGCTCAAGCACCTTCTGGGGCTTGGAACACATCAGGTTATAAAAAGCGGGATCCTGTTCTTCCTGTTTTTCTGGCTGGGAGCCAATCTTCTGACGTTCGGCATTTATGAGCGCTCCGGGAAAAAGAAAAGCCGGTACTGGATTTTCCTGCTCCTCTATGTGACGTCCAACATCTGGTGCTATCAGATTTATTTTTCCCTGCAGCAGGCGGAAGTGGCGCTTGCAATGCTGCTGTTGATTGAGGCGGCATTCCTGATGAGCGGGATCGGCACCGGAACCGTAACGAATCTGCTCCGGGCTTTTGCGGCGGGTGTTCTGTTATTTATCGGTCTGGGATCGTATCAGGCGCTGGCGGTTTACTACATCGCAGTGTGCCTCGTTTTCTTCCTGGCGGAGCTGACTGCGGAGCGGGAGCAGGGCGGATATCTCCAGCAGATTCTCTGGATGATCGTACATTTCGGTGTGGTGTATCTGTGCTATCACTGGTATATGAGCACGTTTCTGGTGTCTTCGGATTATATGGACAGCCAGATGGGCTGGGGAAGACTGCCTGCGCTCGCATGTATCAAGAATGTGCTGCGCACGCTGAAAAATCTGCTGCTCGGCCATGGCCCCAGAAATTTTTCGTTCTACGGATGCGGCGTGGTGCTTCTGCTTGTGCTGGCGGGAAGCGTGCTTGCCTGCCGGAAAAAACAGGAACTTCCGTGGGAGAAGAAGAAAATCCGGTATTCATTGCTTGGACTGGCGGGACTGGTGCTTGCGCCGCTGCTTCTGACGGCATACATGGGAGAGATGATCGTGACGAGATCACAGTTTGCGCTTCCGGTGGCGGGAGCGTTCCTGGGAATGTATGTGACGGAGCGGCTTGCGGAACTCTGGAACGGCAGAGACCGCGGTACGGGTTACTGGCTGCTGCTCGTCTGCAGATTGTGCATCTGCCTTGTGATTGCGGCCCAGGTGAGTTACGATCTGCGTCTTACCGTGACAGATGAGATACGCTGCAGGGAGGATGAACAGAAGACACAGCAGCTGTTAGAACGCCTTGCCGGGGCAGACGGAGGGGAACTGCAGCGGCTTCCGGTAGTGTTTGTCGGGTATCAGGAGGCGGATCTCCCGGAGTGGTGCAGGCGGACTGAGATGTATGGATGGTCGTTCTATGGCTGGGATTACAGCATGGAGAATCCGACCGGTACGACACACCGCATCTGCGGATTTGTACAGGCTTACACTGGCAATGTGCTGCGGGAGGATGCGACGGAAGAGCAGAAGAGACACGCGGTGGAACTGGCGGGACAGATGAAGGATTTCCCGGAAGAGGGATCGGTTCTTGTGACGGAGGATTGTGTTGTGGTACGGCTGTCGGAGGTTAAGGAGCAGATGCCGACAGACTGGTGGTAGAGGTGAAACGGCGGTCTGTGTATACAAGCTTGTACTGGAACGGAATCTATGATAAAATGAAGAGACTTATGGCAGTGAAACGTCCATGGATAATAGAGACTGCAAGTATTGGAAATAAATGGAGGATGAGATGAGAACTTATTTGGTAACAGGGGGAGCCGGTTTTATCGGTTCCAATTACATTCACTACATGTTCCGCAAATACGGCTATCTCTTCTATGGGCGCTGGCTGGCAAAGAAATGGGGCATTGATCCGAATGCCAAGACTCCCGCTTACACCCATGAGGATGGCGAGGATTATGTCCCGTCTTCCAGATTTACTGTGTTTTCTCATCAGTTTTCTTCCATCGCAGGCGCCGGCCCTGTCACCGGTCCGATCTTAGCCTCCGTATTCGGCTGGGTGCCGGTACTTTTGTGGCTGATCATCGGCGGTCTGTTTTTCGGCGCGGTACAGGATTTCGGTGCGCTGTATGCCTCGGTCAAAAATGAGGGCAAGTCGATGGGTATGATTATTGAAAAATATATCGGCAAGACCGGCCGAAAGCTTTTCATGCTGTTCTGCTGGCTGTTCACCCTGCTTGTCATCGCAGCGTTCACGGACATGGTTGCCGGCACGTTTGTCGGAAAAGGCGTGGACGGCATGACCGCCGAGACCTCCTACGCGAACTCCGCCGCCGCTTCCATCTCCATGCTCTTTATCGTCGTCGCCGTTGTCTTCGGTCTGATCCAGAAGCACGTCGGCAAGATGAATGAAGTGGTAAAAGCGGTCGTTGCGATCGCGCTGCTCGTTGCCATGTTTGCAGTCGGTATGGCACTTCCGATCTGCACCACCAAATCCGCCTGGATCTACATTGTCATGGCTTACCTGTTTCTGGCATCCGTCATGCCGATGTGGCTTCTCATGCAGCCGCGTGATTATATGACAACGTTCATGCTGCTCGGCATGATCATCGGCGCGGTGGTCGGCGTTCTCGTCGCTCATCCTGCCATGCAGTTAAATGCTTTTAACGGCTTTACCGTAAACGGCAGCAGCCTTTTTCCAACGCTGTTCGTCACGATCGCCTGCGGTGCCGTCTCCGGTTTCCACAGCCTGGTCTCCTCGGGAACGTCCTCCAAGACGATCAGCAACGAAAAAGATATGCCGATGGTCGGCTACGGCGCAATGGTTGTTGAGTCCCTGTTAGGCATTGTCTCCCTTGTCGTTGTCGGTGCTGTCGCGGTAAACGGAACCAAGCCGGACGGAACTCCGTTTGCCATCTTCTCCTCCGGCGTTGCCGGTTTCCTCGAGAAGTTTGGTCTTCCGGTACAGGTTGCCACGGTCTTCATGACCATGTGCGTCTCCGCGCTTGCGCTGACATCTCTGGATTCCGTCGCACGTATCGGGCGTATGTCCTTCCAGGAACTGTTCTACGGCGACACGACCGATCCGGCAAAAATGTCTCCGCTGCAGCGCGTGCTGACAAATAAATATTTTGCCACGGTCATCACCCTGTTCTTCGGCTATCTGCTGACACTCGGCGGATATAACAATGTGTGGCCGCTGTTCGGTTCCGCAAACCAGCTTCTCGCCGCACTCGTCCTGATCGCATTGGCAGTCTTCTTAAAAACGACCGGACGCACCGGCTGGACGCTCTACATCCCGATGTTCGCCATGCTCGCCGTGACGTTCACCGCTCTCATCCAGAAGACAATCGCTCTTGTGAAAAACATTGCCGGCGGTCAGGCGACATTCCTCGTCGACGGACTGCAGTTCATCGTTGCCGTACTTTTAATGGTGCTCGGCGTTCTGGTTGCCTTCAGCTGCTTAAAGAAGCTGTTTGGAAAGAGCCGTGCCGGTCAGGCGGCATAATATTGACGTAAAAAGGAATCGCCACAATAAGCATAGACCTCTTTGGGGTGATAAGTAATATTATAAGAAGATCACACCATGGGATTTCAGATGGAAATACAGATGG
>ENA-UPWS01000793-UPWS01000793.1-human-gut-metagenome-genome-assembly--contig:-NODE-793-length-20439-cov-11.133631_pt1 | contig 20439 bp, 6 predicted proteins | sample MGYA00250054_ERZ773384 | MGnify/ENA primary metagenome ERZ773384 (study PRJEB29103, sample SAMN06111979) | human gut metagenome | biome: human gut; feature: ankylosing spondylitis patient; material... | reverse complement strand
ATACATCTGGTGTTGATACATCTGGTGTTGATACATCTGGTGTTGATACATCTGGTGTTGATACATCTGGTGTTGATACATCTGGTGTTGATACATCTGGTGTTGATACATCTGGTGTTGATACATCTGGTGTTGATACATCTGGTGTTGATGCATCTGGTGTTGATGCATCTGCTGATGTCACATTGTTTGATGTTGGATCAACTGATGTCTGTATATCTTCAACCTTCACTAATGTCAACTTAATATTTAATTCTTCATCTGCTGGAGCATATCCTAAATTTAAATAAATATCAGGTTTTTCTGTTTCAGCCTTATATGATATTTCAAGTGAATTTGTACCTTCAGCGAATTTTACATTCTCTGCTTTTTCTCCAACTTTTACTAAACCGTCAAAAGCCTTTGAAGCTGTGTAATCTACTTTTACCTTGTAATCTTTTCCTGCTTCTAAAGGACCAACTGTATTTGTTGAGCCAAGAACACGAAGCTGTGTCTGCCAATCTCCACCACCATATTCAGCGAATTTAATATCTACTGTTGCTGAATTGCTGTCTGCTGTTCCTTTATATTTAATGCTCCCTGTTGAAAAAGCACTCCAAGGTGATGTTAATGTCCACTGACCTTTGATAGAAGCATAATAGCCATCTTCTTCCGGCTGCTGTTCTGTTGTTGTAACAATCTCAGTTGCTTCTGTTGTTGTAATACCCTTAAAGTCAATTACACAACCTGTTGGCATACCACTAAGTTCAAATACTAAAGTTTCTGTTTCTCCTGTTGCCTTAAACTGAAGTGTAGTTTCGTTCTCACCTACTTTAATTTCAATGTTTGAATTTACTACGCCTGTAACATCAGTTTTTTCATATAAAATTCCTGCCATAGATGAATTTAATTTTGTTTTAATATCATATGTCTTTCCTGCTGTAAGTCCTGTCAATTTTGTCTTAGCCTGTAAATGCCAAGTACCAGGCTTACCGCATGACTCATCAATCTTTAAGCTTAAGTCATCTAACTTGCTTCCTGCATAACTCATGTTACCTGCAAGACCATCATATGTTCCCGCAAATAATTCTGACCAGTCGCCAACTGCAGCGCCTTTACCATTTGTTAAAGCTGTGTACTCAGAATCTTCATATGCTGAAACTGACTTGTTATTGTACACTGTTACACTTGTAACAATTAATGCTATGGCACAAAAATATGCCATAATTTTTTTGAATCCTTTCTTCATTTGTAACTCCTTTCAAAATTTCCTAATTTTAGTTTTACAAAACCTATGTAAATTTTATCAAACTTTTTGTTGTGTTTAAGGGTGTCATTTTTTAGTGAAGGTGTGTTTTTTTTTAAAAATGTTTTTATGTGAGTATACATCAACAATGAAATATCTTATGTGCGATAGAAATTCTAAAATAATTTCTTATTACACAAAAATAAGGACTATATACTTTATTATTATACTGTACATAGCCCTTATCATTATTATTTTAATAATCTGAAAAACTTATTTATTTAACTTTAATTTTTACAGCCTTTGACCACTTCTTAGCACCAACTGCTTTTACTCTAACGTATAATTTCTTCTTGCCTTTAAATTTCTTGCTTGAAAGAGTAACTTTTGTCTTCTTAACTGTCTTCTTGTAAAGAACTTTCTTAAACTTCTTGCTTGTTGATACCTGTACTGTGTACTTCTTAGCACCCTTAACTTTCTTGAATGTTAATTTAACTTTCTTTGAGCTAAGTTTCTTTGTTATTTTCTTAGTAATCTTTGTTTTCTTAAGTGAAGCCTTCTTTGTTGTTGGCTTTGCTGTTGTTGGTTTAACTGTTGGCTTAGCTGTTGTTGGTTTAACTGTTGGCTTAGCTGTTGTTGGCTTAGCTGTTGTAGGCTTTGGTGTTGTTGTTTCATCTGGTTTTGATGTATCTGGTGTTGATGCATCTGGTGTTGATACATCTGGTGTTGATGCATCTGGTGTTGATATATCTGGTGTTGATGCATCTGGTGTTGATGCATCTGGTGTTGATACATCTGGTGTTGATGCATCTGGTGTTGATGCATCTGGTGTTGATGCATCTGGTTCAGTTACACTTGGACTCGTTGGAATTTCTCCTTCTCCATTTACGTTAAATACGTTAAGAACTACTTCTTTTCCATCTTTGTCTAAAATAATAACTTCATTTACTTTCTTTGTTAATAAAGATTTTGGAAGTGTAATTCCTGCACCTTTCGCAACATCCACGTCTGTTCCATTAACTTTTAATCCTGTGTAATCAGGGTAAAATCCTTCTACTGCTGTAAAGCCAATAAATAAGTTTTCTCCCTGGTCTGTTTTAACATTTGCTTTTGCAGCTTCAGGTGCACTTACAAACTTATATCCAAAATCTGCGTTATTCTCAAATGCTGTATAATCACTTGGCATTGTAACTTTTGTATTATCGTCTTTTGATTCATCTGTTGATTCACTTGAAGCTGGTTCTTCTACAACATATTCAATTGATGTCTTATCACTCTTACCTGCTTCATTTACAGCTTCAACTGAAATTGTGTATGTGCCTGCTTTTTCAAATAATGCACTGTTAAAGCTATATTCAGGTGTTACAGTTGATGTAACAATTTTATCGTTTAAGTATACATTATATGATTCAGCACCTTCTGATGCCTTCCATGAGAATTTGAATGATGCTTCTGTTCCTGTATATGCTAATCCTGTAACTGCAACAGGTACTTTTACATCTTCTTCTGTTGATGATGATGAATTTGACTCTTCATTTTTTGTTGAATCTGTCTCTTCATTCTTTGTTGAATCAGGTTCTTTAGATTCTACAGTATATTTATATTCAGTTTTGGTGCCTTCTCCCGCTTCATTTACAGCAGCTACTGCAATTATATATTCACGAGCTTCTGCAAATAAGTCTTTACTAAATTCGTATGTTACACCGTTTACTTTAGTGATAAGTTTTCCATCTAAATATACATTGTAACCATTAGCTCCTGCTACACTCTGCCATGCAAAATAAAATGGTAAAGTTTCATTTCCTGCATATGTTAAACCAAGTACCTTTGCAGGTGTTGTAACTTCAGGTGCTTCTGTAGTAGTAGTTGTTGTTGTTGTAGTTGTTGGTTCTGCTGTTGTAGTTGTTGGTTCTGTTGTTGTAGTTGTTGGTTCTGCTGTTGTAGTTGTTGGTTCTGTTGTTGTAGTTGTTGGTTCTGTTGTTGTACCAGAACTTGCTGGAGTACCTTTCTTAAACACAATTTCAAGCTTACCTGTTGTGCTTGTAATAACAACATGTGTATAAGCATTATCTTCCATTGCTTTCGGATTCAACTTTGTTAAGCCACTATTATACATTGATACAACTCCAGCACCTGGTTCAGTTTCAACGCCATTTACTGTAATCTTTGTATCCTCCTGCTTATTGTCTGCTGAATAAGCAAACTGGAATGTTGCTCCTGCATCTAAATAACCTACATTAGCATTAAGTTCATTTGTAACAAATGAATAATAAAGTTCTGGGAAATCCCCAGCTCCAATTGGTTCTGCCTTTGTGTATGTAAGGCTTGAATAATTTGTGTCAGCTTTTACACTGTTTGGAACTACTGTAATTCCTGCTACTACCATTGCAACTGCACAAACAACGGCGAGCGCTTTTTTAAGCTGTTTTTTCATCTCTATTTCTCCTTTCATTGTAAAAAAACATACCCGATTGAATCTTCCTATAATATTTTCATTCAATCTTCTGTTGCCAATTTTTGGCTCCGTTTAAGTATACCATTTTTTTTTTTAGTGTCAATTTTATATAAAACAATTTTTCCCCTTGTAACGGTTTCAGGCGAATTTTTGTGTATTATGTATATTTTTTGTTATTATTTTTACGCAAATTGCACTATTCACTGTATATTTTTTATATTCTTTGTATAAAAAAAGTTTTTTTTATTAATTTTTATTACATAACAAAGCTAAAAGTCACTCACTATATTGCAAATAGCACAAAAAAATCAAACTGACAATACATCGAGTTTTCTTTCTCGGACAAATATATTGCAGTTTGATTTTTTATTTTAGTAAAATAAGTATTTATTTTTTAATTCTAACTTTCTTTGGCTTGGACCATTTAGCTGCGCCTACAGCTTTTACTCTTACATACAATACCTTTTTCTTTTTAACTTTTGAGCTTGTTATTGAAACTTTTGTTTTCTTCACTGTTTTCTTAACAAGAACTTTTTTAAAATTCTTTGTTGCAGAAACCTGTACTGTATATTTCTTTGCTCCCTTAACCTTTTTGAAACTTATACTAATCTTTTTAGAATTATTCTTTTTACTTGTAGTTATAAGCTTTGTCTTAGCAAGTTTGCCTGTGTTCTTTGATGTTGTTGGCTTAGCTGTTGTTGTAGGCTTTTTGCATGTTGTTGATGGTTTAGTTGTTGTTGTAGGCTTAGTTGTTGTTTCCTGAGTATTCTTAACTTCAATTTCAACCTTCTTACCTACATAAGTTTTGTCGTCTTTTGCAGTGTAGCCTTCAATTGCATAACTATATGTTTTGCCTTCTTTTATATCTGAATCTACATAAGATGTATCTTTCACATTAGCGATTTTTGTCCATTCTTCTGTAGAAGTTGTTCTTCTGTAAACATTGTAGCCATTTACTTCTTCTGACTTATTCCATGACAATGTTACATTTTTGCCGTTTGCTTTGCCTGCAAAAGCTTTTACCTTTGCCGGGATTATAGTCATTTTTACATTCTTTGTATTATTAAAGTTGCCAAATCCTGTAAGGATAGCTGTTCCTTCACCTACTTCAACATTATTTTGATATGTTACTGTGTAGTCTACTCCTTCAGTTAATAGGCAATTATAGTTTAGTTCATTGTTAATTAATCTTACAGAATAATTCTTAGCCTCTATTGGCTTTCCTGTATATTCATAAGTCCCTAAAATATTATAAGAAACACACGCATAAATGGCTCTTGGTATTATTCTATATGACATTTCCGCTGTTCCTTTGAAGCCATTTTTCTTAATACCCTTAATTGTGTATGTAGCGTAACCTACATTGACGTCATTTCTAAATGAGATTGTATAATCAACATCTTTTGTTAATTTCTTATTATCATAGTATACATCAATTGTTGGTATTGTTTCTCCACCTGTATAGCTATTAGAGTATCTTAAGCTTAAATTACAGTAAATCTTTGTTATGTCCTTGTATGTGTTTTTGTCTAATTTAGTTTTTCCACATGTACTACATTCAAAGTCATCACCTTCAGGTACTTCTTCTTTCCATGTATGTTCCAAACCTCCATCTGCACACTGTTCCCAGACAGGTGCCAGTTCAATGTCTTCTTTTACAACTACGCGTGATTCTTTGTCATAAGTTGTTGTCCCATCAGTCCAGCCTACAAAAATTCTATTAGCTGAATCTGATTTTGGATAGTCCATGTAAACAGTGTCGCCATCTAAAACTTCTGTTGTTTCAATTCCTTTTTCATCCTTGAATGTTACTGTATGACTTTGCTTATCTGTAAAGTTTACAGTAGCATAGTTCATTCTTGTAAGGTTACCATTTGCATCCTTTGCCCATACTGTAACGACGTTCTTTGAATCTTTATTAGTTAATAATTCTGCAGGAATTGTTATTACTACTTCATTGTTCTCAGATTTAACATTATCAATGTATTTTCCGTTAATGTAGTAGTTAAATGAAGTATCAGCCTTGTTATCTGACTTAAACTTCAATGTAACCTTATCTGTATTGGTGCTTACATGAAATGCGTTGTCGCTGTTTGTGCCATTATTTTCTGTCATTGAAACAGTTATATCCTTGCTTACAGGTGCACCAAATGATTTCATTGCTGAGGCGTCTGTTCCAAACTGTTCATTAATCCATGTAAGTCTCTTCTTCATCCACTGTTTTAAAGTTGCAAAATCTCCTTCAAAACCTTTTGAATAGAACCACATACTTTCATTATGTGTCGCTGATGTTTTTAATGTGTCATGCCAGCCGTCAAGTAAGCCTCCATCAGCATAAATATTATTTAAGAAATCTCTATTTTTCATATAAAGTTCTCTTGCTTTTATAACAAAGTAAGGATCTTTTACATACTGTGAGAACCATGTTCTGTCCTTTGCAGTCCAACGTTCAATTCCCTGTGCTCCGAAAGGTGCAACAGAGCCTGAACTGAAATCATAATCCCAAATAGGACCAAAAGTTAAACCGCCATCTATTTCCTTTGTAACGTATGTACTTCTTCCGCCAAATTCATTTACCTGAATTTCAGAAGCAAACCAAAAAGCTACAAGAGAATCGAAATTACATAACTGTGTATAAGATGTTTTTACACCGTCTATGTCAATACAACCGTCTGTGCTATATGTGGCATTTTCAAAATTCTGCATATATGTCTTAATGCCATTAAAGACAGTTTCGTTTGTTTTAATAAATTCCGGATTTTTAAACATAACACACTGTTTCTTGTCTGTATAAAACAAGGATGCCTCATCAGCATTGTTGTCAATTTCCATTAAGAATCCACCGTTAGCGTTTGGAATTTCATAATAGTTATCGATATTGTATGTAACGTCATTGTATGTAACTGTTTTAGTTGTCATCCAGTTAAGGTCTTCTTCCATTTGTGTTGAAAGTGCCTTTTCTTCCTTTTTAGACAAATCATTTTTCTTGGCGATTTTTTCTGCAATTGTTCCTGCAGTGTCTTCCCAGTCATAAGTATCTGCTCTGTCTTTTGATATTTTTACCTGTTCACATAATTGGTAAGTTCCAAGGTTTTTTCCATTAAGAACCACCTCAACCCAAACAGTATCCATGGCTGTTACACCAAATGTTTTACCTATCTTTGATGAAAGCGCATTTCTCATCTGAGTTTCATCTATATAATTGGAAAGTAATAACCAATGTTTATTTTTGCCCATTCCAAATAGGCTTGTTTTCTTATCTAATTTTAATTTATATGCTTTTTTTGGAAACCATCTCCATGTAGAATTTCCATGACCTTTTACTTCTGTAACCCCATCATATTCTACTTTTCCGTCTGTTCCATCTGTTCCTGCATCCTGAATTTTTAAATTAGCATCAATGTAGTCTTCCTTAGATGCAATTTCTGCATTGCCTTCTGTGTTAATGTATACAACAGGCAAACCACTTTTTGTCACATCGTAATCGTCTGTTGATGTGTTTCCTGCCAAATTTTCTTTTGTGTCTTCAGTATTTTTTTCAGCTACTGTACTAACATCGGATCCACTCCCATTTTCAGCATAAGCAGTGTCGAAATTGACACTGCTCATACCTAAAATTAAAGTGCAAACTGTTGTACAAGAAATAATTTTCTTAACTATTTTTCTGTACATTATCTGCTCCTATTCTTATTTGTTTTTAATCTTAACAGGTTTTGACCATTTTCCATAAGATGTATTCTTACCAACTTTTCTAAATGCTCTTACTCTTGCATATAAAGTTTTCTTATTCTTAAACTTCTTAGAAGTTACTTTAATTGTTACTGCGTTCTTATTAGCTTTTACAACTTTCTTTGTACAAGTTACTAACGCTTTCTTGTTGTTATTAGCATTTTTCTTTGTTGTGTAAACTCTTACCTGATATCCATTAGCCTTATTAACCTTCTTAACCATTAATGAGATTTTCTTCTTAGAAACTCTCTTAGCTGATTTCTTAGCAACACTTGCCTTACCAAGTTTCTGTGTTGTAACTACAGTTGTTGGCTTCTTAGTTGTTGGCTTCTGTGTTGTTGGTTTCTGTGTTGTAGTTGCCGGTGTAGTCGGCTTTTCTGTTGTTGTAGTAGGTTCTGTTGTTGCTGGTTCTGTTGTTGTATCAGTTGTAGTTTCAGGCTCTTTTACCATGTAGCCGTTTTCATCAAACTTGTACTTCTTGCCCTTAATTTCTACTTCACCTGTTACATAATTATCACCCCAGTAATATCTTGTACCCTTAACATTTCCATCTGAATCAAGTTCATCTTCAAAAGCACCTACTGTAAGCTTACCGTCTTTAGCAAATGTGTAAGTTCTCTTTGTATTCTTACCTCTTGTTGTGATAATCCACTGACCGCCTGATAACATACGACCCATTTCTTTACCGCTGTTCTGGAAGTAATAGAGATTTCCGTCAATTTCCTGCCACATTAATGCATAGCTACCGCCTGCTGTGTAGTATCTTGTAATTGTAACATCTTTGCCTTTCTTATCCTTAACAACTTCTTCAACAAATGAGCCTCTTACAAACTTACCATTTTCATCAAAAGTATATTCTTTTCCGTCAATTGTATTCTTGCCTGTAACTGCTACTCCGTCTTCTCCTACATAGTAGTTGTCATTGTCATTTGTTTTCCATCTGTTCTTATCAAGATTTCCATTTGCAAAGAACATTGGAAGACCATTGTCTTTATTAGTTGCAATACCTGTATAACCGTCAACTTTTCTTGAGCCATCACACTTCTTACATATTAAATGTCCATCTCCCTGATATACATAATCATGGATTCCATTTACACATTCACCTTTTGACTTTGTATATGTGTCTAATAAATCTCCATCCTGATCATATACATCAACTGTAAATCCTGATGCATTTGCATCAACTGAGAAATAAATTCCGTCGTAGTCTGTGTTTCCAAATTTAGCGAAATCATAACCTCTTACATTTGTTGCAGGGTATGATTTTTCACCTGTTGAACCACATACATAATATACTGTTCCGTTTTCTGTGTCTCTTGTGCCTGCCTTTAATGGATTTGTTCTTGCATAAGCATGATCATGTCCTGAGAACATAAAATCAATACCAGCTTCGTCACATGCTTCTGAAATATACTTATGTACGTTTTCGCAGTCATGTGTTGTTTCATTTGTTCCATAAGGTGGTTGATGTGACACAACAACTTTCCATTTTGCATTGCTCTTTGCTGCATCTTCTACTAACCATTTTGCATCTTCAATTGTCTGATTCTTTGAAGCTGTGTATCCGATAACTGCAACGTATACATTTCCATAAGTTACTGAATAGTGATGTTCACTTTCAATATTGAACATATTCTTTGCAATTGTTGATTCAGGATCACCTGCTAATTCATGGTTACCTGTTACGTGAATCATATCAACACCCTTGAACATATCCCCATCAAAGGCTGTTAAAATATTATCCCAGTAATCGTACTTTGTAGGATCATCTACAAAGTCACCTGTCTGAACACCAAAATCATAGTGTTCTTTTGAAATCATATCTGTAATCTTAGAAATAATTGTTGTATCGTCTGCCTGTGTATCACCAACTAAGAAGAACTTAGTATCTTCATTCTTGTAAGCAGTTGTAAATTCATATTCCTTAGACCATAAATCTCCGTCTCCAACTTTGTATACGTAAGTTGTATCAGCATCTAAATCATTAATTTCTGCTGAATTAGCATAGATAATTTTATTTGATTTTACATCTGAATATCCTGAAAGAGATGTAAGTTTGCACTTGCCTTCAACCTTCTTGAATGCAGCGTCTCCATCTTTTTCATAATCACTCTTCTTTGCGTATAAAACAACAGGTGTGTCTTCACTTACGCCCGGTTTTGAAACCCAAGTGATATTCTTCATAGATGTTGAATCTTTGACAGCATTAACCTTAACAAATGTTGGTGTACCATCTTCATTGCCGGCTGTAGCGTATGTCTGTGCCTTTGTAATAAATGAACGATGTCCATTGTCATCCTGAGCATAAACTGAAATTGCCTGTGCTTCCTGAAACTTAGATGTTGTAATATTTCCTCTTAAATCTGTCTTACCAAGAAGTTCACCATCCTCCTTATAAACAGATACACCTTTCACTCTCTTGCCTGTCTTGCTGTCTTTAACTGACATTGTAATGTCCATTCCTTCAATTAAGTCACTGAAAGAAATTGTGTAGTAATCTCCAATATCTGTATATTCTGTATCCTGAACGAATGTATATGTTTCTTCACCGTCACCTGCTGCAATCTTATATGTTGCGCTAGGAATTGAATATGAGAATTTGCTTCCGTCGCTTACATCTAATGGAATCTTTACAGATAATGTTGCAATCTTATTTGAGTCTTCGTTTGCTGTATCTGCATAAGTTGCAATCTGATTACTTGTTTCACTTGCTTTTTTCTTAGCATAGATTGTTACCTGATTGTCTGCTTTGTTATATTCAGGTTCTTTTGCCTGTTCAAAGCCTTCAGCATAACTTACTGAATAATCAGAATAACCTTTTGCTAATTTAACTGTTGCTGTTAATTCATTAACTTTACTTGCATCACTTGCTGTAAAGTCGATGTTCGCCTCGTCACCAATATTTGCTTCTCCCTGTGAAGTAGCATTAATTGTAACTGTATTGTCATCTTTATTTTTCACTTCAAAAGTCTTTGTCTTTGACGCTTCGTTACCAAACTTATCTCTGACAGAGAATTTGATAGTATGCTTTCCGTTTGCAAGTTTCTGGTTATTTAATGAGATTTCATCCTTACTTACGTCAGTATGCATACTACCGCCATTTGTAAGATTAACACCATCTAACCATACGTTTGCTGTTGTAAAATCTACACCTGATGTGTATTTGTTTTGTAAGTCTGATGCTCTTGCTGTGAATGTTACATTGTTTGTGTCAAGCACTGCATCATCATTTAATTCAGTTCCGTTGGCTGAAATTGTATCAATACTTGGGTTGTCTATATCATCAGTATTCGCTCCATATACGAACTGGATGTTGTCAATATAGATTGCTCCCTTACGGTCGCTTGGCTGAATTTCATTTCCATCCTTGTCGTATTTACCCATACCTGTTCCGTTTACGAACATAAGTCTAATCATATTGTTTCCAAGGAATTTGTATGGTGCCTGATAATCCTTTAAACTGGCTTCTACATATTTCCAACCTGTCCAATCGAAACCACCAAGTTTATGTTCATCCAATTTTGCTTCTTCTGTAAAGTTCAAGTTAAGAACTGTTCCGTTAGCATCATATAGCTGAATTCTCAACCAGAAGTTTGGTATTCCTTCCGGTGCATATACATACATACCAATTCCTGTTGGTGTTCCAGGTATGTCTCCTGATGGATTTTCAAGACCTACGCATGCACCTTCTGTAACAGCTCCACACTGTGAGAAGTCATAGTTTAATTTAAGCGAATGATTACCAAATCTTACAGGCTCACCACTTGCAATATCAACAACTTCTGTAGACTCGTTACCACCTCTGCCATAATTCATTGTCTTAAATCCGGCGTTTGGTTCTTTCTTGTCTGCTGCTGTTGAATACCAGTCTGCTGCAGGAATTACTGTTCCATCTTCCATTGTATGGTCTTCAAAGTCATATACAACTGTTGGCTGTAATCCTACAACAACATTAATTGTTGCCTGGATGTCGCTATCTTTGTACTTACATCTGATAGTTCCATATAAAGTATTTCCGTCTGATGATGTAAATTTATTATCCTTAAATGTACCAATTGATGAATCACTAGGCTGTTTGTTAGCATCTGTTACATTTTCAGTTGTCCAAATAAAATCACCATCTGCATAATTAACCTGTCTGTTGTTCCACTTAACAGTTAAACCTAAATCTGTTTCTTCTTCAAAACCAAGGTTTACTTCATCATTTACGAATGTAATGCTGTCCGGTTTTCTTACTTCAATTGTTGTGCTACCAACAACATTATCTCCTGACTTTAACTGTACTTCTACAGTTCCTTCTGTTCCATTAGAAACAAATTGACCTGTTGTTCCATCAATTTTACCAAAGCTATCATCTTTTAATACAAAAGTTGCTTCTTTAGGTAAATCTGCCTTTCCACCTGCACTGTCAACACCTGTTGCTTCAAACTGTACAGTTGAACCTGGTGTATATACTTCCTCTAAAGGTGAGATTGTTGCATGATCAAATTCACCATCTGCTTTTGCATCTGAATAAATGAATAATGATGAAGAAACCTTTCTTTCTGTTCCATCAGATGGGCTATTCTTTACTTCTAATGAATCTGTTCCTTCTGTTTTTGTTGCAAATGTAGCTGAACCACCACCATCTAAATATAATGCTTCAACACACCCCATAGCTTCCATTTGTTTTGCAGTTTCATAAAGTGACTGACCACATGACTTTGGTGCCTGTCTACCATCCGCTTCATATATGATAACTGAACCGTCTGCCTTAATACCTACTGCACATCTTGGCATTGCATAAGGATCCGCTGCTAATTCTTCTAAAGCTTTTCCATCTTTTACAAGAAAGAATGGTGAACCGATAGCTTCAACTACATCATCTAAAGGTTCATATGCTTCTCTACAATCAGCTGTTCCATCTTTCATTATTGCAAAGTATGGATGATCATTCTGAGTCTGAACAATATCTCCACCCATAACTAATGAACCCCATGGCTGACCTGTTCCCATATCAAAATAGTCACCATTAATTGCTGCTACGATTGTTTTTCCTGTTGCTTTTTCTGCTGCTTTTGCCTGATCTCGAACTGTCTGCATGCCCCATTTACCAGTCTTATCATAGTCCTTATAACCAGCCATCATTCCAGCACTAGGTGTTTTCAAATCTACTTCTGCCATATAGGCCTGAACCTGATTATTTCCATCCTTATCTACTGTTGTAATGTGTTTTTCCTTAATACCAGGTGCTATACTGTATTCTTTTACAGATGTTAGCACTCTGTCTTCCGGTACTTTAACACTTGCACCGTAAACAGTTATACTGCTCACTACCATTGCTGTTGCAAGCACCACAGATAAAAATTTCTTAACTGCTTTTTTTAACATGTGTTTTCCCTCCTCTTTGTTAAATGTTTTCATTTGTCATTTTCGTATTTTTAGCCCATTTTTATACATTTTTTGGCAAATGATACTTTACGATTATAGCATTGATTCCTATTAATTAATAGGGGCAATTTACGAAAAAAGAGGATAGCATTATGACTATCCTCTTAAAAATGTTTTTATTATTTTAAACTACTTTTTAATTTTAATCTTAACCGGCTTAGACCACTTCTTAGCTCCAACTGCCTTTACTCTAACATATAATTTCTTCTTGCCCTTTAACTTCTTGCTTGAAAGAGTTACTTTTGTTTTCTTAACAGTCTTCTTGTAAAGTACTTTTTTGAACTTCTTACTTGTTGAAACCTGAATGTCATATTTCTTAGCGCCTTTAACTTTCTTAAATGTTAATTTAACCTTCTTTGAGCTAAGTTTCTTTGAAACCTTCTTAGTAACCTTTGTACTCTTAAGAGAAGCTTTCTTTGTTGTTGGCTTAACTGTTGGCTTAACTGTTGGCTTAGCTGTTGTTGGCTTAGCTGTTGTTGGTTTAACTGTTGTTACCTTAGGTGTTGTTGTTTCATCTGAAGTTGATGTGTCTGGCGTTGATGCATCTGGTGTTGATGCATCTGGCGTTGATACATCTGGTGTTGATGCATCTGGTGTTGATGCATCTGGTGTTGATACATCTGGTGTTGATACATCTGGTGTTGATACATCCGGTGTTGATACATCTGCTGATGATGCATCCGGTGATGTAACATCTGCTGATGATACGTCTGGCTGTGTAACGTCTGCTGATGATGCATCTGGTGTTGTTACACTTGGATTTGTTGTTGCACTTGGTGTTGTTGTTGATGTTGTTGTATCTGAAGATTCAACCTGCTTTGTCTTACCAACAACACTTATATCAGTAACTGATACATTGATGCTATCACCTGCTGCAATAGAATCATTTTCTTTAATTCCTCTATCTCCATCCTTTTCAGTTGTTAACTGTCCTAATGCAATTATAAAGTTCTGTTTTGAAGTTGCTGCTGTCCACTCAAACTCTGCTGAATAATCACATGTATATCCTTCTTCATCATTTCCTGTCCAAGTAGCTGTTGCAGAACTTGCTAAGAATTTATCTCCATTTGTATTTGTTGCAACTAAGAACTGTTTCTTAACATTTGATTTGATTGTAAACTTAACTGTATATACTTTTCCCTGTTCAAAGACAAGTGTTGTATGCGCCATTAATGAATACCAGTTTCCTCCGGCAACAACACTTCCTGTTGCTAGTGATGTTCCTGTTCCACATGGATTATCTGACCAATTGTCTGATTCATTGTTAAGAGTCCATTTAGTATTTTCATTTACTAAGTTTGTGCCATCTTCTACAATATCAAGTGGAACTACAACTGTTTTTGTAACTGCTTTTGATAATGAGCCATCTTTTACAGTCTTAACACTAATATTATGAGTACCGTCTGTAACTCCTGTTAACTGACCCTTTCCAGCTTTTACTTTCTCTGCTGCAAGTTTACCATCTACGTAAACATTGTATTCATAATCTTCCTGACCTTCACCTGCCACGATTTCATAATCTATAACACCGTATTTAGTTGATTCTGCTTTCAAATCTGCTGGTGCATCAATATCAACTGTTGTGGTATATGTAGGAGTATCCGTATTTGCTACGATTGCAATTTCATTGATAACATAGCCGTAATTAACTGCTCCTTCTGAAAGTGTTACTTTTACATATCTTACATTTTCCGCTTCATAATTTGATAATTTATCTAACTTAACAGCATTGCTATAAGCCGGTTGAACACCATCTGTTCCACAAATTAATGAATCTCCTGATGCAACCTCTTTATACTCTGCGCCATCATCTGATAACTCAATAGAATATTTCTTTGCATATGTTCTTGGATTAGTATATGCAATCATAAATCTGTCTAATTCAGCTGTCTTATATTCTCTTCCTAAATCAATAACAAAACTTTGTGGTGATGTTTTTCCAGTTCTAAATGCAACATCTTTTTCTTCTCCTGCTGTTAACAAACCATCAATCATATTAACTGCTGATTCAGCATATTCATCGCTATAATATGAACTTATATCTGTTATTGAAACATCTGCATTATTGTTCTTGTTTACAATATTTCTAGGTGATGTGTATAATTCAGAAGAATCTTTTACAGTAACTTCTTCACTATCAATTCCTTCTGATGTTGTTCCATTATATGAAGAAACAACTTTAAGTTTGTGAATTCCTGCTGAAACACCATCTATCTTATAGTCCTTTCCTGCTTCAACCTGATTACCTACAAGTACATTATCATCATATACCATATACTTATAATCTGCCTGATTTTCTCCTGCGGTTATGTTATATGTAATCTGATTGTAATCTTCTGATTTAACAGTAACACCTGCTGCATTTTCACAATGTGAAACCTCTACTGTTTTTGCGTCCCCATTTGTATCTAAAACTGCAATTTCTGTAATCTGGATTCCGTAATCTGCAGTCTTAGGATAATATGCTCTAACATATCTAACTGCACCAGTTGTACTAATATCATTAACCGTACAATTATCCTCGTCAAATGTCACATCTTCTCCTGCACTTGCAACAGTATTCCAAGTAGCATTATCCGATGAGAACTGAATTTCATAACCTCTTGTAATACATGTGTCATTAGCTGCAGCATCCTTATACTGTACTAATACCTGTTCAATAGTTGATGCATCATAATAATCACCTAAATCTATTACTGCATAACTTTCACCAGTATAGCCCCATCCTTTCTTACTTAATGCACAATGTGCATCTCCTGTTACATCTGCTTTTAACTTTCCATCATTTAAGTTTGCTTGAGCCCCTTCTGCACATTCTGGAAATAAGCTTGTAGTCTTACTTAATGCAAGGTTCTTTGTTGCATCTGCCACCATAGCCTTCTGCTCATCTGTTGCTGCAAAAACCGGTGAACTCATTGGCAAGCCAGCTACGACCATAGACAATGCACAAGTAATAGCTGTTGCTTTTTTTAGTCCTTTAAACTTTCTCATATAATCTTTCTCCTTTCGATTAACGTTTTTTCATCTCAAAGTTCCACTCTTTGATTGACTTATATTTTACCATATTTCCACCTTCCAAACAACAAAATGCACTAAAGAAAACACTTTTATTTCTCTTTTTTATGCAACTTATACAAAGCAATATTTTGTTAATATAAACTAAAAAGAAGTCGTAGTCAACGCAACCACCACTTCTTTTTTAGTAATTTTACACAATAAAAATACTTTTATTCAATTTTTAATCCTTAAAATTTATATCAAAAAACATATTATTATCTTACCATTAGCTTAGGAGTTCTATCCACTCTATAAATCCCCCAGTTTTTTTCTGCTTCGTTTGGTCTGCTTCCGCCCTTCCATGGTTCATCAAAAGCTTCAAACATGTAAGCAATTATTTGTTCTTTGTCTGTCCAATCCCAAAACTCGTCATAATACCTTTTCTGGTTTTCTTCGTTTGCCTGACCTTCTTTCATTTGTTTAAAGTCAGCGCAGTCTGTTGCCCAGCCTACTTCTGAGAACAGCACAAATTTGTCCGGGTACATTTCCTTAATTTTTTTGTACCATGTTTTATTTACTTCCAAAGCTTCTTCAACTGTATTTCCATACCATAATGGATAAGAATGAACACTGATAATATCAAGATGCTTTGCAAGTTCTTCTAATTCAACCCACTCAAAAGCGCCTTCATTAAAAGTAACCGGTTTACCTGTTCCTTCTCTTAATCTGTCTGCAAACTTAATTAAACGTTCTACAGGCACATTGTTAGCACCCCATTTTGGTGTATTTTCGTTTCCAACTGAAACAGCGTTAATAACATCAGAGTAGTTATTAGCAATTTCAATTAATTTTTCAATGTTATTATCATTTCTTTTTGCTCTATTAACAAGTTCCGCATCTGTGTAAGTTTCTTTTAACCATGGACATCCCGGATTATTTACTTCTGAAATTAAATCCGGTCCTAACATTACCTTCATATCAAGTCCTAAATCTCGAATTACCTGGCATGTCATTTCAGCATAACTAATTGGATCGTACATTCTAATGTATTTAAATCCCATTTCATCTAAAATTTTTAAATCCTCAACAATCTGGTCGTATGTTGGATATGTACAGGTTTTTGGACTTTGTCCTTCTCTATATCCTGAATAGCAAATTGCTCTGCCCCAATCAAACATTTATTTTCTCCTTCTGTATCAATACATTTCTAATATCCTTGCAATTCTTAGGTAATTGTATATTTCCGGCTGTGAAAAACATTATTATAAGAAAGTGCTGTGGAGCCGTTGGTTCACAAAGGCAGCGTAGTCGGCTTTGTAGAACCGCTACGAGCGAAACGCAGCGGGAGCGTGCTTTCGATAATATTTTTCCATCGTTGGAATATATTCAACATCTAACCTAAAATTGCTGTAATTTGGCTCTTGTCACCAAGTTTGTCTACATCTTCTTTTGCAATTGTGTCTGTGTTTCCGTATAAATCACCGTCAATGTAGATTTCTTTTACTGTGTATTCTCCTGCTTCTAAACCAAATGGATTCTGGTATGTTACTGTAATGTTTGCACCTCTGAACATACATGTGGCACTTGCCATTCCGTTTGAGAACTGTTCAGCTAAAAGCTTTGGAGCAAGTTTCAAGGCACCAAGTTCACCTTTAATTCCGTACATTTCATTTAATACTGTAAGAAGTAACCAGCTTGCTGCACCTGTTAAGTAATGGTACATTCCCTGTCCTCTCTGATTTACATATTCAGGCACACCAGGATAAATGTTACTCTTGTGGTAATCTGCGCAATGCTTGTACAATGTGTTGATTACTTTGTAACCTTCTTTTGCAAAACCTCTGCTATATAATGCATTTGCATACATAACAGCCATATGTGAGAATACTGCACCGTTTTCTTTGTGACCAAAAGCAAATCCAAATAATCTACCCATATCTGTTTTTACTTCCTTGAAATCAGTGTTAAGTCTGTAACCGCCAATTGCTTCATCGTAAAGATATTTGTCAGCAGCTTTTGCGATTTCTGCTACCTGTTCGTCTGTGGCAACACCTGACATTACTGTAAATACCTGACCGGTAAGCATCATTCTTACTCCACTTTCAAAGTCACCTTCTACAGCTTTTCCGCTGTTGTCATAGTAACCGTTAAACCATGAATTTCCTTCCTTGTCAGAAGTCCATTCTGTGTTTCTAATGTGGTCTGTAATCCAGTTTGACATTTCTGTTAATTTATCGGCTAACCAGTCGCACTTAACTTCTGTTTTTTCTCCTGAAATAATGTGACCAACTTCATCACAGTATTTTTCAAGTAAAGCATTCTTTTCGCCAATGCTGTCATAAATGCTGCTATCTGCTTCTAAGAGCACCAAAATTTCTTTTGCTATGCTTACTGTATCTTTTCCTGTTTTGTCACTGTAATCCTTAATATCCTGCGCAAGATTCTTCAAGTTACCGCCGTAAAGAGCTGTAAAAGCAACGCTTTCTCCACGCTCTTCTGCCATGTCAAGACCGTCGTTCCAGTCTGCTCCGCGAAGTCTTATATGATTATGCTCGCCAACATCGTAGAATGATGTTAAATGCTGAATAAGTAAATGTTCTAAAACAGTTCCTTCGTATGGAAGTGCGTCTTCTGTCATCTGCTTATTTCCTATTGTGTCATTCCAACGGTCATCACGTTTTTCACCACGACAAATCTGTGCGTCTTTGAAATATGTATTGGCTTCTGTAAGGAATTCAATATCTCCTGTCTGCTGCATATATAATCTTGTTGTAAGATATGGCCAGGCACCATGGTCCATCCAAACTCTTACAATGTTGTTTCTGTCTGCTATGAACTCACCCTGTTTTGAACCAATGATAGTTGCATTTGTACCGTCAAATCTTACACCGCCAAAGTTGTCTATTAACATTTCTCTAACTTTTTCAGGTTCCATAATAAGAAGTGCAAGGCAATCCTGCCATAAATCTCTCCAGCCTCTACCACCTTTTCCGTAATCATGGTGCGGTAAAAATGAGCAACCGTAAATTCTTCTAAGCATTGGCTGGAAATTAACCCAGTGCATCCAGTTATCGAAATCTGAATCAGCAGAATTGTAACTTACGTTGATTTTTTCCTGCCAAAATTCTTTTGTTTCTTCTAAATATTTGTCAAAATGCTTCTTTATTAAATATTTCTTGCTTAATTCTGTGATTTCTGCTTCTGATTCACCATAGCCTAAAGCTACAATATAAGTTCTTGTTTCGCCCGGCTCTAATGTACAGTCAGCAAATCTTATTGCAGCCACTGTTTCGTATCCATCTACTTCTTCGCCTGCCTTATATGGTAATGGCTGATTTTTTACAACGTAATATGGATTTTCGAAGTTTCCTCCACGCCCGATAAACTCTTCTGTTACAGGGCAAAAACTTACAGGTGAAACCATTTCTCCGTTAACTTCTTCTTTTGCTAATGCGCCATAGAAAATCTTGTTTTTGTTGTGTCCTCTTTCATCAAATGTAAGAGTTGGATAAATCATTATTCCGTTTTTTACTGTAAAAGTTCTATGAAGCAATGATGTTACGTGTCTGTGATCTCTGATGTTTGACGCCGAACGTGCATACATTGGGATTGCAACTGTTGATGTAATTGTCTGTGCCTTATCAGATGTGTTTGTAATTTCAAACTTTGTAAGTTCTACTTTTTCTTCTGTTTCAGGTACAAAACTTGTCATTACAGCTTTTAAGCCCATTTCCTGTGACTGTCTTTCTACCTGATGCCACATAATACCTGCTGTAAGTTTTACGTCTTCCTTGTCATCCTCAAAAAGTTTTGCCTGCTGTTTGCTTGAACGGCCTGTTACAGACCAAGCTCCCTTTCCTTCAACATAAACCCAGAAGTTTCTTGAAGACTTGTTGTTGTGTAAGTTTTCGCTACTTACCGGTTCAAGTAAAAATGTGTTTTGGTCAAGCTTAATGTCGCCTCCTAAATCCGGTGTGATTGCACTCATCATACCTGCTTCGTTAGCAAGTGGGAAGTACATGTAACTTGTTAAATCAGGATCATCTAATGTAAATGTTCCTTTTTTGTCCAAATACTTTAAATCGCTCATAAAATCTAATCCTTTCTCCTTTTTATTTTAAATTGATTTTGTTCAATAGTTTTCAAATGGTTGTTTGAAACTGCATTTTTGCAGGTTGTTGTCTTTACTCTGTATTTTGCAGATAGTTGTTTTAGTCTGCATCTTTGCAGATTGTCTTTTTTGCTTATTATTTTTAGAAAATTTTCTTTTTATATTTTACATTATATTTTTAGTTTTTGGAAAAACTATAATTGTTACATATTTATTTTATATACCTTTATTTGCTCTTAAATATAATTAGCAGGAACTTGTATTAGGTAATCTAACAGATATAATTTCAATTCTTTTATTTACTTTCTTTTATAATCTTTCCAAAAATTAAAACGTTTCAAGCTTTTATAAAGAAAAAATGCTGTGAACCTTATAGAGTTTATACCTTTTTCAAATGTGTGCCAGATGAGAACTCGTTCTTACGTTGCTGCGAAGAATCATTACTTGCTTTATGACGTAATTCATAAGATAAAGCATCCAAATCCAAAG
>ENA-UPWS01000781-UPWS01000781.1-human-gut-metagenome-genome-assembly--contig:-NODE-781-length-20667-cov-25.445896_pt1 | contig 20667 bp, 20 predicted proteins | sample MGYA00250054_ERZ773384 | MGnify/ENA primary metagenome ERZ773384 (study PRJEB29103, sample SAMN06111979) | human gut metagenome | biome: human gut; feature: ankylosing spondylitis patient; material... | reverse complement strand
CCTTGATTCGTGCCTCCCGCGCCTCGAAAGTAGCGGGTGCTTTTCTGGTTCTCTTTTGGCACGCAAAAGAGAACTTAGCCCCAATGCAAAAGCGCTCTGCCCCGCGCACAGGCGCGAGAACCATTTCTGGTTCTCTTTTGACATCAAAAGAGAACAATTCTACTTAACGTAAAAGCGCTCTATACCTCTATTATACACCAAATCCCCCTGATTTCTATGACCAATCCCAAAAGCCTCCATTTTCCGCCCGAGCGCCACTTTGCAAGGGCGGGCGAGTGTGTTATACTTTCTATGAATGCGATTCAATCTTCCTGATGGAGGCTTTTTTATGTCCACAAAGCAGCGTCTGCTTTTTATCACCACCGGCGGCACCATCGCCAGCGTCCGCACCCAGCAGGGCCTCAAGCCCGTGCTCACCAGCGAAGAGCTTCTGGCTCATCTGCCTGAGCTGAACGAGCTCTGCTGCCCCGACACACTGGCCCTGTGCAGCATCGACAGCACCGACCTCGGCCCGGAGCACTGGCTGATGATGGCAAAGGCCGTGCAGGAGAATTATGCCCTCTACGACGGCTTCATCATCTGCCACGGCACCGACACGCTGGCCTACTCTGCGGCGGCGCTGTCCTACCTCATCCAGAACGCCGACAAGCCCGTCATCCTCACCGGCGCACAGCAGCCCATCTCCAACGAGATCACCGACGCCAAGAAAAACCTTCGCGACAGCGTCATCTGCGCCCTCGACCCCGGCAGCCGGGGCGTCATGGTGGTGTTTGGCGGCCATGTCATCGCAGGCACCCGTGCCAAGAAGAACAAGACCATCAGCTACGACGCCTTTGCCTCGGTGAATTTCCCGGCGCTGGCACTGGTACAGGGCGACCGTCTGGTGCGGTATGTGCCTTCGCCCTGGCCCACCGGCCCTGTGGAGTTTGGACGCTCGCTCAGCCCCCGCGTCTTCCTGCTCAAGCTGACGCCCGGCCTCAGCCCCGATTTGATCCCCGACATTTTCCGCCTCTACGACTGCGTCATCGTGGAGAGCTTCGGCGTAGGCGGCATCCCCCAGCGGCTGATGGACGCCTTCGCCGAGGGCCTCGGCGACTACGACAAGACCCACAAAGTGCTCATCCTCACCACCCAGGTCACTTACGAGGGCAGCGATGTGGGCATCTACGAGGTGGGCAAGCGGGTCAAGAACCGCTTCCGCTTCCTCGAGGCCCACGACATGACCATTGAGGCCGTCGTGACCAAGATCATGTGGCTGCTGGCACAGGACTGCGACAGCTTCGATCAGCTGCAGCAGCGGTTCTACCGGCAGGTCAATTTTGATACGTTCTATCACTGAGCACGAAAAAGGACACGGCAGTGCCGTGTCCTTTTTGCATTCTCAAAACACCATCTGCACCAGCAGCACATAGCACAGCGTGCCGCCGGCGATGGAAACCAGCGTCTGGTGCTTCCACTTATGGAGGGCGACGGTCACACCGATGGCGATGACCTCCGGGATGCCGTGGCTGCCCGCGGTGAGGCTGACGCCCTTGAGGCAGTAGACGATGAGCATTCCGAAGATGGCGGCGGGCAGCACATGGCCCAGATACTCCACCACCTCAGGCACCTTGCCGCCCCGGGAGCCGAACACCAGAAAGGGCAGAAAGCGGGTGAGCATGGTCGCCGCCGCGCAGACGGCGATGGTCAGGACAAACTGGATATTGCTCATTTTGCCGCCTCGCTTTCTTTGGCCTCGATGGGGCGGCGGAACAGCAGCAGTGCCACAAGGATGCAGACCATCGAGGGGATGAGGAAGCTGCCTGAGCCGAAGATGCGCAGGCAGACCAGCGGGGCGGCAATGCCGATGATGGCGCTGGCGTGCTGCTTTTCCTTCTCCCACTGGTTGAGGAAGATGACCACGAACATAGCCGTCATGACGAAATCGACGCCCTCAGTGCTGAAGGGCAGGACAGCGCCGAGGGCCGCGCCCATGGCCGCGCTGGCGACCCAGTAGATCTGGTCCAGCAGGGTGATGAAGAACATGAACCAGCCCTTATCCACGCCCTTGGGCGGCTCTGCCGAGCAGGTGATGGAGAAGGTCTCGTCGCTCATGGCAAAAATCATGTAGGCGCTGCGCAGGCCGTAGCCGCGGTAGCGCTGCAGCATGGTCAGGCCGTAAAAAAGATGCCGCGCCTGGATCATCAGCGCCATCAGAAAGGCCGACACCGGCGCAAAGCTGCCCAGAAGCAGCGAGGCCAGCACGAATTCCAGGGAGCCGCCGTACACTACCGTACCCATCAGGGGCGGCAGCCAGACCGGCAGGCCCAGCGACTGCACATAGATGCCGTAGCCGAGGCCCAGCACCAAATATCCGGCAAACACCGGCAGCGTCTGAGGCGCTGCGGCCCGGAACGCACGCCATACCGGTGCGCGGTTCAAATTTGTTTCGTTTTGTTCCTGCATTCATTTCAACCCTCCAATACAGTAGTATAACAGGTTTATCTGCATTTGCAAGAACTATTTATAAGGCAAAGAGGGTCCTGTGCGGACGCACAGGACCCTCTTTGCCTTATATCTTTTATTTTTTGGTGAGGTCTTTCGTGTAGAGGGCGCGGGTCGCATTCAGGACAGCGAGGACCATGACGCCGACATCGGCGAAGATGGCCGCCCACATATTGGCGATACCCAGAGCACCCAGCAGCAGGCAGGCCGCCTTGATGGCCAGAGCAAAGACGATGTTCTGGTAGACGATGCTCTTGGTGCGGCGGGCAATGCGCATGGCGAGGGCGATCTTGGCCGGGTCGTCATCCATCAGGACGACGTCGGCGGCCTCAATGGCGGCGTCAGAGCCCAGAGCACCCATGGCGATGCCCACATCCGCACGGGAGAGGACAGGGGCGTCGTTAATACCGTCGCCCACGAAGGCCAGCATCTCTTTGGGGTTCTTGGCGGCCAGGAGCTTCTCGATCTGGTCCACCTTATCGCCGGGCAGCAGGCCGGCGTGGTACTCGTCGATGCCCAGCTCTGCCGAGACAGCCTTTGCCACCGGCTCTGCGTCGCCGGTGAGCATGACGGTCTTGCGGACGCCGGCCTGCTTGAGGCCCTTGATGGCCTGTGCGCTGTGGGGCTTCACCACGTCGGAGATGAGCAGATAGCCCGCATACTTGCCGTCGATGGCCACATGGACGATGGTGCCGGTCTGGGGAACATCGGGGACGGTGAGGCCCAGCTTTGCCATCAGGCGGGCATTACCGGCAGCGACCGGCTTGCCGTCCACCTTGGCGGTGACGCCGTGGCCGCCCAGCTCCTCCACGTCGGTGACGCGGGCAGAGTCGATGTCCTTGCCGTAAGCAGCCTTGATGCTCAGGGAGATGGGGTGCTTCGACCAGCTCTCGGCCAGCGCAGCGGCTTCCACGAGGCTGTCTTCGGTACCGCCCTCCACGGGGCAGACCTTGACGACCTTGAAGGTACCCTGGGTCAGGGTGCCGGTCTTATCGAAGACGACGACGCGGGTATCGGCCAGCTCTTCCAGATAGGTCGAGCCCTTGACAAGGATGCCGCAGGCGGAAGCGCCGCCGATGCCGCCGAAGAAGCTCAGCGGGATAGAGATGACCAGTGCGCAGGGGCAGCTGATGACGAGGAAGGTGAGGGCGCGGTAGACCCAATCGCCGAAGCGGGCGGGCTGGCCCATCAGCAGCAGAACGATGGGGGGAATGAAGGCCAGCGCCAGCGCACCGTAGCAGACCGCCGGGGTGTAAACGCGGGCAAAGCGGGTGATAAAGTTCTCGGCGCGGGCCTTCTTCATGCTGGAATTTTCCACGAGGTCGAGAATTTTAGAGACGGTGGATTCTCCGAACTCCTTGGTGGTCCTGACCTTGAGCAGGCCGCTCATGTTGACGCAGCCGCTGATGACCTCATCGCCGGACCGGACATCCCGGGGCAGGCTCTCGCCGGTGAGGGCGGCAGTGTTGAGGGTGGAAGCGCCCTCGACGATGACGCCGTCGATCGGCACGCGCTCGCCGGGCTGGACCACGATGATGGTGCCGATCTCGACCTCATCGGGGTCCACCTGCTCCAGCCTGCCGTCCTCGCCCTCGATGTTGGCGTAGTCGGGCCGGATGTCCATCAGGGCCGAGATGCTGCGGCGGCTCTTGCCGACGGCAACGCCCTGGAACAGCTCGCCGATCTGGTAGAAGATGATAACGGCACAGCCCTCGACGTAATCGCCCAGCGCAAAGGCACCCACGGTGGCGACGGCCATCAGGAAGCATTCATCAAAGGGCTGACGGTTCTTGATGCCCAGAATGGCCTTGCGGAGCACGTCCCAGCCCACCACGAGGTAGGGGATGCAGTAGAGCAGCAGCTCCACCGACGTGGGCAGAGGCGGCAGCAGCTTGAGCACCAGCACCAGCGCCAGAGCAGCGATGATGCGGTACAGCATTTTCTTTTGTTTTTTCGTCACGGGTACCAGCCTCCTTTTGGGGCAGTTTTCTCAGATTCAACAGGTTTTCCCCACAAGGGGCTTGTTTTCCACGCTTTCCCCCAGCTTTTCCACGAGGTTTTCCCGCAAAAAGCCGCAAATGCGCGTTCATTTTTCTTTTTTTGCGTCCAGAATGTTGAAAACGCCGTGGAAATTGTTGAAAACCGATTTATTTTTCCACATTTTCCACGCGCATCCCGGCAGTATAAGTCGAAACTCAGATGCCGAAGATCTCGCAGTCGTCCTCGACCTTCTTGCAGGCGGAGAGGACGTTCTGCATGGTGGCCTTGACGTCCGCGCCCTCATCGAACTCGACGTTCATCTTCTGGGTCATGAAGCTGACGGTAGCCTTTGCGACGCCGGCGACCGTGTTGGCGGCATCCTCCATCTTCTGGGCGCAGTTTGCGCAGTCAACTTCGATCTTGTAGCTCTTTTTCATAATAAATACCAGCCTTTCTTTCTATATCTCCGCTCCGCCGCAGGGTGCGGCAGAGCTTGCAGCGTTTTGGGGGCATCACTCTTCGATGTGGTCCATGCCCATGGAGAGGATGCTGCGCACATGGTCATCGTCCAGTGCATAGTAAATGGTCTTGCCGTCGCGGCGGAAGCGGACGAGCTTTGAGTCCTTGAGCACCCGCAGCTGATGGCTCACCGCCGACTGGCTGAGCTGGACGGCATTTGCAATGTCCTGCACGCACAGCTCATCGTCGTGGAGGGCGTAGAGGATCTTGATGCGGGTGGAATCGCCGAACACCCGGAACAAATCGGCCAGCTCGTAGAGCACCTCATCATCCGGCAGCTCCGGCGGGGCCTTGGGCAGCTTCTGTTCTGGGGCAAGAGCATTCTCAGCCATCGTCGTCATCCTTTCGCTTCAATATATGAACATCTGTTCATGTGTTCATGATAACACGCTGTATGGCTCCTGTCAAGGGGATTTGCGCAAAAAAACAGCATTCTCTTAAAATTGATAAAACAGACCGCAAAACGCAAGAAATTTGCAGATTTATTTTGCAGGAAGGGTGCAATTTAGGGCAAAAGAAAAAGGCAGTCCTGACCGAACTGCCTTTTTCCAAAGCACTGCATTCATGCCCGCTTCTTCTTTTTATCGTCCGCCGCCCACGGCAGATACATGAGGAACAGCGCCAGCGCGGTGGCAGGCAGGAAGCCCAGGATATAATATTTTTCGCCCAGCAGGGCCGTGAAGGTGCTGGTGATGATGTTCCCGTAGGGATTATTGAGGAAATAGAAGTTGGTGTTAAGGGACTTATTCAGAAAGTAGATGGGCAGGGCAGAGCCGAACAGGAACGCCAGCACCTGCGGCACCCGCCGGGGACTGGGACGGTAGCCGCCCGCCACCAGCAGGACTGGATAGAGTACCAGCAGGGCATGGATACTGACGGAGTGCAGATTGATGAGCGTCCACCAAGAGGGGACATCCAGCCAGCTGGGGCAGAGCAGGGCCAGCATTGCACCCGGGATACAGAGGGCATACAGCTCCTCTTTGCACCAGTTTCTGTCCGTGATCGTGTTGTACAGACAGACGAAGACGTTGATATTGCACAGGTGCAGGGGCAGATAGCTCCAATTCCACTGGCCGGTCAGGGCCATCCCCAGCAGAAGGGCAGCTTCGTCCAGCAGGAGCAAAGCGGTGACTCCGACTAAAATGCGCCGCCGGGTGCGGGCAGAACTGCGGCGATACCACAGGGCCGCCCCCACGATAAAGGCAAGCGAAATGGCCAGCTCCATGAGGTGGACCGTGCCATACAGCGGGTAGCATCGGTAATCGGCCCCGTATTCGGCGTGGGTGATGTCGTAGGATTTCCAGAAATCGTTCATCTTCTCTCCCTCCCTGTCCAGCTTATGATACCGCGTTTGGCCTCAGACGGAAAGAGTTTTGAAGGAAAATCCAGAAAACAGGTGCAATAGTGTGAGTTTTGTGGTATCCTTACAAACGTGAAATTATCTGCCGCAAACCGCGGCATCACGACAAATTAAGAAAGAGGGAATTTTTATATGTTAGAAACCGGAATCCGCGGCAAGCAGAGCGTCGCCGTGACCCCCGAGAACACCGCCAAGACCATGGGCAGCGGCACGCTGAATGTCTTCGCCACCCCCGCACTGGTGGCGCTGGCCGAAAAGACCTGCTGGATGAGCGTCGCCGACGCTCTGGACGAGGGCTGCGGCTCTGTGGGCACCAAGCTGGAGCTGGAGCACACCGCACCCACCCCCGTGGGCATGACCGTCACCTGCGAGAGCGAGCTGACCGCTGTGGAAGGCCGCAAGCTGGTGTTCAAAGTCTCCCTGTACGACGAGAAAGGCCCTGTGGGCGGCGGCGTCCACGAGCGCTTTGTGGTCAACGACGCAAAGTTTGCCGCCAAGGCCGAGAGCAAGAAGGGCTAAGACTCTTTTTTCTCGGCAAGCTCGATGGGCGGCGGGTCGGCAGCCAGCAGCTGCTGCTCGGCCCGGGCCTGAGCTTCCTGCAAAAGCCGTGCCGCCTGTTCGCTGGCACGGAACAGCTCTAAATACATCGCTTTATAGTCCGGCGCAGCCAACACCCCCTTCCGTGTCCCATCACGTTAGAAGCTGTTTTTGTAAGCAGAGTGCATCGAACGACGAGAATTTTTGCTCGCAGACAAGGCGATTTTCCGCAGCAATCCTGAGCGGATTGCAAGGGAAAGCAACGCAGTATGCGGGCAAAAAGGCCGTTCGGGCGGTGTGCAATGCTTATGAAAACGGCTTCTAAAGGGTTAGTCTGCCCGGCAGGCTGCAAAAAAATCACCTGAGGAGTTTATCATGAAAAAAACCAATCTCTCGTGGGTGGGTGCTCTGTTGGTATTTGCCCTGCTGCTGTGGTGTACCGCCGCAACGCCCGGCAAAATCGACGACCCTTCCACCTACACCTGCGCCGTGTACAGCTCGGCGCTGTCCCTGCTGCCCCCTGTGGTGGCCATCGTGCTGGCCCTGAACACCAAAGAGGTCTACACCTCGCTGCTGGTGGGCATCGCCACCGGCGCACTGCTCTACGCCAACGGCAATCTTGAGCTGGCGCTGACCACCCTCTTCTTCAACGAAGACGGCGGCATGGTGTCCAAGCTGTCCGATTCCAGCAACGTGGGCATCCTCGTCTTTCTGGTGATGCTGGGCATTCTGGTGGCCCTGATGAACAAGGCCGGCGGCAGCGCCGCCTTTGGCCGCTGGGCCTCCACCCACATCCACACCCGGGCGGGCGCGCAGTTCGCCACCCTGCTGCTGGGCATCCTCATCTTTGTGGACGACTACTTCAACTGCCTGACCGTCGGCTCCGTCATGCGCCCGGTCACTGACCGGCAGAAGGTCTCCCGCGCAAAGCTGGCCTACCTCATCGACGCCACCGCAGCACCCATCTGCATCATCGCGCCAGTGTCCAGCTGGGCCGCCGCCGTCACGTCCTCTGTGCCGGAAGGCTCGGGCATCAACGGCTTTACCATGTTCCTGCGCACCATCCCTTATAACTACTACGCCATCCTCACCATGGTGATGAGCCTCTTCCTCATCTTCAGCGGCCTCGACTACGGCCCCATGAAAAAGCACGAGGATAACGCCCTGCTGGGCGACCTCTTCACCACCGACGACCGCCCCTACGGCGACGACGTGGACGACGGCAGCGACACCCGCGGCCATGTGGTGGACCTCATCGCGCCGGTGCTGGTGCTCATCGTGGCCTGCATCTTCGGCATGGTGTACACCGGCGGCTTCTTCGAGGGTGTGGACTTCATCACCGCCTTCGCAGATTGCAGCGCCTCTGTGGGCCTCGTGATGGGCAGCGCCATCGCCCTGATGTTCACCTTCGTGTTTTACCGGGTGCGGGGCGTCATGACCTTTCAGGACTTTGCCGCCTGCATCCCCGAGGGCTTCAAGGCCATGGTCAGCCCCATGCTCATTCTGACGCTGGCGTGGACCCTTTCCGGCATGACCGGCCTGCTGGGCGCAAAATACTACGTCGCAAGCCTGCTCAGCGGCTCTGCGGCGGCTCTGCAGTACCTGCTGCCCATCATCATCTTTGTGGTGGCGGTCTTCCTCGCCTTTGCCACCGGCACGTCCTGGGGTACCTTCTCGATTCTGGTCCCCATCGTCTGCCATGCCTTCCCGGATGGTGAGATGCTGGTGGTCTCCATCGCCGCCTGCCTGTCCGGCGCGGTCTGCGGCGACCACTGCTCGCCCATCTCCGACACCACCATCATGGCCTCTGCCGGCGCGCATTGCAGCCACGTGAACCATGTCTCCACCCAGCTGCCCTACGCCATGACCGCCGCCGCCATCTCGGCGGGCTGCTATCTGCTCTGCGGTGCAGCACAGGCTGTCCTCGGCGATGCCGCCAACACCCTGACCTCCTTCGTGCTGCTGGCCTGTGCCATCGCCATCGAACTCGTCGTGCTCAGCATCGTCAGGGCGCGGATGGGCCATACTGGGAAGGAAGAGGTCACAAAATCTTAACGGAATCGTAGATTTTTGTCTTCCCCTCCGGCGCAAATCATGGTATACTTATCAAAAGAGTAAATTTTTTGAGCTATTTGCTCACTGGAGGAAAACCCCATGCTGGAAGAAGTCTTTCAGGACGTCTATACAAAATTCAAGCTGCATTTTTATCAGAATGTATTTCAGCGCTTTGCCACCCGCGAAGCCACGCTGACCACGGTGGAGTCCTTCTGCATGGAGGGCATCATGGCGATGGGGGAGCCCACCATTGCAGAGTTTTCCCGCATGATGGGCATCTCCACCCCCAACGCGGCCTATAAAATCGGCAGCCTCGTCAAAAAGGGCTATGTGGAAAAAATTCAGTCCACCACCGACCGCCGCGAATACTTCCTGCGCCCCACCCAGAAATACATCGATTACTACAGCATCAGCTATTCTTACCTGCACACGGTCATCGAGCGTGTGCGCAAGCGCTTCCCGGCTGAGGACTGCGACAAGATGGAGCAGATGCTCTCGGTCATCAGCACCGAGCTGATGCCGGAGCTGGATATGCTGGCCAAGTGCCGCCACCCCGAAGCTCCCAAATCGGAAGAATAAAATACAGCACAACGAAAGAGGCCGTTGTAAAACACAACGGCCTCTTTTCAAACGATACAGCGAAGCAATTTCGACTGTATTTTTCCAAAATCAAAGCAAGTGCAACACTTTTTCTCAAAAATCAAAATTTTTTGAGGGAAATGTGATGCACTTGCTTTTTTGTGTTATCCGATTTTACGATTATTTTTGAATCTTACCAGAGCTGTCTGTTCTGCTGTCTTACAGCAGTTCGTTATGCTCGACCCCGCCGACGGTGAGGGTGGCAGAGCTGCCACTGTGGGTGAGAGCGAAGAGGGTGTCCTCCACACCCAGCGACAGCATGGCGTCGATGTCCAGCGCCGTCTCGCGGCTCTTGGTACGGAAGACGAGGGTGTCTGCGCCCTGCGCTTTCAGGTCTGCCAGATTGCCCAGACGGCCGGAGAGGATGGCGGTGTCAGAATCTGCCGTGACGATGTAGCGGGCATTTTCCAGATACATCTCGTAGGTCGGTGCGGCGGTGACAGTGAGGACGATGGCGGCGTCACTCGAGTTTTCTTCTGCCGCAGGCTGCATGACCGGCAGAATCTTCACGCTCGTCGAGCCACATCCCTTGCAGAAGTATTCTACTTCGCCTGCCGAGTCCTGAGTTGCAGCCACCCGACTGATTTCTTTCCAGTTATGGGTATGCCCGCTCTCGGTCTTGCCGTCGATTCGAGCCACAAAGCCGCCCGTCATGTCAGAAAAGTCCAGCTCAATTTCTTCGCCTCCGACCGGTGTACCTGTAGGCTTGTTGTTCGATGAATATCCGCCGGAACCAATAGACGCTCCATCACCCAAATATTTTTTATACTGGTCTCCAGCTTTTCCACCTTTTGCAGAGACCTGTACATTTCCGGAAATTTTCACCGTTCCACTGCCGGAACCACCGCCTCCGATGCCGGCCGCACTAGTCCCTCCCTGTGCATCTACTTTTGCGTTGCCTGAAATCGTGACATCGCCATCTTTCCAGCCACCGCCACCAATGCCAGCGCCTCCACGTTCGCTTGTACCGCCAACTGCCTCTTCGACCACTGCATTTCCAGAAATCGTAACAGTTCCATTCCCGACACCGCCACCGCCGATGCCAGCGCCATTATAGTTTCCCTGTGCCTTTTTAATAACCGCGTTCCCGGTAATCGTCACATCTGCATTTCCTCTGATTCCGCCACCGATACCCGCGCTATAGTTTCCACCTGTTGCAGTAATTGTACCGCCGGTGATGCCCAATTTCGATGTACTATTATTATTATCGCTCCCGATTCCTGCACCTCCTGAACCGCCAACTGCCATTAAAGTATTCTGGTTACTGTCCGCTGTGATGGTCAGTTTTCCGCTCGAAGTATTATCATTTTTCTCGACGCCAGCATAGCCGTTTCCACTCTTCAGGGTATTGTCTCCCTCCAGCTTCAGGGTCGTGTCACCTTCGCCTTTTACAGACAGCGCGGCCTTATTATCTTTGCTCACATCGATATTCACGTTTTCGATCGTGACCGTCGTATCCTTTTTGGTGTAGTTGTTGATGATCTTGATGATGTGCTTCACCGCTTCGTTCACAGCCTTTGTCACCGTGTTGGCAGTGTTGGCCTCAAAGGTCATGACGTCCTTGTCGTCATCGTCGTCCTCTGCGGCCTTCTCGACAGGCTTCTGCTCAGTCGATGCCTCGAGGGTGGCGGCGTCGGTCTTCCCTTCGGGCTTCTGCGTGTCCGGCGTCTTCGGCTCAGCATCCGCAGGCTCTGGGCCGTCCTTTTTCTGGGCTTCCCCGCTTTTCACGCTCTCGGGCCAGACGATGAGCTCCGTGCCGGTATTCTCCGCAGACGCTCCCGGCTCGGCATCCACCACCGGCTTCTGTCCTTCAGCCTCGTCCGCCGACCCGTCAGAGTTGTTCTCCGCTGGTTTGTTCGGGTTCTTGCCGCCCTTGATGACTACCTCCGTCTCGTCTCTCTCTTCTTCCGCTTTGCCGACACGGACATAGGTCTCGCCCTCTTCCGTAACGGTCACCGTAATATCACCGTCATCGATATAATAATCCTTTGCCAGTGCCGCCGGGGCTGCCACCGAAAGCGCCATGCTCAGGGCCAGGGCGGCTGCCGCCGCACGCTTCATATTTTTCCGTAACCGCATACTTTTTTACCTCCTGAATTATTGCAGGCTTCTGCGGTTTTATTTTACCCCCCCCCCCCTATATTTTTGTCAAGTCCTTTTCATGACATACCAGCGTACATTCATGAATGGTGTGACTTTCCCGATATGTCCCAAAAAGAAGGGGCTATTTTGCAACAGCCCCTTTCTCATTATCCCATAAAAGCGAAGCGCGGCCGCCCCGACGGAACGGGACAGCCGCAGCTTCATGGGAATGTAAAAGACAGAGCTTGTCTGGATGTTGGGGGTTATGCGTTCTCCTTCGCGGCGTTTGCAGCAGCACGCTTGTTGATCTTGCTCTGGTTGTAGACAGAGTAGACGATGACCAGGATCGCGACCGTTGCAAAGACCATTGCGATGGGAGAAGTGGTGATGGCGAAGAAGTTGCCGCGCTGGATGTTCATGTAGCGCACGAAGTTCTTCTCGCACATGGGTCCCAGAATGAGGGCCAGCAGGATGGGAGAAAGCGGGAACTCGTACTTGTTCATCAGCCAGCCAATGATGCCGAAGGCGACACAGACGCCCACATCAAAGGCATTCTTGTTGATGGAGAAAGCACCCAGCAGGGAGATGACGAGGATGATGGGGTAGAGCATCTTCTTCTCGACGGAGACGATCTTTGCAAAGAAGCGGACGCCCAGGCAGCCAACCACCAGCATGCAGAGGTTTGCCAGCATCAGAGCCGCGAAGACGCGGTAGACGGTGGGCAGCTCGGTGACGTACATCATGGGGCCGGGGGTGATGCCCTTCATGATGAAGGCACCCAGCAGGATGGCGGTGACGGAGTCACCGGGGACGCCCAGAGACAGCAGGGGGATCATCGCGCCGCCGGAACAGCCGTTGTTGGCGGACTCGGTAGCAGCAACGCCGTTGGGGATGCCGGTGCCGTACAGCTCGGGGTGCTTGCTGGCGGACTTGCTGGCGCCGTAGGAGACGAAGACTGCGATGTCACCGCCGGCGCCGGGGATGGCGCCGATGAAGGTGCCGATGAGGCCGCCGGAGAGGATGTTGGGCCAGATCTTCTTGATGGTCTTCCAGTCAGGCAGCACGTTGGTGATCTTCTCGTTGGACTTCTGCTCATGCTCTTCGCCGCGGATGATGCGCTCAACGCCGGCGATGACTTCAGAGACAGCGAACAGACCGATCAGAGTGGGGATGAACTGGAAGCCATCCAGCAGGCCGGTCTGCTTGGTGGTGATGAAGCGGGGAATGCCGTTGGTGGGGTCGAGGCCGACGGTGCAGAGCAGCATACCGAAGAAGGCGCTGATGAGGCCCTTGGCCACAGACTTGCCGGAAATTGCGACGATGACCGACAGGCCGAAGACGGCCAGCATGAACATCTCGCCGGGGCCGAAGTTCATGGCCATGTCAGCGACCAGCGGAGACAGGAAGGTCATGACCAGTGCGCCGATGACGCCGCCGCAGAAGGACGAGAACATGGCAACGGACAGTGCCTTGCCGGCCTGACCTTTCTTACACATGGGGTAGCCGTCCAGCAGGGTGGCGGCTGCGGCGGGCGTGCCGGGGGCGTGGATGAGGATAGCGGAAATGGAACCGCCGTACATACCGCCGCAGTAGATGCCCAGCAGCAGGCCGATGGACGGGATGAGATCCATGCCGAAAGAGAAGGGGATGAGCAGCGCCACGCCCATGGTGGCGGTCATGCCCGGGATAGCGCCCAGCAGAACGCCGCCCAGTGCGCCGATAAAGGTCATCAGAAGGACCTCGGGGTTGGACCAGACAGTCGCATAGCTGGAAAGAAGCAGACTAAAATCCATAACTGTGCTCCCTCCTTATATCATGTCCACGAGGGTGCGCAGGAAGTTCAGCGGACCCAGCGGAATATTGACGGTAAGCACCTTGTAGAACACCAGCCACATCAGCAGCGGCACCAGAACGCTCACAAGGACCATCTGCACCCAGTTGCGCTTGCCGATGAGGAACATGATGATCATCGAGAGCACCACAGCGCACAGGATGTAGCCGCAGCTCTTGAACAGAGCAGCGAACAGCACACAGAGGAGCATAACGAGGTAAGCAGCGGCCACGCCCTTATCCTTGAGGGGATTCAGGGTGCCGACTTCGACAGCAACGGGGTCGGTGGGCTTCATGGTACCCATCAGCTTGAAGATGGACTGGATGAGCAGGACCACCGAGAAGATGAGCATGCCCACGATCATGACGCGGGGGAAGGTGGAAGCCTGCACATAGGTGTTGGCCACCTCAGGGAAATTATCGGTCTGGAACCACGCCCAGATGCCGATGGCGAGGAAAATGATGGAGCCTACCAGATTGGAGAAGGCCATCGTTTTCATTTTGTCTTTGTTCAAAAGGGGTTCCTCCTCTCTATATCTTCTCATAAAAAAGGGCAGGCATGAACTGCCTGCCCCAGCAAATACTCAGAGAGACAAATCAGAGGCCGACAGCGTCCATAGCAGCTGCGACATCGACAGCAGCCTGCTTCAGGTAGTCAGCATAGCCCTGTGCATCCAGATAGGAGATGGCCTGACCGTTGTTGTTCATGAAGGTCACGAAGTCAGGATCCTCGATGGCAGCGGCGCAGGCCTCTTCCAGACGGGTCATGATGGCATCATCAACGCCCAGAGGAGCGGCCATACCGCGCTGGGTGTAGTAGGTGATGTCGTAGCCCTGCTCCTTACAGGTAGGAACATCGGGGAAGACGGGGTTGCGCTCTTCGTCCATGACGCCCAGGCAGATCAGGTCGCCGGACTCGATGAAGCTGCGGGCTTCGGCCAGAGAGACGGTAACGCCCTGAATGAAGCCGCCGGCTGCGTTCTGGACAGCGGTAGCAGCGCCTTCCTGATAGGTGATCATCTGGATGTCGATGCCGGTAGCGCTCATCAGGTAGCCGCCAGCAATGTGCCAGACAGAAGCGTTGGAAGAACCGCCCATCTGCACCTCACCGGGGTGAGCCTTGCAGTAATCAATGAAACCGGGCAGGTCGGTGATGCCGTTGTCAGCAGCCCACTTTGCGCCGACGGTGATGGCAGCTGCGTCGGTGTTGACGCGGCACAGGGGAGCGTAATTCTCCCAGGTCAGTTCACTGGTGCCCAGCTTCTTGTAGGTAGCCAGCTCGAAGGTGATCATACCGATGGTGTAGCCGTCGGTGTTGGCGTCTGCGATCGCCTGATGGCCCAGGATGCCGCCGCCGCCAGTCTGGTTATCGACGGTCAGGGTGACGCCCAGGTTCTTGCCCATAGCCTCGCAGAATGCGCGCAGGCAGGAGTCCGTGCCGCCGCCTGCAGACCAGGGGCAGATGACGGAAATACCCTTGGTGGGGTAGTCGGTGGACTTGCCGCCGGCAGCGGTGCTGGCAGCAGCAGAACCTGCGGTGGATGCTGCGGTGCTGGAAGAGCCGCCGCAAGCGGTCAGGACGCCAGCTGCACCCACAGCAGCAGAAGCTGCGAGGAAGTCACGACGAGAGATCTTTTTCATTTCTTGTTACCTCCGATTCACGTTGCGTTTATCCGTATTATGGCAGCGCCGTGCTTTGCTCACAGCGCCATTCCTTCCGCATACGGGTCGCCTTTGGATATTATGATAGCGCATATTTTCTCATCCCGCAATTAGATTCAAGCACAAATTTTTCAGGCAATGTTTGTACAAAGTGACCCGTTTGATTGGTTTTTGGAGCTTTCTGCAAGCCTTCCTTTCGATTCTTAGCTCTTACATCCAAAATTCTTTGCTGATGTATTTTTGATGCATACAGTCATTCTGAAATTCCATCTGTTCATCGTCCGGATTTCATTGTATCCATCCCGCAGGCAATGCCCGCAGGATGGCTTTATTTCCTGTGAAATCATACCTTCCCGGCACCCCTGTCCAGGATCTTGTCGAAGCGGGAGAAGAAGGTGATGGCTGTAATGGTCGCTGCCAGAATATCACTGACCGGCTCGGCGAGAAAGACGCCGAAGCACTTATCTGCCGTGAAGCAGGGCAGGATAAAAATCAGTGGGATCAGCAGGATGATCTTGCGCAGACAGGCCAGCAGGAGGCTGACTTTGGCCTGACCCAGCGCCATAAAGCTCTGCTGGCAGGCGATCTGAACGCCCATGGCGAGGATGCCCGCCATGTAGATGCGCATAGCCCATGTGGTGTATTCGATGAGGGCGGCATCCGAGGTAAAGATGCCCGCCACCACGCCGGGTGCCAGCATCATGAGCAGCCAGAACAGGGTGGTATAGCCGAAGCAGAGGGTGAGCTGGAAGCGGAACGCCTCCTTGACGCGGGGCTTTTTGCCTGCGCCGAAGTTGAAGCTCATGACCGGCTGGCCGCCCTGACAGATGCCCTGAATGGGCAGGGTGCAGAGCTGGGAGGCGCTGGTGATCACCGTCATGGCACCCACCGCCACATCACCGCCGTAGCGGGCCAGACTGGAGCTGAAGCTGATGGAGAGCAGGCTCTCGGTGGAGAGCATCACAAAGGTGGAGATGCCCAGCCCCATCACCGGCAGGATGATGTTCCGCTCCACTTTGAGGTTTTCTTTCCGCAGCTTGAGGATAGTCTTGGAGCCGGTGAGGAAGTTCAATATCCAGCAGGCACCCACGGCCTGACTGAGCACCGTCGCCACTGCCGCACCCCGGACGCCCCAGCCAAGACCAAAAATCAGGATCGGGTCGAGGATGATGTTGATGACTGCGCCGATGACCGTCGTGAGCATACTGATCTTCGCAAAGCCCTGGGTCGTGATGAAGGGGTTCATGCCCATGACCAGCAGCACGAACACCGAGCCGAGGATGTAGATGCGGCCATAGGCCACCGCATAGGGGAGAGTGGCGTCACTGGCACCGAAGAGCCGCAGCAGGGCGGGCGCACCGGCATAGAAGCCCACCGTCAGCACCACAGCGAAAAACAGCAGCATGGTAAAGCTGTTGCCGATGATTTTTTCGGCCTCGTCTTTATTGCCCTGTCCCAGCGCGATGGCCGTGCGGGGCGCACCGCCCGCGCCGATGAGCATGGCGAAGGCGTTCAGGAGCATAAGGATCGGCGCAAACAGGCCCACGCCCGTCAGCGCCGCCGCGCCGATGCCCTCGATGTGGCCGATGTAAATGCGGTCTACGATGTTATAGAGCAGATTGACCACCTGCGCCACCACGGCGGGTATCATCAACTGCAAAAGCAGGGGCTTGACCGGCCCGCTGCCCATATCCTGTCGATTCTGTGCCATAGGTTCTCCTTTGAGTATATACTTCAAATTTGAAATAAATATAGCACACCCCGCTCTGCCTGTCAAGCACAAGGGGAAGGGCTTTTTGTTTTTCCAGTTGACGGAAAGGCGGGATTTTGCTATAATAATTAAGCTGTATTGTGAATATGGAGCATTACTCAAGTGGTCGTAAGAGGTCGCACTCGAAATCTAACTGGCTTTTTGGAAGTGGATTTCCGATTTTGCTAGGTTTCATGCGGGTTTTCCGGCTTCGAGAGCGAACGATTTTCGGTCGTTCTCTCCTGAAATTCTCTCCAAAATTTTCCCAGAATGCACGGAGCATTCTAAAATTTAATATGTGGAGCATTACTCAAGTGGTCGTAAGAGGTCGCACTCGAAATGCGATAGGCCGGGAGACCGGTGCCAGGGTTCGACTCCCTGATGCTCCGCCAAATCGAATGGACAGATGAATTTTATTCGTCTGTCCATTCTTTTTTGCCGGAACATCGCCCGTCCACCCTGTCTTTGGGACGTATGGCATCATGCTGACGCATTGCCATAGCCCAGCCCTTCCAGCATCGCCTGTGCAGACGAGAGTTTGGAAGCATAATCGAGGTGGGCGTAGATGTTGGCGGTGGTGGAGAAGTCGCTGTGACCCAGCCATTCCTGAATCTGCTTCATAGGAACGCCGTTTGCCAGAAGAAGGCTGGCGCAGCTATGACGCAGGTCATGAAAGCGGATAGGACGCAGACCGTTTTTCTCCAACAGCTTCGGGAACTGCTCGGAAACATAGTTGGGGCGGATGATGTTCCCGATCTCGTCCACACACAGATAGCCCAGATACTCCCGGTTGTAGCTTTTACCGCACAGGCGGCGGTAGGTTTCCTGCTGACCTTTCAGCATCAGCAGGCGGTCACGGATGGGCGGCACAAGGGGCAGCGTCCGCAGGCTGGACTTGGTCTTTGCACGGTCTGCCTGCACCAGAACCTTTTTGCCGTCGATGGATGCCTGCGTGACGATGTGCTTGACCTCCAGCGTGTTGGCTTCAAAGTCGATGGCATCCCATTTCAGACCCAGCACCTCGCTGCGGCGCAGACCGTAGAAGGATGCCAGCAGAACCGGGATCTCCAGCTTGGTGCCCTCTGCGATCTCCGTCAAAGCATGAATCTCATCGGCACTGTAATAGCTGCCTTTGAACTCGTTCTTCTTCGGACGCTCGACCTTATCTGCCGGATTGGTGGGGATCAGGTCGATCTTGACCGCATACTTCAACGCCTTGTGGATGTTTGCGTGATAATGGATCACGGAATTTGCCTTGACCCGTTCAAGCTGCTTGGTGTAGAAGTCCTGCAAGTCGGTGGCTTTCAGGTCTACCAGCTTGATGCCGCGCTTGCGGAAATACGGAACGATGATGCGCTCCACCATTCCCTGATAGCTGGCATAGGTTGTGATCTGGATAGAGCTTTTCGTGACTTCCAACCATTTCAGCATGAAGTCCGAAAAGAGAATGTCATCGTCTAAGCGGATCTCCGCAGGTGCGGTGGGAACCATGAAGTTTCTCCGACGTTCCAGCAAAAGAGCCTCGGCTTTCTTCTTGTTCCTCTTGACGGACAGGCCGGTGGCTTCCCACTTGGTCTTTCGCTTTCCGTCTGCGTCCTTGTAACTCAGAACGATGTAGTAGAAGTCGTTTTTTTCTTGCAGATGCCCTGCTACCATAGTGTTACCTCCTGTCTTTGCATCCACTTGAATATGTAACTTCTGCCGCTGACACCATCAGTGTACCCAACGGCAGGAGAGAATGCAAGGATGTCACGCCCGGATGGTGTGACCGGGTGCGAATCCGATGAGATAAGTCAAAAGATGTGCCTTGGGGATGCGGTAGGAGCGCCCGACCTTCAAATGCTGGACGCTCCCCTTTTTCAGAAGTGCATACCCGGTTTTTGTGCTGACGCTCAATATCTCGCACATCTGGTCGATGTTCAGCACGTCCGGGTAATCCCGGAGCATCACACGGTACGCATCACGGGGATTCAGGTTTTCTTCGCCCAAATAATCCTCCTTTTATATACTAACAGTTTTAATTTTGAAAAACAGTTCATTGAGGTCAAGGCTGGAAACAACGCCTTTCTCAATCTCCTGCATTTCATCCTGCGTAAGCCGACCTAAGAAGCGCTGTACGCGGCTTTTGTCTATCGTGAAGATCTGTTCCAGTTGAACCACAGATGGCTTTTCAAAGGCCGTATTGTGGGCTATCAGAACGTGTGTGGGCTGGTATCTCTTTTTCTCGGTGCGGGAAGTCACCGTCGCCACGATAAGGGTGGGCGCATAGCGGTTTCCTACATCGTTTTGCAGAACCACCACAGGGCGGGTGCCGCCCTGTTCGGAGCCGATGTGTGGCTCCATGTCTGCATAGTAAATGTCCCCTCTGAGGTATTTCCAGTCTTTTGGTATGATAGCGATCAGACCTCCTATCCTTCTATATGTAGCAAGAGCCGCCCGTTTATCGCAGGCGGCTCTTGCTGGAAAAAGGAGTATGCCGATAAAGGCGAGAGCATCAACGTTTTACAGGAAGGCTCAGAGAACGGCTGGAGCCATTGTAGATCTCGCAAACACATTCGGGCAGCTTGGCAAGGTTCAGATTAGAAATCATCATAGCACTCTCTCCTTTATCGTCTGAAGATAGGCAGAAGTGTCATCAATCAGAAAAAGAATGGCACTTCGGCAGTCGGTGTCTTCAAAAACATCGGGATAGTCTTTGAATACGAGATTCCAGCGGCGGATAAAATCCTCCTTTGCGCCCTGAACTTCGCACATCATAATTGAGCCGTTCGCAACGGTCGTTTTATGATGGCGGTTGTCAATGGATTGCCGAAGTCGTTTTCGATCTTCGTCGGTAAGACAGCGTTTGTGACCTTGGATACTCCTTTTGAAATCCGGGGGCGAATTGCTTACGGGGGTGATTTCGCTCTCGGTAAGGACTTCATTGGAATCAGCAGCATCATCGGCAGCATCATCGGATTTTTCCGGGCTTGTCGGCTTCTTTGCTTTCCGGTCCTTCTTGGGTTTGCGCAGCTCCTTGATGATTGCCGGGATTTCTTCTTTTGGGGTTTGCGCCAAAGCGGTGATCTCGGCATCGGTAGCCTTGATATGCCCGGTCAGTATTTCCTCCATTACACCGGGGACGGCAGCTTCAGCAGCATCTATACCGTTGGCGTATTTTTCTGCTCGCCGGACAAATTTGGGGCTGACACCATTCGCTTGTGCGATTTTTTCGCAGGTGCGGAGGTGGGTGTCCATGTGGTCATTTTGACCACATGGAGCAAATCGACCGCTTTGCTTATTGCGATTTTGAGGATTTTCACCCCAGTCAGATAACTTTTGGGATTCATAGGCTTTCCCCATCAAGAACTTCCGGCGTTCCGGGTCAAGGTTTCTGCGCCCCAACTGATTCTGACAAATCCATGCCAGTGCAGTATAACGGTCAGGCAACTGGATTTCCTTCACTTCAAAAGCGATTTCCGGGTGATGCTTGAGGATGCGGTACCGGGAATGCCCATCCAGTATGTAACCGTTCCAGATGATGAGCGGATTCAGAAGCCGCCGCTCCTGAATCATATTCTGCTCTAAGATGTGCTCCTCCTCGGCGTTCAGCGGCGGGATCTTGCCCTGAAACTCCGGGTCGATCTTAAGCGCATTCAGATTCATCATCAAACCGTCCCTTCTTAAAGTAGGTGGATTTCGGGCTGGTGGGCTGGATGTAGTAGTCGTAGCCGAAGTTGGTCTGGCAGTAGGTGCAAGGCTCCTTGGTGAGCTGATAGGGGTCTGCACG
>ENA-UPWS01000732-UPWS01000732.1-human-gut-metagenome-genome-assembly--contig:-NODE-732-length-21416-cov-4.446834_pt1 | contig 21416 bp, 17 predicted proteins | sample MGYA00250054_ERZ773384 | MGnify/ENA primary metagenome ERZ773384 (study PRJEB29103, sample SAMN06111979) | human gut metagenome | biome: human gut; feature: ankylosing spondylitis patient; material... | reverse complement strand
ACGAGGTAGATAGGGCAGAGGTGGAAGTGCCGTAAGGCATGGAGCTGACTGTTACTAATCGGTCGAGGGCTTGACCTAATTGGTTGTGTTCACAGAAATGGAATGATAGATGTAAAGTATGTGCGGTTTTGAAGGTATATCAGAAAGGCCATCGGAGAGATCCGGTGGCTTTTTGTAATTATTTTCCGCAAAATACTTGTTTTTCGAAAAAGATTGTGTTATAGTAACGATTGTCAGGAAAAGATTCCTGAGGTATTCCTCGATAGCTCAATGGTAGAGCATTCGGCTGTTAACCGAAGGGTTGTTGGTTCGAGCCCAACTCGGGGAGCTAAGATGAAGAAGCGATACAGAAATGAGAAATCATAACTGTATCGCTTTTTTGATGTCTGTAGCCATTAAGAAACGCCATCTAACATTTTGACGGTTTTCCATAACATTTCTTCCTGTTCATGGAAGAAAGATTTCGTTATAATAAAATCAGACAGATCACGGAACATGTGCAGAGTCAGGAGTCGTGTCAAGGCGGAACTTTTTCCGATAGGCGCTTGGCGTCATGCCCTGCTTCTGGCGGAAGGCTTTGGTAAAAACTTCGGCATTCCGGTAACCACAGGAAAAAGCGACCGTTTCGATGGGGAGATCCGTATATGATAAAAGCTCAAGCGCACGCGTGATCCGGCAGGAAGAAAGATAGTCCTGCGGTGAGGTATGGAGATATTTCTGAAACAGGGTATAAAGGTAACTCCGGTTGATGCATACATATCTGGCAATATCCGAGACAAGAATTTCATTGGAATAATTATTTCGGATAAACTCAACGGCTTTTTCCACGTAAAGATTGCCGATCTCCCGTGCAGAAGGATCGGCAAGCGTGATTTCGCGGGAAAGAATTGAGAAAAACTGGTACAGACAGCCTTCCAGAAGATACTGGTCAGAGGTGTCATAGGTATTGTGCTTCTGCATCTGAAACAGGAGGGACTGCAGTTCACCGGAAAAACTGCACTGGTAGACAGGGTGCTCCTCGGATTCCGTGGATAATCGGCTGTCCGTAAGTATGGGAAAAGTTCACACAGGGTGCTCCTCGGAAAGACCGAGTTCCTGTACATAAGAGGCAGCTTTTTCGCCGTCAAAACCGATCCAGAGATAGGTCCAGGGATCATCCGCATCGGCTTCATAGTAGGTGCGGACATTTGGCATCAGGAAAAAGCCCTGTCCGGCGGTTAGGCGGTAAGTGCGGTTTCCGATGGTAAAAGTGCCTTTCCCGGAAATAATATAGTGGATCACGTAATTGGGGCGTACAGCAGGGCCGTAGCTGTGGAACGGCTGGCAGGCTTCGTAGCCGCAGAAGCAGAGATAAAGATCCGAAAATTTATGCTTTGGGACAGGAAGTGTCCAGGAAGTTTCCATAAGTATACCTCACAAAATGAATCATCAGAAAAGCCGGAATGTCACAAAAGGATGAGATTCCGAAATATCAGTAAAATTATATCGTGTTTTGCAGGATACTGCAAGCAGCTGTAGGAGATCAAAAGCCCGGAGTAGCAGCCGTTACGGTTCACGCAGCACCGGAACACTTGTTGTTCGGGTATGTAAGAAAGTGATTTTGGTGTGAGCAGCCCGAAAAAATGCGATAAGATAAAGGAGAAAAAACCATGGCAATCAAAGTAAGTGAAAATGGACGGTTATTTACCCTCCAGACAAAAGACAGCAGTTACCAGATGTTCGCAGATGACAAAAATGTGCTTCTGCATCTCTACTATGGAGAAAAAATCGGTGAGGAAAATCTTTCCGGTCTGATTTTCTGTACGGATATGGGATTTGCAGGAAATCCGGAGGAAGCCGGAAGCGATCGCACGTATTCTCTGGATACACTGCCGCAGGAAGTACCTTCGAGCGGAGTCGGCGATTACCGTGATGATATGGTTCGGATTCGTCAGGTGGATGGAAGCTGTGCGGCAGATTTCCGTTTCGATTCTTATGAAATCCTCGATCATTCCTATGCGGTTCCGGGTATGCCGGCACTGTACGATACAGAGGAAGAAAAAGGAGAAACGCTTGTCATCACGATGAAAGAGAAAGCTTCCGGTGTTGTACTGAAATTGTTCTACGGAGTATTTGAAAACGAAAACGTGATTACGAGAGCGGCAAGACTGGAAAACCACGGAGAGACGGCAATCGAGCTGGAAAAAATGCTGTCTTTCAGCATGGATCTGATGTATGAAAATTATGAGATGATCTATTTCTCCGGCCGTCATGCGATGGAGCGTACGGCAGAGCGGATTCCGGTGCAGCGCGCAAAAGTCGAGATCGGCAGCATCCGCGGCACGTCGAGCCATCATTACAATTCGGCCGTAATCCTCTGCGAGGAGGGGGCTGACGAGACACACGGTTCCTGCATCGGCGCATGCCTTGTTTACAGCGGAAACTTTGTTGCAGCGGCACAGAAGGATCAGAAAAACCAGACCCGTTTCCAGATGGGTATTCACCCGGCAAACTTCTGTTTCCACCTGGAAAAAGGAAAAGTGTTCGATACCCCGCAGGTGATCCTGAGCTACTCCGGAAGCGGCCTTACCAAACTGTCACAGCAGTATCATGAGATCATCCGCGAGCATATCTGCCGCGGTGCGTATAAACATGCCGAACGTCCGATCCTGATCAACAACTGGGAGGCAACGTATTTTGATTTCAATGAAGAGAAAATTCTGAAAATCGCAGAGCAGGCGCAGAAACTCGGCATCGAAATGCTGGTGCTTGATGATGGCTGGTTCGGAAAACGAGATGATGACAACAGCGGCCTTGGCGACTGGTTTGTCAACGAGAAGAAGATGAACGGTTCCATGGCACAGCTTGCAGAAAAAATCCACAAGATGGGCATGAAATTCGGTCTCTGGTTCGAGCCGGAGATGATTTCCGAGGACAGTGATCTCTACCGTGCACATCCGGACTGGGCATTTGCAGTTCCGGGACGTGTGCCAAACCATGGAAGAAATCAGCTTGTACTGGATATGACGCGTGACGATGTGCGGGAGTATCTGCTGGAGCGTTTGACGACCATCGTCCACGATGCAGAAATTGATTATGTCAAATGGGATATGAACCGCAGTGTCTGCGATGTTTACAGCCATGTGGCAGCACAGAGCCGAAACGGAGAGCTGTATCACCGCTATGTGCTCGGTGTTTATGATCTGCTCGAGCGTTTCCTTGCCGCGTGCCCGGATCTGCTGCTTGAGGGATGCAGCGGAGGCGGCGGAAGATTTGATGCCGGTATGATGTATTATTCCCCGCAGATCTGGTGCAGTGATAACACGGACGCGATCAACCGTCTGTCGATTCAGTATGGAAGTTCCTTCTTCTATCCTATCAGCACGGTTGGATCCCACGTTTCGGTATGCCCGAACCATCAGACCGGCCGCGTAACTCCATTCAAGACAAGAGGTGATGTAGCTCTTGCAGGAAGCTTCGGCTATGAGATGGACCTGAACAAGATTTCGGATGAAGAGAAAGAGATGGTAAAAGAGCAGGTTGCTGCAATGCATACATATTACGATCTGACGCACGAAGGCCTGTATTACCGTCTGACCGGGCTGAAAAAGCAGGATTTCATGGCATGGGAGTTCGTGGCAAAAGATCAGAGCCGCGCACTGCTTACACTGGTAAAGACGGATGCAGAAGGAAATCCGCTTCCGGTTCACACGAAAGTGTGCGGTCTTGCAGAGGATAAGCTGTACCGCTGCAGTCTGGATGGAGAAATCCGCTCCGGCCGTACTTGGAACCGTGCGGGACTGACGCTGCAGCAGGTGCTGGGAGAGTATGAGAGTATCCGGGTCGAATTTACAGAAGTAAAATAAAAAAGATAAGAAAAATCTTCAACTGGATTTGAGAGGAAGGGAACCTCAATCTGGTTGGAGATTTTTTTGCATAAAGAAAATCAAAGCAGGAGGGAAGGAACGTACTCTTTACAGTGCAAAAATAGTTATGATACAATAAGCAAAAGAAATTTTCTGACAGAAAATAAAGAGGGAACTGTCAAGAAAGGAAATTGTACATGAGAAACAAAAAAAACTGTTTAGCTGTTCTTCTGATGACAACTATTGTGGTAATGGGATGTGGAAATCAGCAGGTGGAAAAGGAGAATCCATCGGTTGTCTCCGAAAGAGCATCCAGTGTCCAGGATGAGTCAGAAGATGGTGAAAAAGAGTTTCTTTCTACATACCAGAATATTATAATCACACTTCCAGAAGGCTGGAATGTAATGAGAGATGAAAAAATTCAATGCAGTTTCATATCGGAAGATGGGGAAAGTCTTGAGATATCGTATCGGGAAGGAATGGCAAAAGTGATACTTATGGATTTCCCGGAGGACGAAGAGAGTGCTGAAAAATTAATCGATCAAAATGAAATAACCGGGGAAAACAGCATCAGTGATTTTGTAGCGAAAACAGTTAACGAAGGAAAAAGTAAAGAGAGTTCCTTTTATCGTTTCCAGGTAAAAAATTCCCTGCAGATTCCGACCGCATTTTTCTGCGGAGTGAAAACGGAGAATGAAGGGTATCAGATTATATGGAAAAAAGGAAACGGCAGCAACGATACACAGCAAATCGTGCCGGAAATACTGGAGTCTCTGCAGTTCCCGGACAATGAGCTGCTGACAGAAACATTTCAGACGGCCTGCCAGGAGCAGAAAAGAGCGCTGGAAGCAGAAAATAATTCGGATGGCGTGAAAAAGCAGAAGGGTAAGAAAACCGTCACCTGTATCTCACCGGTCAATGTACGTACAGAACCCAACGTCAGCACAAGCCAGGTTATCGGAGCTCTGACGACAGGGGAAGAAGTGGAAATGCTCGGAAAAGAGAACGGATGGTACAAGATTTCGTATGAGGGAAAAACGGCGTATGTGTACGAAGACTATGTGAAAGAAAAAGAAAATTAAAATACTATATTTCAAAAACTTGCGCCACACGGACAAATGTTTTGCGCCACACGGACAGCTTTTAGGATTACTATTCGCATATTGAAACGATATCTGTTAATCCTAAAAACAAGCTATATATGAAGACAAATTATTTTTTTCTCCTTTTCTTTCTTTTGATTCTGATGGGATGTTCGGATGACAAAAACATTCCGGATATCCCGGCCTCCACAGAGGACACCTATGAAGGAGTACACGATCTGATCAGTTTCACGAAAGAAACCGAAGATTTCACGTATGGAGACCTGACTTTCCACATCAAGACTCCCGACGGGAACATTATCCAACGGAAAGCCAAGCACCGGCGATTATCCGGGACTTCCCTATTCACTATGGAAAAAGGGCTGAAGGAGGGTAAATACCAGCTACTATATATGGAATATACCATCCAATCGGATTGCCCGGACATTGACGGGCGGAATGGGGAGTTCGGCATGGGGTGCTACATTACCGTCAGTGAGAATGGGATCTCCACCGAAACCAACCGTGACGAGCGAATCGGCCTGTATGGGAACGGTACGCCGGAAGATCCGTACCGGATAACCTCTGCCGATGATTTGGCGAAGATACAAGAAGCGATCCTCAACTTCCACAACAATGGTAACCTTGTTAATTCCTCCACCTGCTTCGAACAACAAAATGACATTAGCATGGCCAACTATAATGACCAATGCGGCTGGGAGGGCAACTGGTACCAGATCGGATTATCAGCCAGTTATCCTTTCACGGGCTATTATGACGGCAACGGCTATACGATCCGGGATTTGAAAATGTTAGATAAAAACGCCGTGGGCGCTAGTTTGTTCGGCTTCGTAAATCAAGCCATCATCTCGAATCTCACCATCGAGAAAGCCACCATAACCGGCTATGGAGCGCTATCGGCTATCGTAGGAGCCGTTACCACCAAGGGGGGAAGCATCAATAAGACATTTATAAAAGGGTGCGTAGTAAAAAAATCCACCATCGAAAGCCGTAGCGATGGCGTAGTCACGGACGGCATGGCCATAGGCGGGATCGCCGGCATGGTAGACCCGAACGTAAATCTCTGGATAGATTCCTGCTCGGTAGAGGATTGCACTATAAACGGGGCGATTGCCGTAGGAGGAATCCTTGGCGGAGGAACAGTGTACTCAATGACACAAATCACGAACTCCCACAACCGGAATACCAAGGTAACCGCATCTTACAATTGTGCCGGAGGAATCGTTGGGTACGCCGATACGCTCTATGTATATTCATGTAGCAATAATGGCACTATCAAAGGTGCCGCATCCACAACCGCTCCTCCCGGAAACCTTCCTGCCAATTCTATATATAATGTAGGAACGGGCGGGATCGCCGGAGGAAGCGGATTGAGCACCATCATTTCCAGCCGAAACAGCGGGACGGTGCAAGGAAGCAGGGGCGTAGGGGGAATTATCGGAAGCACACTGGTAACTACCCAGCCGAGAACTTATTATAATAACACGTTTATCGGTTTTTGCTCGAACTCGGGGAATATAAACGGCGACAGTTATATAGGAGGATTATGCGGTGAGGCGCAACTTGGCGCTTATAAATCGTATAATGAAGGTATGATCGAGGCTAATTCATCCTTCGCTGGTGGAATTTTAGGATTCGCTCCCTTGGCCTCCATCACCAACACGGCGAATTTCAATAAAGTAATCGCCTCCTCTTATAGCGGAGGAATAGCCGGTTCCATCCTTGCCGGCTCGTTGGGTATTAACACGAATCTAGGGGAAGTAGCCTCCTACCATGAATATGCCGGTGGTATGATAGGAAGGGCAGGGAATACGCTTGCCATGAACTATTGTTCCAATTTCGCGCCGATATCAGGCTCCTCATACCTCGGTGGTATGATCGGCGAGGTAGGCGACGCAAAGAAATGGACGATCATGGATGGCGTATCCTTGGGGTTTGCCACATTCGAGCTGGCGTCTACTCTTGTCGGATTTGTCCCTTTCGCTAAAATCGTGGGAGAAAGCGGAGAAATCCTTGTTAACTGCGCCCTTACAGTACTTAGCCTCGTCTTAAATGATATCGATATTTTATCAGAAGGTTTTAGCGTATTCGGGCTTATTTCACACGGTCATCCGGAGATTATAGAAACAGAGAGGCTGAAAGGTGTCATTACCCATGATATCGCCATGTTGGAATCAGACATGGACACGAAACTGGCCAATAAAATAGATAACCTATCGTTCGCAAGCATCAAACTGAGGAGCAAAGATATGACAAATAGGTTCATGTCTAATCGAAAGGCATTAACAGAATGGTTTGAAAGTGGGGCAAACCACCAGATTTATAGTGACGCGATGAATTATAAGAGAGGGTTGCTCTCCAAACAGATCCTTAAAAGCAAAAAAAACGAAGAAGTTCTACATACGGTTGTCAGTGGTGTTTGTTGCGCGGTCAATTCAGCCTTGCTTTTTGTTACAGTTATCACTTTCCCCGAAGGTGTTCCCGCTGTAGCCTTGATGGGAGGTGCGCTAGCGTTAGTCAGTTTCGGCAATTCGGTTTCGGCCACTCTTGATGATTTCGTGGAAAACTCCGTCGTTATCACACAATGCTTGAACGCCGGAGAGATTGGCCAATATAGCAGCGGAGGCTTGGTAGGCCAACTTCAGCAAAGCTGCCTTATCTCCGATTGTATAAATATGGGACGCTCAAATAAAAGAGCCAATGCCCTAATTGGAGTTGTCAATCCAAACGTAAGGGTAGGCAGGAACTTGAATGTCGGGGAGAATTGGTATCTTTTCGCACCTCCCGCATCCGTCTCTTATTTTGGGAATTACTGCATGCTGGGCACTGTAGAGCAACCGAATCCTGTGATTATGAACATATTCAGCTTACAAGACTTAAAGTCGGAAAAGACCTTTACTGGATGGGACTTTGATGTAAAATGGGAAATACCATCCAACGAAACAGGCAGCTTTCCGATCCCTAAGAAATCCGAGATGCAATTTGATAAACCTAATTTATAAATAAACGAACAAACATGAAAACATACACTAAAACAATATGGAATATATGCGCATGCATGCTTATCATCTTGCTCGGCGGATGCGCAGACGATGACATCATACGAAACGACTGCGGATCGACCTTGCAAGAGACAGAATCTCATCTAATAAGCACGTTCTCCTTGCCGGAAGGCAAAACTCCCATACAAGATACGAGAGAACAGATCTTTTTCCAGTTGAGATCGCTGAGCGATAACTCCATACAGCTCATGGAAGGTAAGATCCGGAAAAACGCGGGGATTCTTTCCTGTGAAATGTTTATCCCCAATAATCTGGTATTAGAAGATGGAGACTATATACTTTGGTTAAAATTCGATGAAGAAGGCAGCGTCTATCCACTAAGCTATCATCTGACATTCCGTGACAAGATGGTCAGTATGGTACGTGATACTAAATATATTTACGAGATGCTGAATGGCGAAGGTACGGAAGAAAATCCTTATCTGATTACTTCCACCAACGATTTCGCCTATCTCGTGTCTCAATTAGCCACGTACGACCGTAATTACGGATACGGGCAATTCTTCAAGCAAATAGCCGACATCAAAGCTCCTATCCCCAATTGCCTGTATCAAGGCAACGCTTATAAAAGCGCCCCGTTCGCGGGAAACTACGACGGCGATTCCCATAAGATACTAAACCTAACCTATCTCGGGACGAACGGCGGAGAGCAAAGCGACGCAATCGGGCTTTTCTCCATTTTACACGACGGGGCAGTGATCCGGAATCTTGATATAGAAGGAGCGGATATAGAGTATCCGGGGAATTGTTGCGGATTGCTTGCGGGAGTAGCTAACGGAAATATACGAATCGAGAATATAACCTTAAACGGGAATATCAAGTCCACGAAGGATAAGGTTGGCGGTTTAATAGGCTATATCGAGGGCAACGCCCAGTCGTTGGCACAAATCAGTATCCGGAATGTGCGATTGGGCGTCTCATTCTCGGAATCCGGCAGCTCTTATATCGGAGCGTTGATCGGCTGGGCCGAGAACGCTTCCATTCAAGTGGAGGATATCAGTAGCGACGGGATTTTCAAAAACTTGAGAGGGAATAATCATGTGGCCGGTCTGATCGGGAAATTATATGGTCAAATCGATGCCAGAAAAATTAAGCTGCAACATACCACCTTAAACGATTTCCCGATATCCGGAAACCAGAACGTAGGCGGATTGATCGGTGAGGCATTCTTACAGGCGGCATCCAATTTCAAAGACATAACCATCGACATGCCGATCAAAGGTAGCTCCTATGTCGGCGGATTGATCGGTCAGATCCGGTCGGAAACCCCTACCAATATCCTCATCGCCATCGAGAACTTCCAGTTGTCCAATCCGGCAAATCGGTCTCAAATCCAAGGGGGTAGTTATGTGGGTGGAATGATCGGATATTCCCACAAAACACACGCTAACGCATTTACGATAGAGCTTAAAGGGGAATCCTTGTTTCATGCCTCGATAACCGGGCAGTCTGTTATAGGAGGTATTTTCGGTTCTTTAGATGATACCCAAATACAATTTACCCCGGCCTCACGATTGTATATGGATAATGAATCCCTTGAAGCTTCTTCAGGGATTTGTGGCACTTTAGCCGGAGCCTTATCTTACCAAGAACCGGGGAAAGAAATTCTTTTGGATCCGGAAATATTGGTGATTAATCCCAACATCAAAATAAAAGGAGGAAATAACGTAGGAGGAATCATCGGAAAATTATATAATGGGACGTTGACAGGAACCTATACCCCCGAATTCAGTACCACGAACGTAATCGTGAGCAAGATTCCACGACCTATTTTCCCGGGTAACATAAATTCGGAAAAACCCTATCGAGAAAATGCCGCTTCTATTGGAGGAATTGTCGGATATGCCGATAAATCTACCCTCAGAAGACTCTTCACGCAACTTTCCATTTACGGCAGAAGTACTGTCGGAGGAATCATCGGATATGCGAGCGATACTCAAATATCAGATTGTGGCGTGAAAACAGAAACATTTAATAATGGGAATAATAGCGCCATTATGGTAGGAGGAATTATCGGACAAGCATCGTGCTCATCCCACTGTGAGTTTTCCAATCTAGTAAATTACAGTAATATCTCCTCAGGATCCAATTATATCGGAGGCATTTTCGGGAGTATGGTAGCAGGAACTAGCGTAAAGATCAATAAAGTCGTGAATTTAGGTAAGATATCAGCCACAAATAACGTAGGCGGTATCATAGGGAAAACTTCAGGAAAAGACATAGAGGTTTATGACGCGGCTAATTTCGGCTCAATCCAAGGTATCGCAGGAGATAAAGAATGCGGAGTGGGCGGTATAGCCGGTGCCGCCGAGGATGCCATTACAATTTATAAATCCGTTAACCACGGAAATATCACCATAAACAGGAATGCCAAGTATTATGGAGCAGGAGGTATCTTGGGGTATGTGAAGCAAGGGGGAGCACATGTCCGTTACTGCTGTAACCGGGCAAATATAGACTATCCGAAAGATAAAGAAGACAGCCATGGCATTGGAGGTATCGTGGGTAGCATAGAAAAGGCTAACGATAACGACGACAGTTACGTACTGGATTGCTACAATATGGGAGAAATCAACGGACAGCAAAAAGCGACCAGCACGCTTGGTACCGACTATCGGGGAGGGATCGTAGGAAACCTCGGAAGCCACGGGAGATGTTACCGGGCCGTAAACGGGGGCTATGTCCGCTTTGGAAACGCAGGTGTCGGATACGGCAACAAGAATAACCTGACACATATCTATATCTCGCCCGGTACAGGCAAAGACTTTGGGGCAACGTCTATCCCTCTACCAATCAGAGAAGATAAAAATATTTACCAAGGATTCGACTTCACGGGAGATCATGATCCAAACCGGCAACCGGTCTGGGTTCTGGGTGGCACATATAGCTCGGAGAATAAAATGCTACCCTACTTGCATTCAGGAAAATGTTATTTCCAGTTCGCAAAATATGCCCCATAGAGGATTGACAAACTATACAAGGTAGCAAGCATTCCCATAGCTATAACGTAAAGCTGGAAGATTGGGAAATTTCAAGGTCTCTCTGAGAAGTACCGAGAAAATATTATGGATGGCATGATAATTCTAGAAACAAATTTATATTATGAAGACAAATTATTTTTTCCTATACTTTTTCTTTATCATCCTTGCCGGATGTTCGGATGATAAAATAACACCGGAATTACCCCCAAATACAAACGATACGTATGAAGGGGTTCATGATCAAATCAAGTTTTCAAATGAAACCGAGGACTTCACGTATGGAGAACTAGCTTTCTATATCAAGGTACCAGACGGAAGTATTATCGAACGAAAGGCTAAGCACCAACGGATTTCTGGAATATCCCATTTCATCATGGAAAAGGGACTGAAAGAGGGTAAATACCAATTACTCTATATGGAATATACCGTGAAATCGGATTGTCCGGAAATCGACGGACTGAAACGCCAATTCGGATTATGTTGCCAGATAAACATAACCCCGGATGGTATCCGGATAGAAAGCACCTATAACTCCAATATGAAACTTTACGGAGCCGGTACCCCCGATGATCCTTATCTGATCGGATCAAATGATGACTTGAATAAGATCAGAACCGGAATATCCAACCGATATGTGTCCTCTTCCACTTGTTATTCCCAACAAAACAATATTGACATGACCGGCTATAACGACAAATGCGGCTGGGAGGGAAATTGGTACCAGATCGGGCAATCCGCGACTTATCCATTTACCGGATATTATTACGGGAACGGATACTCGATAAAGAACATGACCCTCAAAGATCCAAACAAGATTGCCGCCAGCTTGTTCGGATACGTAAACAAGGCTGTCATCATGGACCTGACAATCCAAAACGCAGACATCACCGGCTATTGTGCCGTATCCGCCATAGCTGGAGCGATCGTCACATCGGGAAGCGGACAAGATCCAACCTTTATCAAGGGATGCACGGTAAAATCATCGACCATCCAAAGTCAAGGGGACGGTATGGGAATCGGTGGAATTGTAGGTTCCGTAGATCCAAACACTAAATTATGGATCGATTCATGCAAAGTAGACGATAATACCGTACAAGGAGCTATAGCCGTAGGCGGTATTCTTGGCGGGGCCAACGTACTTTCGACAACACAAATCACCAACTCCAGTAACGAAAAAGGCAAGGTAGAGGCATATTACATGAACGCAGGAGGAATTGTCGGCTACGCTGATTCCTTATACGTCTATCTCTGCACGAACAAATCGCAGGTAAAAGGCGGCACACACTCACACAAACCTGATCGATTATCTGGTTTCATGGGTACCGGAGGTATCGTCGGCGGAAGCGGAATCAGCTCAATCATAACCTGCCGGAACGAGGGGAGCGTAAATGGCCAGAGAGGTGTTGGAGGGATCATAGGAAGTACTTTAGTCATTCTTAATCCGGCAACATATAATAATACATTTATAGGATATTGCTCTAATAAGGGCAGAGTCAACGGAAAAGAGAATGTAGGCGGACTATGCGGTGAAGCACAATTAGGAACTTACAAATCTTACAATGAAGGAAAGGTAACAGCAGATGGCTACTATGCCGGTGGCATAATCGGGGCTACCCCATTATCCAGTATCACCAACACGATCAATTTCGGAACTGTATCTGCCTCACGGTTCAGTGGCGGCATGAGCGGACAAATACAAAGCGGATCATTGGCGTTAAATGTGAATATGGGCAAGATCTCGGGGAGTACATATATCGGAGGGATGGCCGGTATCGCAGGAGGTTGCCTATCCATGAACTATTGCGCTAACTTAGCAGATGTAGAAGGAAATGGGTATATCGCCGGATTAATCGGAGAAGTCGGCGATTCAAGGGAATGGACAGAGGCCGAGAAACGCTCCGCCATATTCGCCACTATCGAGCTTGGCCTTTCGGTTTTTAATACCGTTGTCGGTATCGCTGATGCGGGAACGACAATCCTTAACAATCTAATCACGTCATACGACGCAGTAATGGAAAGTATCAGTGCCTATTCATTGGGAAAAGAAATGGCCGACCTTTTCCGTCCAATGCAACGAAAGGACTACACAACTTCGCTTAGTGGATTAGTCACCAAGGGGATGGAAAAACTGGAAACAGATATGGATAATATACTGCGAAATAAATTATCAGCTCTTCAGTTTAGCACACCCAATCTTCAATATGGGCGAATGATCGATCAATTCATGAACGAATACAGGAAAAAAGTGATTGCTTGGTATGAGACCGGCAAAAACCATGAGGATTTCCGTGACGCGATGAATTACAAAAGAAATCTTCGCTATAATCAAATACTGGATATCAAGAAAACAGAAAAGATCATCCATACCTTGGCAGACGGGGTATGTTTTATAGCCAGCACAGCCGCTTTTGTCGCCGGATTCGTTACCACAGGTGGTGTCAGCACGATAATCGCTGCGGCCGGTGTGGTCGTCAGTGTGGTCGGATACGCAAACTCCATAACAGCTATAGCGGACGATTTCCAAGAAAATGCTGTGGTAATCAGCCAATGTGTCAGCTTCGGAAACATTAGGGCGAAAACAGGCCCGTACGGCGATTACAACGGAGGACTCATCGGGCATTTTGATGAAGGTTGCCTGATATCGGATTGCCTAAACGGAAGCGATGGCAATAAAATAGGAGGAGCTACGGTAGGAAGTCCGGAAAAGCAAGCTGTCGTAAAAAAATGCCTGAATATCGGTAGCCAGTGGAAAAATTTCGCCTATACGGGTAATGCACTAAGCCGATTTGAAGATAACTATTGCCTAGAAAATACGATCGAAAATAGAAATATCCATGGTGCCACCGGCTTAACCCTGCCACAATTATCGACCACTTCCACATTCCAAGGCTGGGATTTCCAAAGACTTTGGAAGATTCCCTACACAGGACTGGGCTACTTCCCGGTTCCTTATCAATCTGAGATGCAATACAAAGAACCCCAATTATAAAAACAAGCAAATATGAAAACGATTAATAAGCCTATCTGGCACTTACTTCTATACCTGTTCATCTTATCGCTGGCCGGAAGTTGTTCAGATGACGATATGCGGAGAAACAGCATCGGTTCTTCCTTGAAAGAAAACGGCGACCATTCGGTCAGCTCCTTTACTTTGCCCCAAGAGAATAGTGAAATCATCAATAAGGACGGGATCATATACCTACAACTCACGTCATTGAGTGACAATAGCACTCTCGATTTCGAGGGAAACTTAAGATTCCTTTCGGGAAATCTCACTTGCGAAATCTATATCCCGAACAATCAAGAAATCGCCGACGGGGATTATATAATGTGGATACGGAGCGAAATGGAAGGAAATTTATACCCTCAAGGTTATCGCCTTACGTTCCAAGAGCAAATGGTAAGCGCTGTACTTGCCACTGTACATAAATATGACCAATTGCAAGGAAAAGGCACAGTAGATCATCCCTATTTGATCACGTCCACCGAGGACTTCGCATATATGGTACAGCAGCTCCTTATGTATGACAGTAGCCATGGTAAAAACCAATATTTTAAACAGGTAGCCGATATTTTAGCGCCTGTCACCGACTGTCTTTACCAAGGAAATGGTTATAAATGCGCCCCCTTTGCCGGCATATACGATGGAAACTCGAAACAAATACAGGGTATGGCGTTCACTGGAAGTTCCACGGAAGAATCAGTTGGCCTATTTTCCACGCTCCTTGACGGAGCCATCATCCGTAACCTTACCCTTATGGGTGCGAATATCCAAAGTCCAGGCTCCAAATGCGGTCTTCTTGCAGGAGTAGCACAAGGGGAGGTACGTATAGAGAACGTGGAGGTACGTGGTACGATTAATATGGGAAAAGATAAAATCGGAGGGCTGATTGGCTATGCGGAAAAAGCAGGCAACAAACAAGGCCACCTCACGATCAATGATACTAAATTCTATGTAACCTTCGTTGATAACGGATCTTATGTCGGAGGATTGGTTGGATGGGCCGAAAGCGTACAAATGGATATCAATAATATAACAACATCCTCTCCCTTCGGCATATTAACCGGAAAAGATAATACAGGAGGTTTAATCGGTAAATTGTATGGTACAATATCCGCCAATAACATTAAATTGACACACACCACCGATGATCCGAATATGAAAATCATCACAGGAAATAATCGTACCGGAGGATTGATAGGTGAATTCTATATGACCAATTCTTCCTCTTTAAATAATATCACGGTTAATCTGCCTATTGATGGACACGATGAAGTGGGAGGATTGTCTCGATGTTCATTGGTCTTCTTCCTTTCCGAGTGCCGGCAGCCCTTCCTTGCGCCTCACGTCATCGACGGTGAGGAAACCGGCCTCGATGGCGGTCTTGTAGGCCGTGTAGCGGTCGCTCATGTTCGCGCGCTGCGAGCTGTCCCAGTCGAACTTCGCGGTCCGGCCGCGCGGCAGGAGCCGGTTGAAGATCTCCTCGATCTCGCCGGTGTAGGCCGCCAGCGTGTAGTCGGCGAACTCTATCCACGACTGTTCGATGTTGCTGTAGGTGAGGTTCGAACCATCGACGGCGGCGAGCATGATGCTTGCCGGGATGCCGAGCAGACGGGCGATCTGCGTGGTGTCGAACTTCTGGGTCTCAAGAAACTGCAAGTCTGCTGGCTTAAGTGAGAGCGGCACGTATTCCAGGTTCTTGCCGACTACCTTGATGTCGCCGGCCTCGCCCGACGCCTTCCATGATGCCTTGGCCTGCTGCGCGGCTTCCTGTGTGATGTTCTCTGATGTGCGCAGATAGCCCTTGAGGTTCGAGCCGTCCGTGAAGAACCTCGCCTTGTAGTCGCAGGCGAGCTGCGCGGCGGCGATCTCCTCGCGTGCCGCCGAGATGGGGCCGAGCCCGCGCAGTCGGCCGGGCACGTTGAGGAATTTGCTGTGCACGACGTCATCGGCGGTGTAGGCATGGCCGAGATAGGAGAACCGCAAGTCGGGGCGTGCCGGGTCGTCGCTTTCGTCGGTGACGGTCACGTATTGCGGCGGCAGCATCTCGCAGGTGACGATCTCGCCTTTCCAATCGCGCACGATGCGCGTGAAGGCGTTGCCGTCGAGCACGAGCGATGCCACGATGTCGGCGATGAAATCACGGCGGGAACGGGAGACGTCCGGCTGCAACACCATGGGGCTCACGTCCGGCAGGTCACGGCCGCCGCGCTGTTCCACGATCGGCAGGCCGGTGATGGCGGTCTGAAGCACCTGCACGCCACGGAACACGGTTGAGAGTTGCAACGGTTCGGTGGCCGGCCCCCGTTTCGGCGGCTTGATGCCGTCCGGCATGTCCGTGCCGTCCGCGCCGCGCGTGAGCACGCGTCCTGCGAGCTTCATTCGTTCCCAAAGATTCATGACGCCGAGGATATGGCCGTGGTTCCGTCACTGCCAAAAAAACGGTGACAAACGGTGACAAACGGTGACAAACGGTGACACGTCAGAAGATTTGCAACGTGCCGTCAGATGGCAGGTGATGCGCGCCCCACGCGGCCAGCATGCATGATTCGATCGGTGAGGTCAGCCCGGTGCTGCCGCGCCGTGTGACGCGCCATGCGTCGCCGCTCCACGTCCTCGCGCAGTTGGCCGCGCTTGCGTCGAGCTCGGTATCGGCGGCGTGGCGGATCAGCTTGTTCCGCAGGCCGCTGACGAATGCCTGGCCGACCGCGAGGTAGTCTGATGATTGCATGGCGATGAAGTCGATAAGCGGATCACCGGCTTCGTCGGTCATGGATGCGAGCCGGTCGTGCAGGTCGGCGTTTGGTCCCTTGCAGTCCATGACCAGGGGAGCGTGGTAGGTGTCGCAGATTCTCGTGATCTCGGCGGGTGCCATGCCGGTGCCGTCCAGGACTTCGAGCAGTTGCACGGTCACGGTGCCGTCCGTGTTGACGATCGCGGCGGAGACTGACGTGTTCGTGGCGTCCACGTCCACGGCGGCGGCGATCACCACGGGTCGGCCGTCGATCCGGTCCGGCGTGATCGGCGTGGCCAACGTGGATTGCCATAGCTGGTCGGGGATGACGCGCTCGGCCACTCCGTTGTCTCGCCGGTTGCCGAAGGCGCGCGCCCAACCGGCCTCGTTGCCGGCGAACTGCTCGCGGAAGTCGCGCAATTGGCGGATGTCCCAGAGCAGGCCGGCGGCGGGATGCCATTTCAGGATCGTCTGGAAGTCCTCGGGGTCGGCGTCGTCGGGGATGCCGAAATCGAACCAGCAGGTGCGTTTCGGCACGTTACCGGCGCGGAAGGAGTCGAGCAGGCCGTTGAGGAACGTGGAATCTGCCGTGCCTTCGGTCGAGGTTATCCAGATCTGGGGCTGGACGCCGGTGAAGTGCAGTCTCGTGTTCATGGTCGGTGCCATGCCGTCGAGGATCAGTTTGCCGGTCTCGTCGTCCAAGCTGAATGCCTCGTCGATGGTGAATTTGTCCATCTGCGTGCCATGGCCGGCCACTTTGGTCACGGCCAATGGGCAGATGAAGCTGCCGTTGCGGAAACGCTGCTCCATCCCGCCGTTGGAAAGCCTCGGCTTGAGGGCGAACGGCGCGAGCTTCGATTTTGAGAGCTGCTGCACGAAGTCCTTGAAATGCTTCTCGGCGTCCTTGCCGGTCTGCGCGAGGTAATAGATCTTCCGGTCTGGGCCGAGCAGAGCGTTGCGTGTGTCCTCGGTATCGATCAGCGTGCTCTTGCCGCACTGGCGCGGAGTGGAAAGCACCACACGGTCGTAATAGTACGTTCCGGTGGCAGGGTCGATTTCCCCGGCGACGTCGGCCACGTATCGCTGCCATGGCAGCAGCGGCTTGCCGAGCATCTCGGCAGTCCGTGCGACGATCGCGCCGTCGGTCGGCCGCGTTTCGTCGCGTTTCGTGCCGCCGCGCATGAGCATGGTCACAGTCCGGCCTTCGCGTCGGAGATGAAGTCGGTCAGCGTCGGGTCGAGCTGCGGCTGTTCCGGATACATCGCCTTGAGTTCCTGGAACCATGTGAGCAGTGATGTCATGTTGCGGCTGATCTCGCGTCCCTTGCTGTTCTGGATGTCGATGTTCCTGGCTATCGAGAGCATCGACTTGCAGATGTAGGTTGCTTCCGGCGTCAACGTCTTGCCATCCACGAAGCTTTTGATGAGATTCATGGTCGCCTGCTCCTGAAGGCCGCTGATGCCGTAGGGATGCGTGTATTCCTCGAAACCTTCCAACGTTCCTTGATTCATGATGTGTTTTCCTTGGTTTTCCAACGTTTTCATGCTTTTTTGCATGGTTCTGGGGGGAGAAAAGACTTGGCGCGGGGTCTTTTGGGCGTCGACTGTTTAAAAAAGCGGGTCACCATCGCGGCCGAGCGGCCGGAGAGTCGCGGCGGAGTCCGAGAGCGGCGAGGCGTTGTCGTCTGGCGGCGAGGCGGGCGTCCACGGCCTGCTGTGTGAGATGCAGCGCGTACCACTGCTGCGCCGTCCGATACTCCTGCGGCGTGAGGTCGAGAGCGAACGTGGAATCGGCCGGTGTCTCGATGACGTGCACATCGTAGTCCAATGCCAGCCATTCGGCCAGCATGTCGGGATGGCGGCGGGAGCGTGGCAGCGTGCGCACCAGCCACACGTCCAACGGCTCCGAGCTCTTGGCCAGCGTGCGGGCCGCGCCGTCCCATGCCATCGCGGCGGCGAGGCGCAGCCCGTCGGTCGCTTTGGATTGCGTCGGGCACAGGTCGCGCAGCAGACTGTCGAAGCTGACCACGATGCTGTCACGGCGGAGCATGGACTGCATGGCCATGCCGAAGTCTGCGCGTGGAGGTCCGATGACCGCGTGCAGGGTCGCGCCGTATCCGGACAGCACGCGGTCCTGGCGCATCGCGTTGCAATGCTTGCATGCGCGGCGCAGGTTGGCCACGGTGTCCCTGCCTCCGTGGCTGTACGGTACGATGTGGTCGTCCTCGGTCGCGGTGATGGAGCAGCCCGGCATGCCGAGCCAGCACCGGTTGCCGTATGTGGCGATGACCTTCGCTCTGATGCGTGGATCTACGGTCTGTCTTCTCATGCTTTGCCTTTCTCTCGTTGGGTGAGTATCCAGCCGTTCACGTCCTGTTCGGCGTACATGATCGAGTTGCCGATGCGGATTGGCGGCGGTCCGATGATCGGGATGGACTGCCGCCACCGGATCAGCGTGCGTTTGCTGACGTTTAGTCTGGTCGCGGCCTCGGTGGTGGTCAGCATGCTGATGCGGGTCATGCCGTGGCCTTGTCCCTGAGCAGCAGCGCGATCTGTTCCAGCTTCGCGGCGACAATCGGCCAGTCGGCCTTCGAGATGTCCGACCAGACCATGCGCGGCCCGTCCGGGCAGATGATGTTCTGGCCTATCTCCACATCGCCGGGCTGCGGCAGGTCGTGGTCCTCGACGTCAAGCGAGATGTGAATCTGCGGTTTCAAAACAGTGGCTCACCTTCATATGCGGTTTGTGGTTTCGTCTGCGGCCGGTATGGCGTGTAGGCGGTTGCCCATTTGCGGAAACTGCGGCAGTCGATGCGCCATGCGCCGGCCTTGTACGCCGGTAGGCCGTCATCGCACAGACTGAGCAGGGCCGGTACGTTCGGCTCCCCGAGCGCCCGGCAGACCTGGAACAGTTCGATGTCGGTGCGCCGGTTGTTGCTTGCGATCCGGTCAACCTTGTCGGCGAATCCCTGCATGAGCATCCTGCGTGATTCGTCCGGATAGTTCAGCACCTCGTGCAGAGATGGTTCAATCCTCGATGACATAGGCCCACATCCCGCACCATTTCGCCAGCACCCGGAGCAGCGACTCGGAATCGTACATCTTGCCTGCGGTGGGTGAGCGGTAGACGGGACTCGGCACGCCCTTCTCCCCGTAGGCCATTCTTAGAGCGGCCTGTAGCTGGTTGTCGTTCAATCCGGACACCTGCATCAAAGACTGCCGCGAGGTGTTGGCCTTGCACCTGATGTTCTTATCGATCATCGGGAGAGCCATCCGCATCTGCGTCCTCAACTTGTCGGGGAACGTTGCCCTGCTCATTTCTCAATCTCCATTCATTCGTAGCTTTCGGTTGGTGAGCGCTTGAGAGGTCAAGACCTAGAATCTGCTGATGAAAACGCTCGGCCGAGATTCCCCGGCCGGGCCGTCAACAGATTCCAAAGGTCTCGCAGAACGTTTCGGTCGGAGCCGCGCCGTCGATAACAAGAGCGGCCGAAGCCGCCGGGAATGGTCCCCAATCAGGCCACGGCCGAAGCCGTCTATGGTCGCCCGATTCCGCCTTAATCGACGGCCTGAGAGGGTCGGGAGCTAAATTTCGTCTCGCAAATGGCGCGATAGCCACGCGCCTGGCGTTGCCGGTCGCTAACCCGGCTCAGCGGTGGCAGGGGTACGCCATACGCCCCATATGCCGTTCGGTTTTGTCAGTCGTCGTCGGTGAGGAAATCACCCAGACGGACGATCGAGAGCACCAGCCCCAACATGAACAACACGAAGGGGCTGAGCAGAATCAGAAGAACGAACTTGATGAAACGTTTCACGGTCAATCCTCCTCGTTGAAGCAGCGGTCGATCTGTTTCTCAAGATCGTCAAGCTCGTAGCCGTTGAACGGGACGCGCACGGTGACTTCTGCCGTCTCAACGATCAGCTCGTAAAAACGTTGACTGCTTTTCCTGTCCACACGTTTGACTGTGACGCTCATCACTGGGCTCCTTCCCATTCACGGCGAGCTCGACGCGCGTGCGTCATCGCCTTGTTGATCGCGCCCTTCATCGCCTGAAGGTCGCCCATGTCCAAGCCATCGAACCCGAACGTGCTTCCGGCTACCTTGATGCGGCAGGCGAAGCGGTAGGGATTGCCGCCGGTGCATTCCGACGGGGCGAGGTCCAGCACCTGGAAGTAATTGCTGGCGCATTCCGGATTGAAAACGCTCATTTCACTGCTCCTTGATTCATGGATGGACGGTTAGGCTCCTTCCTCCGCAGCGATAGGCTTGTAATCGCACAAACCAAACCTTTCAAACAACGAAGGAAGGAAGAGTAATGAGTGACGAAAACACGTTCGACTTCGCCCTTTACCTGGGAACGACCACGCCGCTTACCATCACTGGTGCGACGGCCTCCACGGTCAGTGAGCTCTCCGAACGTCTGAAGTCCGGCACCAGCTTCGTCCAGACCGTCAGGTTTCCCGACATGAGCATCCACGCCATCACCATCAACCCCAAGGCCGTTCCGTGGTGGCAGATCGACGCCGGTGACGTCGTGCTTCCCATGCAGATCTTCTAACGCCGCTGGATCGTCGAGCGTGGCCATGACACCACGCTTGACAATCGCGGCCTGCTTTCCCACAAAGAAAGCCCGGAGTGCCAGAAAGGGAAATGAAAATAAAAGTCCGAAACTGCGCCAGTCCAGATAGTCC
>ENA-UPWS01000701-UPWS01000701.1-human-gut-metagenome-genome-assembly--contig:-NODE-701-length-22019-cov-4.451964_pt1 | contig 22019 bp, 18 predicted proteins | sample MGYA00250054_ERZ773384 | MGnify/ENA primary metagenome ERZ773384 (study PRJEB29103, sample SAMN06111979) | human gut metagenome | biome: human gut; feature: ankylosing spondylitis patient; material... | reverse complement strand
TCTTACCTCCGCATCTGGTAGAAGAAGGCAATGTCTGTAAGTTAGGGTTATGGAAGCGAGACAAAACATTTCCTACATTATGCCAAGCGCTTATCAATGCATCATCAGAAGCTCTACCACATAACCAGTTACGATGCAGATCCAGCAAGGTGATGCCATGGACAGCCGGAAAGATACCAATAGCCCTGCCACCCACATCAAAATGATCTTTTAAGGAAGTAAAAGTATTTAACTGATCAGCAGTCATACGAGCTACGTACTTTGTGAGATCAGCACCTTCCACTCCTTCCTGGCTCTTGAGCAAATCGTTAAAATTATTTAATTCCCTGACCACGTTTACAAAGAAACATTCAGGCTTATCGGATGCTAGAGCATCTTTATTGAGTGCTGTGACAATAAATGCTCCCTGATTGTTTTTTCCGTCATTCTGTTGTAGTTCTTTTACATCTAGAACAACATACCCTTGGCTATCCATTTTCTGCTTAATGAACAATGTACGTAGTTCTAACTCCGGTTTCCTAGCCTCTTTTTTATCGGGAAACACGAGGGAAGCATTTTCTCTTTGAGATAAAAACTGAATATAAACATGATTTATGGCATCCGCTGGATCCTTAAACTCTTTCCCTTCTTTCATGTATTGTTCGCCAAGTGTGTAAGCGAAACGAAATACATTAGAATACCATGGTTTATATGAATATTTTCCCGGAACCCCTTCTTGGACCCACCATCGAATAGCAACGCCATCTGATAGTGTTATCAAAGGGATTTCTGAACCAATCCTCATTCGTTGTAATACAACGTCTGATTCTTTCTCACGCTGCATAACTTGGGATTTGCTTTGCTGCAAAAATTGGATGATAGACGGTGTAGTATGAAGCGGCTTCTTTACTGCTATCTCGATGGTGCGTAGCATTTTGGGGGTTGTTATTCTTTGTGATTTCATAATTTTGCTAAATTCTAAAAATGGAGTACAAAATTTATTCCTCTTTTATTTCAAGCGCATAAGCTCGTCCTCTGTCTGTCGTGATCTTTAGGTTACTGTTTTCCTCCACTAAAGGCCATAGCCTTCGGATCAAGGTGTTCAAGGTCTCGTCGGCGTTGATCTTTCCCGGCCATAAACTTTCGCAGATATCCGAGCGGTTCAAGATATGCGTAGGCGATAGGAAAAACATCTCCATCAAGGCATATTGCTGAGGGGTGAGTTTTAGTTTCTCCTCATTCTCCTTATAGAAGGAGGCGGTCTCGCAAGAAAGGTTCAAATTACCGAAAGAGATGGTCTTTCCCGGATGGATAGGCTGAGGCATTATCAACTCCTTTCTATAACGTTTAAGCAATAGGGGCAGGGTAGCGGATAAAAAGGCAAGCCCGAGGAATAGGCCGGGCAAAGATTTGTCCGATAGCCCGATAACCGCAAGGGTGGAGCAATTGGCGTACCCTTGGAATGAGATCCCGATATGATCCGTGGCAGTATTGGGGCTGTTCGCTATGGATGATGCCCAGATAATCGTATCGCTGGCGATATAATATTCGTTGAGTTTCTTGTTGGTATTAGCGGGAGCGTTTTCGGTTTGAGGATCTTTATTGAGTACGTGGATCACGATTCCCGTTTTCTTCTTGTCGGGCGTATAACTCAATGCGTCGGAAAAGTCCTTGTTATAACTTTCTATGGATACCGGATTGCCGAAAAGCTTGGATAGATTGGCATAGGTGCGTATGGAATCTTGGCTCATCCATAGGTGGGAGTTTTGCAGGATCGTTTGTTGCAACGCTTGATTCAAGTCTGTCACGATCGTTTTCTTGGCTTCCGTATAACTATGGAAACCGAAGCTGAACGAGAGGATCAGCATTAAGGAGGTACCCAAAACGGATAGATTGGCCGATAGTCGTGTATTCATTATTCGCTAGATTAGAATTAACATAAAAAGAACGCTCGAAGGTACTAAATATTATAGAAGGAAAGTATCCTTTTCGATAGGATTCGGGATGAAATAGACATAAATCCTGCTAAATGACCGGATGTCATGGAAATGTCATGGAAATGTCAGCTACTTATCCGGCGATTATTTACGTTGTTGTTGTCTGTAGCCTCTACTTTTGCCCGAAAACAAATCAAATAAGATACGGATATGAAAAGATTTCTGATGATGATGGCCTTGATAGGGCTTGTGGGAAACTGGAACTCGACGTTGACTGCCCAACTCGTCTCTCCCGATTCATTGTATTTGAACGAGGACTTGCCCGAGATAAACATTGTCGCCGTGAAACCCTTGATAAGGGCAGAGGCGGATAAGACTACTTACAGTATCGCCGAGGACTCGGATTCCCGAACCTATACCTTGCTGGAGATGTTGCGGAAAGTCCCTCTAGTGACCGTGGATGGCGAGGATAACGTGAAGGTAAACGGACAATCCAGTTTTAAGATTTATATGAACGGGCGTCCCTCGAATATGTTCTCCAATAATCCCAAGGAGGTCTTGCGTAGTATCCCCGCCAGCATGATCAAGAAAGTGGAGGTGATAACAGATCCCGGTGCCCGTTACGATGCGGAGGGTGTCAGCGGAATCTTGAATATCGTGACGAAAGGAGCGGAGTTCGAGGGATATAATGCGAGTATAAACACTACGGTGATGAACTTATTTAAGAGTGTCGGTGGTTTCGCTACGCTGAAATATGGCCGATTATCGCTTTCCGGAAATTATATGTTTAGCCAACAATCGTCCGAGAGCGAGTCGGATTATCTCCGTACTCAGTCGGGAGACGGTGCGAAGCTCCGGATGCTCTCGGACGTAGACGTGAAATATCCGGCCCATTATGGAAGTCTGGAAGGCAGTTTCGAGATCGATACATTGAATTTGATCTCCTTGTCCGGAAACCTGAATATCGGAAACAGCAACTCTATTTGGAATAGCCATTATAGCAGGTTTGATAAAGAGGGGGAAGAAATCTATGCTTATAACGAGGATATGAGTAAGAAGAACGAATGGGGTAGTGCCTCCTTAAAAGCGGATTATCAGCGTTTATTCAAACGAAATAAGGAAGAGATGCTAACGCTTTCCTATCAGTACGATTATATCCCGAACGATATTTATAGCGTGTTTCATGATAAGGACAAGATGGGCAATGTCTCGTTACCCCAACTGGAGGCCGATTATACCCGGCAAATCAGTCATGCCCGCACCCATGAGCATACGGCCCAGCTTGATTACGTGAATCCTTTTACAAGTACGCATTCCATCGAGGGCGGTTTGAAGCTGATTCGGCGTAACAGTACGAGCCACGCTACTTCGGAGGTAAAGGAGTTGGGTGAGGGTGTCTGGTTACCCGCTGATTTACAACCTTTGGTGGAATATCGGCATGTGCAGAATATAGGCTCCGCCTATGCGGGATATGGATTTAAGTATGGTAAATGGAGCTTGAACCCGGGCATTCGTATGGAACATACTTGGCAGGACGTGACTTATAAACAAGGCGAAGGCAAGGATTTTAATTATCGTGTAACGGATTGGGTTCCTTCTTGGACCTCCGCTTTCCGCTTGGACGACCGGAATTTGTTTCGCTTGGCTTACAACTTACGTTTACGTCGCCCGAATATCAGCTATTTGAATCCTACGGTGTTCGTGTCTGGGACCTCTATCTCGTATGGAAATCCGGGATTGGTATCGGAGAAACATCATCGTCTTTCGGCGTCATACAGTTATTACGGAACGAAATTGAATGTGCAGGCTTCCGTGCTCTGCACCTTGGGAAAAGGGGTGATTGATGAGTATCTGTTCATTGATTCGGCGAATGTGGTGAATAGTACGTATGATAATCTCGTGGACGTGAAAGCAGCGGGAGGAAACCTTTATCTAAGCTATAATCCTTCGCCCCGGACAAGCGTGTCGCTGAACGGCATGTTGCATTATCTGGATTTACGGGCGCAGGAGGGGAATGAGGTTTACGATACGGATGTGCGTAATTCCGGCTTTTGTGGCTCTGCTTTTGTCGATTTCTCGCAGAAGTTTAAGTACGGGTGGCGTTTTGTCCTGTCGGGTGGATACGTGCGTTCCGAGCCGAATGTGGGGATGGACTCGTACGGCTTTTATTTTTACGGCTTGAGTGTGGTAAAGAGCTTCTTGAAGGATAAATTGACTTGTACGCTCCGGGCGCAAGATTTTCTGGGAGATCATAAGACGATACAGATTAACGAGCGATATCCGGACTTTCATATCCGGCAGACCGAGCGTATGTTTAGCCGCGGTTTCGGCATCGCTATCAGCTACCGGATCGGTGATTTAAAAGCGAGCGTGAAGAAGGCGGGGAGGAGCATAAGGAATGATGATCTGTTGAACGCCCTAAATAAGTAGGGCGGGCACAGGCCCGCTCCCTACGGTATCATAACTCGTCCAGCCATTTCTTGCCGGGCTTCGTGTAAAGCCAAGCGATAAATAAACCTGTAATAACTCCTACTACTAAGAATAGGGCACTTAATGGATTTAATATCATATTCTTTTATTTTAAAATTTTATTTCCTAACCAAGCTAATGAATAGGTGACACTAAGACCTGTCATTATCATGACCCAACAACTCTTATCAAAAACATTCTCTTGCAAAAGGAGTATTTCAAAATTTCCCATTTCCCCATAGTCTCTTGTTTTGGTTAATACTACTGATTATATGTAGGCAAATGTATATATTATCGGCGACCTGCCCAACTTTTTTATGTGGAATCGCTTATTTTCCCTAATTTTGTATCCCTAAAACGGATGAATGTGGAAGAGTATTTGAATCAACTGAATGAGAGCCAGCGGGAAGCGGTGGTTTACAATGAGGGGCCATCCTTGGTCGTGGCCGGGGCTGGCTCCGGTAAGACAAGGGTACTGACCTATAAGATCGCTTATTTATTGCAATTGGGATTGCCTCCCTATAGTATCTTGGCGCTGACCTTTACCAATAAGGCGGCCCGGGAGATGAAAGAGCGTATTGCGGCCATCACCGGTGACCAAACGGCCCGTCGGCTATGGATGGGAACGTTCCATTCCATCTTCTCCCGTATTTTACGGAACGAGGCGGAGCATATCGGTTATCCTTCCAATTTCACGATTTATGACGCCACTGATTCCAAGAGCTTACTGAAATCCATCATCAAGGAAATGCAATTGGACGATAAGGTGTACCGCCTAGGAATGGTGCAGAGCCGGATCTCCAACGCGAAGAACTCCTTGATAACTTATACGGCCTACGAGCAAAATAAAGAGCTCGTGGAAAGCGATATGAATGCCAAGGTCCCCTTGCTCCGGGAAATCTACAAACGTTACCAGAGCCGTTGCCTGCAAGCGGGAGCCATGGATTTCGACGACTTGTTGCTGCAAACCAATATCCTGTTCCGGGATCATCCGGCCGTCTTGGAGAAATACCGGAACTTCTTCCGGTATGTATTGGTGGATGAGTATCAAGATACGAACTTCGCCCAACACTTGATCGTGCAACGGCTTTGCGAGAGACACGGCCATATCTGCGTGGTAGGGGATGACGCCCAGAGCATCTATTCCTTCCGAGGCGCTAATATAGATAATATCCTGCAATTCAAGAATCTTTATACCGGTTGCCGTATCTTCAAGCTGGAACGGAATTACCGTTCCACCCAGAATATCGTGAACGCCGCCAATAGCTTGATCGACAAGAATACACGTCAGATACCCAAAACGGTCTATTCCGAGAAGGAGGCGGGCAGCAAGGTGAGTGTTTTCACCTCGTACTCCGATTATGAGGAGGGCTACACCGTAGCCGCCCGAATCAACGAGATGCACGGGATATTAGGGAAATTCTCGTATGCTGATTTCGCTATCTTGTATCGTACCAACGCCCAGTCCCGTATCTTGGAAGAGGCGTTGCGAAAGCGGGGCATCCCTTACAAGATTTATGGCGGTTTGTCTTTTTACCAGCGGAAAGAGATCAAGGACGTGATCTCTTACTTCCGCCTGATCGTGAACCCGCACGACGAGGAGGCCTTGAAGCGAATCATCAATTATCCCACCCGGGGAATCGGGGATACGACGGTAGGTAAGCTTGTTGGCGCCGCTACCGAATACGGGGTAAGTCTATGGACCGTGCTTCAGGCCCCCTTGGAATATTCGCTACCGATAAATAATGGTACAGCTAAGAAACTGAGCGATTTCCGTAGTTTGATTGAAGTTTTCATTGAAGAGAATAAAAAACTCTCCGCAGAGGAATTGGCTACCTTGGTGGTGAAGCGTAGCGGCATCGTTTCCGACCTGTTTCAAGACCGTTCCGTAGAGGGCGTGAGCAAGCAAGAGAACTTGCAGGAGTTGCTGAAAGGTATCGCTGAGTTTTGCGAGATCCGGCGTGAGGAGGGGATGGAGCAAGTCGCCATGTCCGACTTTTTGGCGGAGGTATCCTTGCTCACCGATCAAGATAACGATAAAGAGGAAAACTCCGATAAGGTCACGATGATGACCGTACATGCCGCCAAGGAGATCGGAAGAGCACACGTCTGAACTCACGAATGTTTTCGTGGTAGGCTTGGAGGAAGACCTATTCCCCTCGTCCCTATCGAAAGATAACCCGAGAGCGGTAGAGGAGGAGCGTCGTTTGTTCTACGTGGCGATTACCCGTGCGGAGCAAAATTGCGTATTGAGCTATGCGAAGAGCCGCTATCGTAACGGGAAGACGGATATGTGTACGCCCAGCCGTTTCTTGAAGGATATAGACGCTAAGTATCTGGATATGCCTTCGGATGCCGGCGCTTCAGATGCATTCGCCTCGGCCTGTGAACGCTATAGGTGGGCGGTTGAGGATGATTTCGTGTCGCCGGTGAAGCAAGCGGCACAGCGTCAAGGGCATCTTACGAAGCTAAAAAACTCGATGGAATCGTCCTTTTCGGCGGCTCCAGCCACGGATGCCTCTGTTTGAGGGTGGGCCAGAAGGTCAATCACGACCGTTTCGGCGATGGCGAGATCGTCTCGATGGAAGGTGAGGGAGGTGATGCGAAAGTGACGGTCGCCTTCAAGAATTTCGGAGAAAGGCGACTTTTGCTTAAGTTTGCCAAACTCAGCGTGTTAGGCTAAGTGCGTTTTTGCTCGAATTCATTTTCGAATGCCGAATCGAACACTGCTTTTTGAAGCTAAGTCGTTGGATTTTAATGATTGGCAGAAAAGGAAAGGTTTATTTTCGAATGGGCTTTCGAACTCACTTTCGCATCATATAAGATATAAATAGATATTATAATAAAAATATAAAGAATAGAGGCAAGATGCCTCCTTTCTTTTTTTTCGATTAAAAAGAGAATGAAAAGAACCCAGAAATACTATAGTGCTTGTGCCCAAGTACTATAGTATTTGTCTACGAACATAGTAGTATTCGCAAGTTAACACAACTGTCTTTTTTCTGCGACATATTCAATGAATTACCCCGATAATAGTTGTAATATCAGAATGTTTTTCTTATATTTGCATGTTAATATGAAATATTGAGATACAGCATGATAGACATCAACAAGATACCCTCGCCTTGCTATGTGATGGAGGAGAAATTACTGAGAAACAACCTGTCCTTGATCAAGAGCCTAAAAGAACGTGCGGGAGTGAATATCATATTGGCTTTTAAGGCTTTCGCTTTATGGAAAGCGTTCCCGATCGTACGTGAGTACATTCCTTTTTCGACAGCAAGTTCTAAATTTGAGGCCCAGTTGGCCTTCGAGGAAATGGGAAGTCCGGCGCATACCTATTCCCCGGCTTATACGGAGGCTGATTTCCCGTTGATCTTGAGATACAGTAGTCATGTCACGTTTAACTCGCTCTCTCAGTTCCATCGTTTTTATCCGATGGTGCGGGCGGATGGTAACCGGGTGTCTTGTGGATTGCGGATCAATCCGGAATACTCGGACGTGGAGACGGACTTGTATAATCCTTGTGCCCCGGGTTCCCGGATGGGGGTGACCGGCGACTTGCTGGGAGACACGTTGCCGGAGGGTATCGAGGGGCTGCATTTCCATACTTTGTGCGAGTCTACCTCCTATGATCTGGAGCGGACGCTGGCCGAGGTGGAGAGGCGTTTTGGCCGTTTCCTGCCTCACGTTAAGTGGCTGAATATGGGAGGTGGTCATTTGATGACCCGTAAGGATTACGACGTGGAGCATTTAATCGCTTTGCTGAAAGGCTTTAAGGAAAGATATCCGAACTTGGAGTTGATCATGGAGCCGGGTAGCGCCTTCGCTTGGCAGACCGGGTTCTTGCTGACAACCGTGGTGGACATCGTGGAGAACCACGGTATCAAGACGGCGATTATCGACGCCTCGTTCACCTGCCATATGCCGGATTGCCTGGAGATGCCCTACAAGCCGGCTATCCGTTTCGCCACGGATGCCGTGGAGGGGAAACCTACGTACCGGATCGGGGGGAATAGCTGTTTAAGCGGTGATTATATGGGGGATTGGTCGTTCGACAAGCCTTTGGAGATCGGCGACAAGCTGATTTTCGAGGATATGATCCACTACACGATCGTGAAGACGAATATGTTCAACGGCATACCGCACCCTTCCTTGGCCCTTTGGAGCAAGGACGACCAGCTGGTGATGTACCGTACGTTCGGCTATGAGGATTATAAGAACAGGATGGATTAAAAACAGAAACAAAATAAATATGGGTATTTTTAGCTTTTTCAGTAAAGACAAGAAGGAAACCTTGGATAAAGGTCTATCGAAGACAAAAGAAAGTGTTTTCTCCAAGATTACCAAGGCGATCGCCGGTAAGAGTAAGGTGGACGACGATGTGTTGGATAATTTGGAGGAAGTACTGATTACCTCGGATGTCGGTGTAGATACCACGTTGAAAATCATCGACCGTATCGAGAAGCGTGTGGCCCGTGACAAGTATGTCACCACCCAAGAATTGACCACCCTGCTGCGTGACGAGATCGCTAGCTTGCTGACAGAGAACAATACGGAGGATGCCGAGGGATTCGCGCTTCCGGAGGGCAAGAAACCCTACGTGATCATGGTTGTAGGCGTGAACGGGGTGGGTAAGACGACCACGATCGGTAAGCTGGCCTACCAGTTCAAGAAAGCCGGCAAGAAGGTCTATCTGGGCGCCGCCGATACGTTCCGTGCCGCCGCCGTGGAGCAACTAGTGATCTGGAGCGAGCGGGTAGGCGTACCTATCGTGAAGCAGAACATGGGCTCGGACCCCGCTTCCGTGGCTTTCGATACGCTGAGCTCCGCCAAGGCGAACGATGCCGACGTGGTGATTATCGATACCGCCGGACGTCTGCATAACAAGATCAACTTGATGAACGAGCTTACCAAGATTAAGAACGTGATGAAGAAGGTGATCCCGGACGCCCCCCACGAGATCTTGTTGGTATTGGACGGCTCTACCGGGCAGAACGCTTTCGAGCAAGCGAAACAATTTACCGCCGCCACCGAGGTGAACGCCTTGGCCGTGACCAAGCTGGACGGTACAGCCAAGGGGGGTGTCGTGATCGGTATCTCCGACCATTTCCGTATCCCCGTGAAATATATCGGACTCGGCGAGGGGATGGAGGATTTGCAAGTATTCCGCAAACGTGAGTTTGTCAATTCGTTATTTGGAGAATGAGAAAAAACAAAGTAGATATTATTACGCTGGGTTGCTCGAAGAACCTAGTGGACTCGGAGCAATTGATGCGCCAATTCGTTGCCAATGGCTATACGGTAGAGCATGATCCCCATAAGATCAATGGCGAGATCGTGGTGGTGAATACCTGTGGTTTCATCGGCGACGCCCAAGAGGAATCTATCAATATGATCCTAGAACTGGGCGAACAAAAACAAAAAGGACGGATCGGGAAGCTCTTCGTGATGGGCTGCTTGTCGGAACGTTTCTTGAAAGATCTGGAGAAGGAACTTCCCGAGGTAGATCGTTTCTACGGGAAATTCAATTGGAAGGAGTTGATCTCCGATCTGGGCAAGTCGTACCATCAAGAGCTAGCTACCGAGCGTGTGCTCACCACCCCGAGGCACTACGCTTACGTGAAGATCGGGGAGGGATGCAACCGTACTTGTTCTTACTGTTCGATCCCGATCATAACCGGGGCTTACCAGTCCCGTCCGATGGAAGAGGTCGTAGACGAGGTGCGTGGCTTGGTGGCGCAAGGCGTGAAAGAATTCCAGATGATCGCCCAAGATCTTACGTTTTATGGCCTCGATCGCTATAAGCGAATGGCCTTGCCGGAACTGGTGGAGCGGGTATCCGACATCCCGGGCGTGGAGTGGATTCGTTTGCATTACGGGTATCCGTCTCATTTCCCCTATGACCTGTTGCCGGTGATGCGTGAGCGTGATAACGTTTGCAAGTATATGGACATCGCCCTCCAGCATATCAGCGACCCGATGTTGAAGATGATGCGCCGCAATATCACGAAGGCCGAGACCTATGAGCTGTTGGAGCGTATGCGCCGGGAAGTGCCGGGCATCCATCTACGCACCACCTTGATGGTGGGTCATCCCGGCGAGACGGAACAGGATTTCGAGGAGTTGATCCGCTTCGTGAAAGATATCCGCTTCGAGCGTATGGGCGCTTTCGCTTATAGCCATGAGGAGGGTACCTATGCTTATCAGCATTATAAAGACGAGATCCCGCAGGAGGTGAAGCAAGACCGACTGGATTACTTGATGCGTGTGCAAGAAGGCATCTCCGCCGACGTGAACGCCTCGAAAGTAGGGCAGACCTTCCGAGTGATCGTAGACCGGGAGGAGGAGGATTTTTACGTGGGACGTACGCAATACGACTCGCCCGAGGTAGATCCGGAAATATTGATCTCCAAGGATACTCCCTTGAGTCCGGGTAGCTTTTACCAAGTAAAGGTGATTGACGCACAAGCGTTTGATCTGTATGGTAAAGTGTTGAATTGATGTAAAAACTGTCAATATATTTGTCGGTTAACGAAAAAATAACTAATATAGCAGCACGAACTGTTATGGAATTAGATATGAAAAACAAGGAACTTATAACGGAATTGGCGAATCGCATGGATTGGACCTCGAAGGAGGTATCCGACATGCTTTCTGCGCTCAGTTCCGTCGTAAGTTCGAAATTAGTGGATAACGATACGATCTATCTGCAAGGCTTCGGCCAGTTCGAGGTGAAAAAGAAGGCGGAACGTATTTCCGTGAATCCCGCGAACGGGAAGCGATATCTGGTTCCCCCTAAATTAGTTCCCGTATTCAAACCCGGAACGACCGTGAAGAATCGTTTAAAGGAATTGGGAGATCATGAATAACCGGCTGAATATACAAGATTTAGCCGGTTTATTATCGGAGCGTACCGGCAAGGACAGAGGAGAGGTAGAGCGTTTCTTGAGAGATTTTATCTCGGTGGTATCCGAAGGGGTCTATACGGATAAGATCGTAAAAGTAAAGGGCTTGGGTACTTTCAAGATTATCTCTGTGGAGAAGCGGGAGAGTATCCACGTGAATACCGGTGAACGTTTCTTGATCCCCGAACATTATAAATTCTCTTTCCTGCCGGATAAAGACCTGCGGGAACAGGTAAACAAGCCTTTCTCTATCTTTGAGACGACAGAGATCAACGAGAACGTGGATTTCTCGGACATGGATGAGTCCGTGGAGGAGAAGGAAACGGAAGACGAGTCCGTGGAGGAGGTGATGCCGGATAAGGAAATCCCTTTGGCAAATACCCAGTCCAAAGAGAAGCCCGAACCGATACTAGAACCTGAACCTGAACCATTGCTTGAGCCAGAGCAAGCGTTTGATCCGGAACGGCCATCGGTATCTGAACCGGAACCTGAATTGGAACCCGAACCGGCCGCGGAGCCATCTCCCATACCAAAGAGACCGGAAGAGCGAGCCCTTAAGAAACCGGAGGAGAAGGGGGTATTAATGATCGTTGCCTTTTTGATAATCGTAATCTCTGTATTCTTCTATTTGGGAAGGAATAATTGGAAACCGGCGCCTGTCCGAGAGGAGGTGGTAACGGAAGCCAAGGACACGGTTCAAGAATCAGCTTGGATGCTTCATCCGGACTCGGTAGCGGAGAAGACCCCGCATACGGAACCGGAGCCTTATGTGGAACCGGCGCCCAAACCATTGGGGCAGGTGAAGATCAAGCATGGCGACCGCCTCACCGTGATCGCCTTGGAATATTATGGCAATAAATTATTCTGGGTATATATTTACCAACATAATAAGGCTGTTATAAAAGACCCGAACAACGTCCCGATCGGTACCGTGATCGAGATACCCGCTCCGGAATCGTATGGCATCGATGCCAAGAGCCGTGAGTCGCGGGAGAAAGCCGCCGCCCTACAAACAGAGATACTTGCCGGGGAGTAAGAGAAATCCCCCTTTTTTAAGTAAAATAAAACAAAACAAGGAAGTGTTGGTTAGTATTATTTAACTGCAAAAGTGAAGGATACGAATTTAACATTTCTAATTTTGTGCATCCTAAAAAATCAACGTAAAATTGGGACAATATAATAACAATATAATAGAATAAATCTTATGAGTCAGACAGTAGACATTCGTGAGTTGAATGAGCGAATTGAAAGTAAAAGCTCGTTTGTGAACATGATTACGATGGGTATGGACAAAGTAATCGTCGGACAAAAGCATTTGGTTGAATCTTTGTTGATCGGTTTGCTTTCGGACGGACATATCCTGTTGGAAGGTGTGCCGGGTTTGGCTAAGACACTTGCCATTAAAACATTGTCGTCGTTGATCGACGCTAAATACAGCCGAATCCAGTTCACCCCGGACTTACTTCCGGCCGATGTGATCGGTACGATGATTTACAGTCAGAAAAGCGAAGAGTTCCAGGTAAAGCAAGGCCCGATCTTCGCTAATTTTGTGTTAGCGGACGAGATCAACCGTGCCCCGGCGAAAGTACAGAGTGCCTTGTTGGAGGCCATGCAAGAGCGTCAGGTCACGATCAGCGAGCATACCTACAAGTTGCCGAAGCCTTTCTTGGTAATGGCTACCCAGAACCCGATCGAGCAGGAGGGTACGTACCCGTTACCTGAGGCGCAGGTAGACCGTTTCATGTTGAAGGTGATCATCAATTACCCGAAGAAGGAGGAAGAGAAATTAATCATACGCCAGAATATATCCGGAGAACGTCCGGAGATCAAGCCGATCTTGACGAAAGAGGAGATCCTCGACGCCCGTAACGTGGTTCGTGAGGTTTATTTGGACGAGAAGATCGAGCGTTACATCGTGGATATCGTCTTCGCTACCCGTTTCCCGGCTGAGGCTGGTTTGCCGAACTTGGCGAGCATGATCTCTTTCGGCGCTTCCCCTCGTGCGTCTATCAACTTGGCGTTGGCCGCCCGTGCGTACGCTTTCATCAAGCGTAGGGGCTATGTGATCCCGGAGGATATCCGTGCGGTATGCCACGACGTGATGCGCCATCGTATCGGCTTGAGTTATGAGGCCGAGGCGAACAACTTGACTTCAGAGGAGGTAATCAGCGAGATCTTGAATAAAGTAGAAGTTCCTTAAATGGAGACAAGTGAATTATTAAAAAAGGTCCGCCGTATCGAGATAAAGACCCGTGGTCTTTCCCGTAACATCTTCGCCGGCCAGTACCATTCGGCTTTCAAGGGCCGTGGTATGGCGTTCAGCGAGGTAAGGGAATATCAATACGGCGATGATATCCGGGATATCGACTGGAACGTGACCGCCCGCTACGTCCGCCCCTACGTCAAGGTGTTCGAGGAGGAGCGTGAGCTGACGGTGATGCTGCTGATCGACGTGTCCGGTAGCCGTGACTTTGGCTCCGTCAACGTCATGAAGAAGGAGGTGATCACCGAGATCGCCGCTACCTTGGCTTTCTCGGCGATACAGAACAACGATAAGATCGGCGTGGTGTTCTTCTCGGACAAGATCGAGAAGTTTATCCCGCCCCAGAAAGGAAAGAAACATATCTTATATATCATCCGGGAGCTGATCGATTTCCATCCGGAGGAGACGAGGACGGATATCAGCCAAGTGTTGAAGTACTTGACCAACGCCATCAAGAAGCGTTGTACGGCTTTCCTCATCTCCGATTTTATTGACAAGGAGGGTTTCAAGGACGCCTTGACGGTGGCCAACCGCAAGCATGACATGGTAGCCATTCAGGTGTACGACCGTCGTGAGACCGAGCTTCCCGCCGTAGGCCTTATGAAGATCAAGGACGCCGAGACCGGGAAGGAGCAATGGATAGACAGTTCCTCCGCCCGTGTGCGTGCGGCCTATAAGGAATGGTGGGAGAAACGGCAGGCGAAGATGAGCGATACGTTCAAGAAATGCCGTGTAGACTCCGTCTCTGTCCGTACCGAGGATGATTATGTGAAAGCATTGATTGCTCTTTTTGACAAACGTAATTAAAGCAAGCAGATGAAATTGATAAAGAAAAGTATCCTGTTTCTGGTCGCCGCCGCTTCCCTCGCGGGGGGAAGGGCATATGCGCAAAGGCCGTTGATCGATGTCGCTATCGACTCGGCCGCCATATTGATCGGAGAGCAGACTACCTTGCACCTTACGGTAACGGCGGATAAGGATCGCCCTGTGCAGATCGTGATCCCGAACGATACCTTGATGACGGGTGTGGAGGTGTTGAATCTCTCCAAGGCGGACTCCACGGAGATCGAGAACGACCGGCTCGTTATCAAGCAGGATGTATTGATTACCTCGTTTGATTCGTCACTCTATCTATTACCTCCGTTGAAGGTGATAGACGGGGTGGATACCGTATATTCCAACCAAGTCGCCTTGAAGGTCTCCACGATTCCCGTGAACGCGGACAAGCCGGAGGAGTTCAACGACATCAAGACCGTATGGAAGCCGCCTTTCGTATGGGCCGATTATTATCCGATCATTTACGGGATCTTGCTGGCCCTGTTCTTGATTTGCGTGATCGCCTATATCGTGAAACGGATCCGTGCGAAGAAGTCGTTGATCCCATTCAAGAAAGAGGAGCCGAAACTTCCGCCTCACGAGCAGGCTATCAAGGAACTGGACGAGATCAAGCAACAGAAACTCTGGCAGCAAGGACGAAGCAAGGAGTATTACACCTTGATCACGGATACGCTGCGTAAGTATATCGAGGAACGTTTCGGTATCAATGCCATGGAGATGACTTCCGGTGAGATCTTGGAGCTGATCCGCAAGAACTCTGAGGCGCAGAGCGTGTACGATAACTTGAGGCAGATTCTGCAATTGGCCGACTTCGTGAAATTCGCCAAGATGAACCCGCTGCCGGATGAGAATGATTTGAGTATGATGAACGCGTATTTGTTCGTGAACCAGACGAAGGTGGAGGAGATGCAAGAGCCTGAATCTACGAACGATACAACTAATTTAAAGGATTAAGAGATGGTATTTGCGAATCCTAATTATTTATATTTATTGTTGTTGCTCATCCCGATGATCGGATGGTACGTCTACAAGCTGAGCAAGAGTCAGGCCAGCTTGCAGGTCTCCTCGTCGGAGGCGTTCGAGGCGCCGGGAGCGACATCATGGATCGTGTACTTGCGTCACGTGCCTTTCGTGTTGCGTATGGTAGCGGTAGCGCTGCTGATCGTGATCTTGGCCCGTCCACAATCCACGAATAGTTGGTCCAATTCTTCCACGGAAGGTATCGATATCATGTTGGCGATGGATATCTCGGGTAGTATGCTGGCGCAAGACTTGAAACCGAACCGCTTGGAGGCGGCGAAGGATGTGGCCGCGTCGTTCATCAACGGCCGTCCGAACGATAACATCGGTCTCGTGGTCTTTTCTGCCGAGAGCTTTACGCAATGCCCGTTGACAACCGATCATACGGTCTTGCTGAATCTCTTCAAGGATATCCAAAGCGGTATGATCCAAGACGGAACGGCTATCGGGTTGGGCTTGGCGAATGCCGTGAGCCGTATCAAGGACAGCCACGCTAAGTCGAAGGTGATCATCCTTCTGACCGATGGTTCGAACAACGCCGGCGAGATCGCTCCGGTTACCGCCGCCGAGATCGCCAAGACGTTCGGCGTGCGTGTCTATACGATCGGAGTCGGAACGAAAGGCATGGCGCCGTATCCGTTCCAGACCGCTTTCGGCGTGCAGTACCAGAATATACCGGTAGAGATCGACGAGGCTACGTTGAAGCAGATCGCCTCTACCACGGGCGGGCAATATTTCCGTGCTACGGACAACGCCAGCCTGAAGGAGATCTATTCCGAGATCGACCAGATGGAGAAGACCAAGATCAGCGTACAGGAGTACAGCAAGAAGCAGGAGGAGTATAAGAACTGGGCCTTGCTGGTGTTCGCCTTGTTGCTGGTGGAGATCTTATTGAGAAATACATTGTTGAGAAATATACCATAAAGATAAAAGGCTTATGTTTCGATTTGCGCATCCGGACTTTTTATATTTGCTTTTTCTCCTTCCCGCATTGGTGGCGTTCTACGTGTACGCCATGATCGTGAAGAAGAAAGCGATAAAGAAATACGGTAACCCTACGTTGTTGGCCGAGTTGATGCCCGAGGTATCGACCAAGCGCCAGCATCTGAAGTTTTGGCTGTTGTTCGGAGCCATTACCATGGTTATCTTTATTATAGCGGGGCCTCAATTCGGCTCGAAACTGGAGACGGTGAAGCGTCAGGGAGTAGAGATCATGGTGTGTCTGGACGTATCCAACTCCATGTTGGCCGAGGACGTGTCGCCCAACCGTTTGGATAAAGCCAAACAGATGCTATCCCGATTGACGGACGGCTTTACGAATGATAAGGTAGGTTTGATCGTGTTCGCCGGCGACGCTTTCACGCAGTTGCCGATCACCTCGGATTATATCTCCGCCAAGATGTTCTTGTCCTCTATCAACCCGTCGATGGTCTCTACGCAAGGTACGGCGATCGGTGCCGCCATCAACTTGGCCGCCCGTTCCTTTACCCCGGACGAGACGACCGATAAGGCGATCATCTTGATCACCGACGGCGAGAACCATGAGGACGACGCTATCGGTGCCGCCAAAGCCGCCGCCGAGAAGGGCATCCACGTGAACATCGTGGGAATGGGTGATCCGAAAGGTTCTCCGATCCCCATCCAAGGAAGCAATAATTATATGAAGGATAAGGATGGAAACGTGGTGATCACGAAGCTGAACGAGCAGATGGGGCAAGAGATCGCCGCCGCCGGAAACGGTATGTATGTGCGTGCGGACAATACGAACTCTGCCTTGAAAGCCCTTCAGAAGGAAATCGAGAAAATGAATAAGACGGAGCTGGATAGCAAGGTTTATTCCGAGTATGACGAGCAGTTCCAGATTTTCGCTTGGATCGCCTTGTTTCTCTTGATCGCCGATTTCATGACCTTGGATCGTAAGAACCGTATATTTAGGAAAGTAAAATTATTCTCTTAATTCGACGAAGTGATGAGACGTATATATAAATCTATGATATGGGTATCGGTCTTGGCGCTCAGTGCCGGGGCGGTCTCTGCCCAGAAAGCGGAACGGAAGAACGTGCGTGAGGGGAATAAACTTTATGAGAGCGAGAAATACACCGAGTCTGAGATCGCTTATCGCAAGAGCTTGGAGGTGAATCCCCGCTCTACGGAAGGAACCTATAATCTTGGGAATTCCCTATACAAGCAAGGCAAGTTCCCCGAGGCCGCCGAGCAATATCAATTGATCGCCGGGCAAGGGGAGAAGATGGTGGCTACGCCGGAAGGGAAGGCACGCTTGTCGGAGGTGTATCATAATATGGGAAATATCTTCATGCAGAACAAGGATTACGGCAAGGCCGTGGAGGTGTATAAGCAATCGCTTCGCTTGAACCCGAAAGATGACGAGACCCGTTATAACTTGGCCTTGGCCCAAAAACTGCTGTCGGATCAGCAGAATCAGGATCAGAGCCAAGATCAACAGAACGACGACAAGCAGGAGAACAAGGATCAGAAGGACGATCAGCAGCAACAGCAACAACAACAGCCGCAAGACGACCAGAAACAGGATAAGACCCAAGAGCAACAGCAATCCAACGAGCAAATGAGCAAGGACAATGCCCAGCAGATGTTGGATGCCTTCCTGCAAGACGAGAAAGACACTCAAGAGAAAGTGAAGAAGGCGCAGATGCAACAGCAACAACGCCGGAAGACCGAGAAGGAGTGGTAAACTGGATAATTAACGAAAAAATGAGATACACAATGAGGAAATTAATTTTCTTATTCATCCTGATGTTAACGGTAGGGGTGGCGACAAAGGCCGCGGATGTGACCTTCAAGGCCTCGGCGCCCCAAGCGGTGGTAATGGGAGAGCAGTTTCGCTTGACTTTCACCGTCAATGCTGAAGGCAAGGATTTGAGAGTGCAGGAGATGCCAGACTTTGACGTATTAATGGGTCCCTCCCAATCCACCTCCTATAGCAGTAGCTGGGTGAACGGGAAGAGTACCAGCGAGACAACCGTTACGTATACGTATGTCTTGATGCCGAAGAAGGAAGGTACGTTTAATATCGCTCCGGCAACGATCAAGGTGAACGGCTCTAATTATACATCGAATGGCTTGGCCATCAAGGTGCTTCCGGCGGATAAGGCGGGTAAGCAAGAGGCGGAGACAACGACGGCGAGCGGGGCGATCTCTAACGATCGGCTGTTCGTGAAGATGGACGTATCCAAACGAAGCGTGTTCGAGCAAGAAGGTTTCTTGGTGACTTTCAAGGTCTATTCCTTAGAGAACTTCGCAATTACTGGCTTGAAGTATCCTGAGTTTGAGGGTTTTCTTGTGCAAGAGATCGAGCTTCCGCAAGAGAAACAACTGACCTTGGAAAACTACAACGGACGTAACTACCAGTCGGCCGTGATGCGTCAAGTGATCCTGTATCCGCAACGCTCTGGAAAGATTACGATCAGTAGTGGCAAGTTCGACGCCGTGGTGAAGGTCCGTATGCAACAAGCGGGTGGCGGTAGTATCTTCGATAGCTTCTTCGACTCGTATCGGGATGTGAGCAAGGTGTTGACCACCTCTCCGGTTACTATCGACGTGAAGCCTTTGCCCTCCGGTAAGCCCGCTTCTTTCTCCGGTGCCGTAGGTACGTTCTCCATGACGGCTGATATCAGCTCGAACAACGTCAAGACAGACGAGGCTGTAACCATAAAGGTGAAAATCACGGGTAACGGAAACGTGAAGTTGGTGAAGAACCCGGAAGTGGTTTTCCCGAACGATTTCGATGTCTACGACCCAAAAGTAGAGATGGACATCAAGACCACGACTGCCGGTGTCAGTGGAAGCAAGACGATCGAATATATGGCGATACCCCGTTACGCGGGTGATTTCGAGATCCCGGCGATCGCTTTCTCCTATTTCGATATCAAGTCCGGTTCCTATAAGACCATCAAGTCCGAGCCTTATAAGTTGCATGTGGAGCAAGGCAAGGGCGGTAGCGGTTCTTCCCCGGTCGTATCGAACTTCAGTAATAAAGAGAGCGTGAAATACTTAGGCAAGGATATCCGTTACCTAAAGACGAAAGGTTTCTCCTTTATCGAGGGAGGTGATGGTATATTCTTCGGTTCCTTTATGTATTATCTTTGCTATATCGTACCGGCTATCTTGTTTATCGTATTCTTCTTTATCTATCGTAAGCAGGTGAAGGAAAACGCCGACATCGCCTTGGTTCGTACCAAGAAGGCGAACAAGATGGCGGTTAGACGTCTGAAGAACGCCGGCAAGCTGATGAAAGAGAACAAGAAGGAAGAATTCTACGACGAGGTACTGCGTGCGTTGTGGGGCTATTTGAGCGATAAGCTGAGTATCCCGCAATCCGATCTGACCAAGGATAACGTAGAGACAGAATTGGCTAAATACGGTGTAGACGAATCCTTGACGAATGAGTTCATGGATATCTTGAATACTTGTGAGTTCGCTCGTTACGCTCCGTCCCAAGCGTCAGACGCTATGGATAAGCTGTATGAGCTGACGGTAGACGCTATTGGTAAAATGGAGAATACAATTAAAAAGTAAGAAGATGAAGATGACTATAAATTTAAGAAAGGTATTGTTTTTCTTATTGACTCTATGTCTGATAGGATCTGCTTATGCGCAAGATACCGCCTTGAAGGAGGCCGAGGTCGCTTACACGAAAGAAGATTATGCAAAGGCGATCGAGCTATATGAGGGAATCTTGAAGAGCAATGGCGAGTCTGCCGCCGTTTATTATAATTTGGGAAATGCCTATTATAAGGCGGGTAAGATCGCTCCGGCTATATTGAACTACGAACGTTGTCTTCTGCTGGATCCGGGTGATAGCGATGCTCGCTTCAATTTACAGATGGCCCGTCAGAAGACGATCGATAAGATTGAGCCGGTTGGTGATTTCTTCTTGGTCAAATGGTTTAAGAGCGTGGAGAATCTCGGTTCCGCAGACTCTTGGGCGAAGACAGGTATCGTGTGCTTCCTGTTGTTTATCGGTTGCTTGATCTTGTTCTTTTTCTCCCGTTGGGTACGCTTGAAGAAGATCGGTTTCTATTTGGGTATCCTATTTATTATCATGGTTGTTTTTGCCAATATATTCGCCAGCGACCAGAAGGATGAGATGATAAACCGTAAACATGCCATCGTATTCGCCCCGACCGTTACGGTGAAAAGCTCGCCCGACGCTAGTGGTACGGATCTTTTCGTATTACATGAGGGAACGAACGTGACCGTGAAGAGTACGCTTGGCGAATGGAGCGAGATCGAGCTTGAGGATGGGAACGTAGGATGGATGCCTAGTAAAGACATAGAAAAAATCTGATACATGCTAGAACAATTATTGGTTTGGGAACGTGATACGTTCTTTATGCTTAACGGTAGCGACTCCGCTTTTTTAGATCGCTTTATGTGGATCTATTCAGGCAAGGCGGTTTGGCTACCGTTAGCCTTTTTTATATTGGTGGTATTGTGCTATAAGAAGAACTGGAAGGAGTGGTTGTTGATCTTATTGGCCATAGTCTTGACGATCACGCTATGCGACCAGTTCGCTTCGCATGTTTGTAAACCCATCTTCACCCGTTTCCGTCCGACTCATCACCCTGATTTTATGGATCAGGTAAAGGTGGTGTTCGGTTATCGGGGAGGTATGTATGGATTTATCTCCAGCCATGCGGCGAACGCTTTCGGTTTCGCTACCTTGATGGCGCTGATCTTCCGGAATAAGCTATTTGGATGGACTATTTTCTTTTGGGCGATTTTGACTTCCTATACTCGTATTTATTTAGGAGTGCATTTTATCACGGATATTATTCCGGGAGCTTTATCCGGTTTGCTATTCGGGTATGTTGTATATCTGTTATACCTCTATATAAGGCCTAAATTGATTCCGGTAGATTCTTGGGTACGTCCGGAGGCCATTTACTCGGATACTCGGAAACGTTTGATCACCTATGCGATTTGGTTGACCATCCTTTTAATAGCTCTATTTAATGAGCAATTGGTATCATGCTTTAGATAAGAGAGTTTGGTTGAGTATGTCGTAAAGCATATTTGTTTTCGATTCATTTTCTCAATAATAATTTGTTTCAATGCTATTAAATGACTAAGTTAGTGCCATAATATTAAACAAAAGTATTAACCTTCAAAATAAGAAAGCCATGACAAAGACGATTACATTTAACGAACTGAGAAGAATTAAAGACTCGTTACCTGACGGAAGTATACAACGCATCGCTGATGAGTTGGGATTAAAGGTTGAGACAGTTCGCAACTATTTCGGTGGACATAATTTTCAAGATGGACGGAGTTGTGGTTTCCATATCGAGCCCGGTCCAGACGGAGGGTTGGTTGTTTTAGATGATACGACTATTTTCGAGCGTGCTTTGCAGATACTGGCCGAGAGTCAGGATGCCGAAGCACAGAAAGCGTAAGAGAAATTCATTCGTATAAAAAATCCCATAGCTAAATGAAAGAACGCTTTGGGATTTTTTTATATTCAACAATTCATAAATCCCGATTGTTTCATCTATAAAAATGTAGTGAGTATGGAAGATAAATTAGTGACATTGGCTATCCACACGTTTGAGAAAGCCCAGATTCTCA
>ENA-UPWS01000691-UPWS01000691.1-human-gut-metagenome-genome-assembly--contig:-NODE-691-length-22192-cov-7.321908_pt1 | contig 22192 bp, 17 predicted proteins | sample MGYA00250054_ERZ773384 | MGnify/ENA primary metagenome ERZ773384 (study PRJEB29103, sample SAMN06111979) | human gut metagenome | biome: human gut; feature: ankylosing spondylitis patient; material... | reverse complement strand
TCAGCACATTTTTCTCCGTAACCCGTGGAAGATTGCCTTTATCTTCATGTGACCGGTCGCCGTAATATTTGCAGAGCTGCTGTCCTAACTGCATCCTGTTTTTGCCGTCGCTGTCCCGGATCATCATAAAACTGTCCTTTAAATAAACGGAATTAATGTATTTTAAATTGGCATACGTCTTGATATTCGTACAGCTGTTGGTGGAAATAATCGCAATGCGCTTGAGCTGTCCGGACTCATCATAAACCTCGGAATAATATTTTTTAAGCAGCAGCGGCAGGCGGCTCTTATCCTGCTTACCCTCAACAATAAAGACAAAGCTCACATTCATCAAGTCATTTGCCGTGTAACCCAGATCATTTAAAATGGCATCCAAGTCGGTGTCTTCACGTACACACGTATTGTACCTGCTGTCGGAATACACCTGACGGATCTGTCCCGATGTAAAGTTAAACAGCATCTCCGGCTCGTGCGTGGAAAATATAACCTGATTCTTTTTGGACAGCCGGTAAAGGATTTCACTCGCAACCTTTTTTAACTGCGGGTGCAGATAAATTTCTGGTGTATCTACCATAATAATATACGGTGCTGTGTTTTTTGTATCCACATAGGTCTGAAGCAGGGATAAAATGTAAATGCTTTTTAAGCCTTCACCGAGCGCATCCAGTCCGCCCTCTTTTTTGCTGCCGCGCATACGCACAACGGTATCAATTTTAAACAGTTCGTCCGCATCAAATTTAATCTCATAATGAATTTCATGGGACTGCCCGCCGTTGCGGCTGAAATAGTAGTTTAAACGCTCTGACAACCGGTTTAAATTACACGTAAATAATTTGTACTGCAACAGGCGGCTCGTTTCCATCAGTGTCAGCTGTTCCGGCGTTTTTTTCTGGATTACACCGATACATTCAAAGCACTGGTGGCATTTGCGTTTTTCATCAAAAATGCACCGGTCGTCCCGCAGTGCCTGCAGTCCGGTATCCTGCTGTAATAAAATCAAATCCTGACTGATATCTTCTTTGTCACGGTACTGGTCCACGAAATAGATTTTCGGAAAAATGCTTTTGATATAACGGTTGTTTTTAAAATAACCGTCTTTATAGCGTACGATGCCGTTTCTGCCGTAAATGTATTCAAATTCAAGCGTGCCGCCATCCTCCGTTTCCTGATAGGACGGCAGCTTTTTACAAAAATTTTCTTTCCACAGTGAGAACTGCTTGAAATTACCGACAATGCCGTTCTGATGCAGATACTCTAAATCTTCATCTGTAATCAGAAGCTGTATGCCGATGGTAATATTGCCGTCCCGGTGGTGAAAATCCGCTTCGGATATGACATAATCGCCGGATACCGCGCGGATTGCATCAAGCATGACAGATTTTCCGGCATTGTTTCTTCCGACTAAAATAAGTACGTCTTCAATATCGCGGATTACCAGTTCCTCTACGGATTTAAAATTTTTAATGGACAACTGTGTAATTTTCAACGAAAATGCCCCCTTTTTGTCTTACTTTTTTCCTTTTTCTTTTCGGGTATGTTTACCGCTTCTGCCTTTCGCTTTTACACCTTTTTTTGTGCTGCTTTTAGACTTGTGTTTCGGGTTGTTTCCGGCAATGCTTTGGGGTTTGTTTTTTGCTACGGAATATCCGAATGTGCCAAGCTTTTTACCCAGTGTAAAATATTCACCGTGGGAATATGTTACTAAATCTGCCGCATTTAAGTCAAATCTGCCATTTTCATCCATGTAATCATCATCAACCCGCACCGCCACGACTTCTGCCAGAAACATATCATGTGTGCCCAGTTCAAGCACCTGTGTCACACGGCACTCTATATTGACCGGACTTTCCGCAATGCCCGGTGCTTTTACCTTTTCTGACGGCTGCGGTGTCAGGTGCATTTCCTGAAACTTATCAACATCCCTGCCGGAACGCACACCACAGTAATCGGTTGCACGGCATAACTGCTTTGTCGTCAGATTTACAACAAATTCTTTTGTTTCCTTTATAATGTCATAGGAATATCGGTTTTTCCTTACGGAAATTGAAAGCATTGCCGGGTCTGAACAGATTGTTCCTGCCCATGCCACGGTAATAATATTCGGTTTTCCGCCCTCGCGCTGGCAGCTCACCATCACTGCCGGTACGGGATATAACATATTTCCCGGTTTCCACGTCTGTTTTGCCATTTTTAAATGTCCTTTCTGATTTTTGTATTCGGTTTCTGTGTTATATTTCCATTCTTTTATGGATACACTATCTTATGATGTCATCATCAAACCTTTGTATATGCCTTATTCCGGCGGATTGGAGTTTTGTGAATACTGTCACCCAGAAACTTACGCGCTTAAAAATATTTACCGCAGTTTCTTTTATCCTTACTGCGGCGCTTGGCACCGCCTGTCACTTTGCCTTTGATTTTTTCGGTCAGAGCCGTCTGATTGCCCCTTTTGTTCCTGTCAATGAGTCTACATGGGAACATTTAAAGCTATTGTTTTTTCCGTTTCTTTTACTGCTTGTAATCGGCTGTTTTGCCGGTATTGCAGGCGGCAATGCACCTATTTCCAACCGCAGTCTGAAAAAAATGTTTTTATCCTGCTACTGGGACGGCGCGGCATTTGGCGAACTCTGCGGCATGGCGGCCGTTGTCGTCTTATTTTACGGCATCAACGGCATTTTAGGCTTTAATCTGGACTGGGTAAACATCGCTATTTATTTTATTGCTGTTTTATACGCCCACTATACCTTTTACCGGTATGCGTGTCTTCCATATTATAATACATTTTCCTACCACAAACCGCATCGTCCGGTTCCGCTGATTCTGCCTGTTTTTGTACTGGTATTTGTGACATTTTTATTCATGCTTTTTACCTTTTATCCACCGCACATCGGTCTTTTTTCCGACCCGCAAAATGGCAGCTACGGTCTGTCCGCCAGTCTTTTTACCAGATACTCATATCCTTCCAGAATGACGGCACTGTGGTCAGAAGCCAGCAGGGTCGTGTGTTCCATCGTATAGGTTTTATTTTCAAGTACCGCACCCGGACTCCACTCTACACGGACCTGGGATTCCGTGCGGACTGCCAGTTCCTTATTTTCAAGGCATAACCGATGCGTCGCGCAGACTGTACCGTCTGCGTTGTTTTTTCTTGAAATTTCGGTATCTTTTATTGTAAACCAGCCTGCATTTTTAGCATCATCGCCAGCTTTTTCTTGCAGAAGTCCCTCCGGCACCAGCGCAATATAGGCAGTTGTGATAATCCGCGTACGCGGGTCCCTGTCATATGCACCATATGTTTTTAACTGTTCAAAGCTTAAATGCTCAATTCCTGTTTCTTCCTGTAATTCTCTTGCTGCCGCCGTTTCGAGATTTTCCCTGTACTCCACAAATCCGCCCGGCAGCGCCCACCATCCGATGCTTGGGTGGTTTCCCCGCTGAATCAGCAGTACTTTGGTCACTTTCTTTTCGGATTCATTATAGGCAAATACCGCCATATCTACGGAGAGGATATTCTGGGACTTCCGGTCATCAACATCCGTTATGTGCCGTTAAACAATACATTCAATGCATTGGTCAAGCGCGCTATGGATATTGTTGGTTCAATCGTGGGAATTATTGTGACTTCGCCATTGATGCTTCTGATGTGTCTGATTATCAAACTGACTTCACCGGGGCCATTGATTTATAAGCAGGAGAGAGTCGGACTTCACAATCAGACTTTCTGGATGTATAAATTCCGTTCTATGTATATGGATGCGGAAGAACGAAAGAAAGAACTTATGGAAAAGAACCGTATAAAAGACGGTATGATGTTTAAATTAGATTTTGATGAGAGAATCATTGGCAATAAAATAATGCCTAATGGTGAGAAAAAAACAGGAATTGGAGATTTTATAAGAAGAACAAGTTTAGATGAATTTCCACAGTTTATTAATGTTTTAAAAGGTGACATGTCATTGGTTGGGACAAGACCGCCGACTGTTGACGAGTGGGAAAAATATGAACTTCATCATAGGGCCAGATTGTCAATAAAACCGGGTATTACCGGTATGTGGCAGACAAGCGGTAGAAGTAATATTACGGATTTTGAGGAAGTCGTAAGATTGGATACGGAATACATAAAAAACTGGACACCTGGTTTAGACATAAGAATATTGTTGAAAACTGTTGTTTCTATTGTTAGCAGAAAAGGTTCTATGTAAGTTTTAGATAGAAGAGAATGGCGGAAAACAATTATTTCAGGAGAATACAGGGAGTATTATAGGAAAATGTACGACAATAGGTGTACATGTCATTAAATAATTTCTCTTTATATGATTATGTATTTGTGTTATATTAAGAAGGTTAAAGGGTCTATGCATTTAACTTTGTTAAATTTAAAATATCAAAACGAATTTATAATTTGATTGCAGTGTCAGGAAGTCTGATTACACATAATGAATAATTGGTGTGATTAGGATTTAGTTGTTTGACACCAAAATCATAAGTTAAAAACAAGTGAGGTAGAACAATGAGAGAATTTAAGGATTTGAAGATTGCGGTAGCAGGAACAGGTTATGTTGGATTATCAATTGCTACTTTATTATCACAGCATCATCAGGTAACTGCTGTTGATATTATTCCTGAAAAGGTTGAGCTTATTAATAATAAGAAGTCACCTATACAGGATGATTATATTGAAAAATATTTGGCTGAAAAGGATTTAAACCTTACAGCAACATTAGACGCAAAGGCAGCTTACGAAGATGCAGATTTTGTTGTTATTGCAGCACCAACTAACTATGACAGCAAGACACAGCATTTTGATACATCAGCAGTTGAAGCGGTAATTGATTTAGTAATGGAATATAATCCTGAAGCAATCATGATTATTAAATCAACAATTCCTGTAGGATATACAAAGAGTATTAGAGAAAAAACAGGTAGCGAAAATATTATTTTCAGCCCTGAATTTTTAAGAGAAAGCAAGGCTTTGTATGACAATCTATATCCTAGCAGAATTATTGTAGGAACAGATTTTAACAATGATAAGTTAGTAGAAGCTGCTCATACTTTTGCAAAGTTATTACAGGAAGGTGCAATCAAGGAAGATATTGATACATTATTTATGGGATTCACAGAAGCGGAAGCTGTAAAACTTTTTGCAAACACATATTTAGCATTACGTGTTGCTTATTTTAATGAATTAGACACATATGCAGAGTCAAAGGGCTTAAACACACAGGAAATTATTGATGGTGTATGTTTAGATCCAAGAATTGGAACACATTATAATAACCCAAGTTTCGGATATGGCGGTTATTGTTTGCCAAAGGATACAAAGCAGTTATTAGCAAACTATGCTGACGTACCTGAAAACTTAATCGAAGCCATAGTAGAAAGTAACAGAACAAGAAAGAGCTACATTGCAGACAGAGTTCTTCAGATGGCAGGCTACTATGATTACAGCAGTGATTATGATTACGATGATTCAAAAGAAAAGAATGTTGTAATTGGTGTTTATCGTTTAACAATGAAGAGTAATAGTGACAACTTTAGACAGAGCTCAATTCAGGGTGTTATGAAGAGAGTTAAGGCTAAGGGCGCTAAGGTTGTTATTTACGAGCCAACTTTAGAAGATGGTGATACATTCTTTGGAAGCGAAGTTGTAAATGACTTAGATAAGTTCAAAGAAGTGAGTCAGGCAATTATTGCAAACAGATACGATAGTTGTTTAGATGATGTTAAGGAAAAAGTTTATACAAGAGATATTTTCCAGAGAGACTAGAATATTTAGTGAGTTGATTTGGAAGCCAAGAATTCAAATATTAATTACAATAAACATAGAAAAGCACAAGGTCGAAAGATTTTGTGCTTTTTTCACTAAAATAAACACCGAAAATAAAATAATTGCACTAACGAATTGTAAAAAAGAGATTTAATATATATATACAGTTAAAGCCATTAGAGTGTAAAATAGAAATTATAGGCACATTAAAATATTAAACAAAAAAGGAGACAAAATGAAGAAAGGACTTTTAAAAAAATCATTGGCGCTATGTTGTTCTATTACAATGTTGGCAACTAGTATACCAATAACAAACGTATCAGCAGCAGATTTTACAGATGATTCTGTTAATGTGATGGTTGATAGTGGCGGATACAAAACAGAGGCTTTTGGTGTAAGGACAGAAGATTGGGGACAAACTTGGACTGATAGAAAAGATTCGCTTCCACCATCAAAGGTTTATTTAACCGACAATTATAAAGAAACAGTTGGAACAGTGCCAACAAACGATTGGGCAAGCTCAGTTGTTTTTGATCAATATTCAGAGTCGCTTTATGCACATCCACTTGCTTACAGAGCAGCAAGTAACGGAATGCAGATGGCATCACCGGCAGTAGTTGATGGCACTTCCTATGTTGACGGAGAGCCAACAGTAGAAAGCCTGTTAGAAGATGATACAGTGGAACTTGTAGTAGGTGGAGACAGCTTTAGTGCAAAAGATGCAAGCGTTGATAAAACTACAGACTGGAGTTACGAGATTGTAATGGCAAACAATGCAGGCAGCAGTTCCATGAGAGCAATTATTGCTAAGGGAACTCCTTATGCATACTATACTTTTGATAATATGTCACCAACAATCTCACTTGGTGCAGGCGCAACAGATTTAGCTATAGTAAAGAACACAACAGCTTCAAATATTATTGGTGTAAGTCTTAAGAACAAAAAAGACGGTAAGACACATTACTATATGTTAAGCGCACCTTCAGGAACTACATGGACTAATGCAGGTGGAAAACTTACAGCGAAGTTACCAGCAGGCAAAAACTATATGTCTGTGGCAATTCTACCGGATGGAAGCAACGAGGCTTTTTCATTATATGAAAAGTATGCTTTTAATTTTATTACGGATACAAAGGTACAGTGGGAATATCTTAATAATTCAGCCAAGGTTGTAACAAAATATAACGTAACAACTAAGAATATGGAAACAGGAGCCGTAGGTGGAGACACAATTATGGCACTTTATCCACACCAGTGGCGTTATACTGAAGCTGACTTTACAAAATACACATACAACACAATTCGTGGAACAATGAAGACTGTTGTAGGTTCAAGCTATGTAACTCAGATGCAATACAACGGAATTTTGTCAACACTTCCAACAACAACTGATGAGGAAACAGTTGGCAAAATCAAGGAACAGCTTGGTTATTTATACGACTATAGAAAGAAAAAAGATGATCCAAAGTGGATTTGCTATTTAGAAGGTCAGTATGGTGGCTATGATACATATTGGGTTGGAAAGAATCTTAACACTATGGCAGATGCAATATGGCTTTCAGGTCAGCTTGATAACGATGATGCTGACATGAAGACTATTACAGATGAAATGGTTGATGGAGTAAAAGATTACCTTGAATTTTGGTTTGATCCGTATCAGGGATATATTAGCGGAAATTATAAAGACGATTATTTTTACTATGACAAGAATTACGGTACTTTAATTGGGTATCCTTCATCTTATGATTCTGACAAACAGGTAAATGACCACCATTTCCATTACGGATATTGGATTAAAGCAGCTGCAGCAGTTGCCATGGAAAAGCCCGAATGGGCAAAAGAATGGGGTGGCATGGTTTACGAGATGATTGGTGATATTGCCAATGTTCATCGTGATGGTAAGGGCTACAACGAAAACAGTTCTACAAGATATCCATTCCTTAGAAACTTTGACATTTACGAAGGTCATTCATGGGCATCAGGCGTTGCCAATTATGAATATGATGAAAATGGTGAATTAGTAGACAAGAAGGGTGGACTGGCAGGTGGAAACAATCAGGAGTCTTCGTCTGAATCTATTAATGCCTGGGCATCATTAATTCTTTGGGGCGAGGCTGTTGGCGATAAAGAAGTTCGAGATGCAGGTATTTATATGTATACAACAGAAGTGGCAGCAATTGAGGACTACTACTATGATGTACATGATGAAATTTTTACAGACAAATATGAAGACAAAGATAATTACAATATTCAGACAGTTACAAGATTGTTTGGCGGTCGTTATGATCACACAGCTTGGTGGACAGAAAATTCCATTGAAGTAACAACAATTACCATGCTTCCTATTTCAGGGGCAACTCTTTATATGGGAAAATACAAGGATAAAGTAAAAAATGTTGTGGACAGCATAGATGAGAACAGTAAGCAGTGGAAGCATTTTGTGGCAAATAAAAACCAGATTTGTACAAATTACGGAAAAAAAGACATGCTTATAGATCCTAAAACAAATCAGGATGTAATTGCAGAATATTATGCCTATTATGATCCGGATGGTGCGTTGGCACGTTGGGATCAAAGTTATACTGGAAAGGTTGAAAACGGTGAGTCAAGGGCTCATACATTGTCATATATAACATCACTTCAGAAATATGGAAATCAGGATTTTTCTATTACAGGTAGCGATCCTCTTTCATTGGTTTTAAGCAAGGACGGTAAGAAAACTTACGTTGCAGAGAATCACACAGATCAGGTGAAGAGAGTTTATTTTACAGATGATACATATGTAGATGTTCCGGCTAACTCAAGTTATGTAGGCAAGAAGACAGGTGATGGAGCTAATCCAAATATTGATGATAGTGAGTTACTTGGAAACACAACAAAAGTAACAGTAGAAAATTATTTAGAAAATTATGCAGGTAATGGCTACGACATGACTTCAAGTCAGGTTAGTGTAAAAGAAGGAGAAAAAAGCTATACATATCAGCCACAGAATATTACAGGTTTTAATTTTGACAGTAGTAACAAAGGTAATGTTCTTACTACAGCTGTAAAGGAAGATAATTCATCAGTGGTGAAAGCTTACTATAAGCGTAACAACTACACTATAAGTTATGTTCTAAACGGTGGTGTATTTACAAATGCACAGCCAGGGGCTGCTGGACAGAATGCATACGGTGGTAATCCAACTAACTACCGATATGGTAGTAGCATTAAGTTAGTAAATCCTACAAAAGCAGGTTATAAATTCGAAGGTTGGTTTGCTGATTCTAATTATGAGAATGAAATTACGGAAATCACACCAACAACCGCAGGCGATTTGACGTTATATGCCAAGTTTGTTGATGAGTCCATAATTACAGATTTTACAGTTGAATACTATAAACAGAGTGAAGACCGAAGTGAGTATAATCTTGTGGAAGAAGATACTGTTAAAGTGACAAGTATTGTTGGTAAGGAAGTATCTGCAGTTGAGAAAACATATGACGGATACAAACTTAATGAAAATTCAATTACAACAGGTGTTGTTTTACCTAACGGAAAATTGATTCTGCGATTATATTATGACATTGACCAGAAAACTTCTACAAATATAGACAGAGGAGCATACATAGGAAGTGATGGTAAACTTAATTTTGTTGTAAAAGACAATGCAGGTAGAGTGTTACTTTACTACAAGGTTGTTAGCAAACAGGCAGAGGCAGAGGCGTTTTACAACGAAGCTGTTGCAAGTAATGGCGGCAATTGCCCGGGATATTTTATGGAAAAATCAGGCGATGAGTTTAAGAAAGTTGCTGATGAAACTGTAAGTGGAAGCGATTATGTTATCTATAGATTTAACATTGATGACAAAGAATTTACTGATTGGAATTTGGCACAAATATCAGATTTGGGAAATGCCGGAACAAATAATAAAAAAGCAAATTACAGCGTGAAGTATTTTGTTCAGGATAAAGACCAAAATAAATATACTGAAAATAAAAACATGGCGGTAACTGTTGAAGGCATTGTGGGAGAAGCTGTTATTGCTACAAAGAAAAATGTTGTAGAAAATAATAACGTTCAGGAAAACAACGGACAGGGCTTTACAGTAAATGTTAAAAAGAGTAGCCTTTTCGGTGTGGTAAAAGAAGATGGCAGCTTAGAATTAAAGGTGTATTATGATAGAAACACTTATGCTATTGACTATAATGGTTTAGATAATGCTACACATAGCAACCCATCAACATATGTTTATGGAAATGCAGTTAAACTTACAAACCCGGTAGGCGGTAAAGAATTCCAGGGCTGGTATTTAGATGATAGTTACACACAACAAATTTCAGAAATAGCCGAGGGTACTTTGGGAAATATTGTACTTTATGCAAAGTTTAAAAATTCACAGCCGGCGACAACAAAACCGGCAGAAACACCAAAGCCAACAACAAAGCCTGGTGAGACAACAGATAAGCCTGGTGAAGTTACAACGAAGCCTGGTGAGACAACAGATAAGCCTGGTGAAGTTACAGCAAAACCAAGTGGAACAACAGAAATTCCGGCAACAAGTAACCCTGCTACAACAGGAAATGGTGAAACAACAAAGCCGGGTACTACAACAGGAACAGGCGAAGCAACAACAGCTCCAGGAAAAACAACAAAACCTGGTACATCTGTTACAACAAAAATAAAACGACCTGCCAAGGTTAAGAAACTTAAACTAAAGAAGAAAATCTCTAAAAAGAGCAATGGCAAATTCAAGAGAAAAATTAGCATTAAGTGGAAAAAACTAAAAGGCGTAACAGGTTATCAAATTGCAATTAGAATTGGCAAGAAAGGCAAATTCAAAGTTGTAAAGAAAATCAAGAAAAACAAACGCAAATACATAAAGTCAAAGATTAAACCGGGAAAGACTTATTATGTAAAAGTAAGAGCTTATAGGAAAGTTGGCAAGAAAGTAGTCTATGGAAAATACTCGAAGGCTAAAAAATGTAAGTTTAAGAAATAGTTTGAATAATGGAAGACATTGTTATTTATTAGCACACACTGTGCCACCTGACAAATTAATGAAAGCACGCTCCCGCTGCCAAACGCTCGTAGCGGTTCTATAAAGCCGACTACGCTGCCTTTATGAACCGACGGCGTTAGAGCACTTTCTTTTAACTTTGTCAGTTGTCACAGTGAAGAACTTGGTTTGCATAACATAGCAATTGTATTCATTCTTTTACTTTACAAGAAAAATTATTTAAAATAAATATTTATAGAAATTTTGTAGGAAACTGCACTTTCTCCATAGGGAGATTGTGCAGTTTCTTTATGTAATAGTTTTAAAGTTTATGCAAAACTAATAAAGTTACCAACACCACAATACTATGTTTTATACAATGGAACAGAAAAAAGAGATGAGGTAATAGAATTAAAACTGTCAGACGCATTTGTTCATCAGGTGGATAAGGGAGAGTTTGAGTGGACAGCAAAAGTAATAAATATAAATACAGGAAATAATAATAGTTTAATTTCAAAGTGTAAAGTGCTGAAAGGATATGTTATACTAACAACTAGGATGAGAGAGTATATCAGTAAATATTCCAGTAAGGATTTCAGTGAAGAGGAAGCAGTGAAAATGGCTGTGGACGAATGCATAAATGAAGATGTGTTGCGAGAATTTCTGCTGGAAAATAAGGCGGAGGTGGTTAAAATGTTCTTGACAGAGTATAACGAAAAGCAGACATTGGAAAACACGTATAACGATGGCGTTGAAGTTGGTAAAGAAAAGGGGATAGAAATTGGCAAAGCTCAGGGCATAGAGCTGGGCAAAGTGCAGGGAATTGAATTTGGAGAACGTAGAAAACTTATTGAAATGGTATATAAGAAAATAAAAAGAGGAAAAACTGTAGAAGAAATAGCAGACGATTTGGAAGAAAATATAGAAGTTGTTAAGCAGATTTATGGTGATATTAATGCTGTGGGCATAAACAAGAACTTGGAAGTAATCATAGAACAATTAACAATGAAATAGAGAATAGAAAAAAGTCCTGCAAGTGTTTTGAAAAAATGGAACACTTGCAGGTTTTTTCTTTCCCACAAAAGACCTTTTAATGTCTCTATATACGTGTTAAAATTATAATAATATGGGTTGTTATTCCATATAAGAAATAATAACTTAAAAATTAGAAAAGTGAGATTAAAGTATGTACGATTTTTTAGTAGTAGGTGCAGGACTTTTTGGAAGTATTTTTGCACATGAAGCAAGTAAAGCAGGAAAGAAAGTTTTAGTTATTGATAAAAGACCTAACATAGCAGGTAATATATACACAGAAAACATTGATGGAATTAATGTTCATAAATATGGAGCACATATATTCCATACAAATAATAAGAAGGTGTGGGATTATATACAGCAGTTCGCGGAATTTAACAGATACACAAACTCGCCGGTAGCAAGGTACAAGGACGAATTATACAACCTGCCTTTTAACATGAATACATTTAACAAAATGTGGGGCGTTTTTACACCTGAAGAAGCAAAAGCAAAGATTCAGCAGCAGGTGCAGGAAGCGAGAATTACAGAGCCAAAGAATTTAGAAGAACAGGCAATTTCAATGGTAGGTAAGGATATTTACGAAAAACTTATCAAGGGTTACACAGGTAAGCAGTGGGGCAGACCTTGCGACCAGTTGCCAAGCTTCATTATTAAACGTTTGCCTGTAAGATTTACTTATGACAACAATTATTTTAATGATAAATATCAGGGAATTCCTGTGGGTGGCTACACACAGATTATTGAGAAAATGCTTGAAGGCATTGAGGTGAGACTTAACGAAGATTTCTTTGACAAAAAAGAAGAGTACAAAAACATTGCAAATAAGATTGTGTTTACGGGAATGATTGATGAGTATTTTGATTACTGCTACGGAGAATTAGAGTACCGTTCATTAAGATTTGAAACAGAGGAACTTGAACAGGAAAATTATCAGGGCAATGCAGTAGTTAATTACACAGAGTACGAAATTCCATATACAAGAATTATCGAACACAAACATTTCGAATTTGCATGTCAGGGTGGAAACGAAGGTAGCATACCTAAGACAATTATTACAAAAGAATATCCTGCAACTTGGAAGAAAGGCGACGAACCTTACTATCCAATGAATGACGAGAAAAATAACAAGTTATATGCACAGTACAAAGAGTTAGCTGAAAAAGAATCAAATGTAATTTTTGGCGGTAGACTTGGAATGTACAAGTATTTTGACATGCACAATGTAGTGGAAGAAGCACTTAATTGTGTTAAAGAAAATATGTGTGCGAAAAACTGAGTCCAGAATACTAAGTATTCATAAGGAAAATTGAAAGGAAAATCTAGTACAGCATACGGAGAAGATTATGGCAAAAGAAAAAAAGAAAGTGCTGCATATGGTAGAAGCAATGGGAGGCGGAGTCTTTACATTTATAGTAGAACTTGCAAATGGGTTGTGTAACGATTTTGATATTACCATTGCTTTTGGAATTCGTGAAGAAACACCAAAGAATTATGCAGATTTTTTTGACAATAGAATACAGCTTGTGGAAGTAAAGAATTTTACAAGAAGTCTTAATCCAATGAAAGATTTGAAGGCGTATCTTGAATTAAGAAAAATCGTAAAAGATGTTCAACCGGATATAATTCATACTCATTCTTCAAAAGCCGGAGCTATAGGTAGATTTATGTTCTCAGGAAAATGCGAAAAAGTTTTATATACACCTCATGGATATAGCTTTTTAATGGAAGGCGTCTCAAAAAATAAAAAAAAATTATACAAGTTAATAGAAAAAATATGTGGTGCAAAGTCAAATTGCATTACCATTGCCTGCGGTGAAAGTGAATGGAAGCAGGGACTTACAGTTTGTAAAGAATCAACATACATTAGTAATGGCATCAATATGTCGAAAATGGACAGAATACTTGAAACTTTGCCATTGATAGGGAAAAATCATCAATACACAGTTTATACCTTGGGAAGAGTTACATACCAAAAAAATCCAGAAATGTTTAATGAAATTGCTAAAAGGCTTCCGGATATTAGATTCGTGTGGATTGGTGCAGGTGAATTAGAAGATAAACTGACGGCACCTAACATTTTTGTTACAGGCTGGGCAGATGGCGACTGTAGATATGATGTGGCAAATGCCGGAGATGTTTTTCTGCTACCGTCAAGATGGGAAGGCTTGCCAATAGCTTTGCTGGAGGCAATGTACATGGAGAAACCATGTGTGGTTTCAAACGTTACAGGTAACTGCGATGTGATAAAAAACAAGGTAAACGGTTATATGTGTAATACGGTGGATGAGTTTGTGAACGCTATTGAAGCGTGTAGGAATTATGCTCAGGACAATATTATAAAAGAAGCCAAAAAAAATATAAAAGAGAGTTTTAACACAGATATTTTGTGCAAAAAATATAAACAGGTTTATAATGGGGGATATTAAAATGAGGAAAGTAAAAGTATTGGTTCTGATTACAGCCATGGACAGAGGCGGCGCAGAAACAATGGTAATGAATTATTTGCGAAATATAGATAGAGAAAAAGTTCAAATGGACTTTTTAGTGATTAGAAAATATAAGTCAGATTATGAGGACGAGATTAAACAAATGGGAAGCAATGTATACCATTTAAATCCAATTTTTCTAAAGAATATAGGCAGATTCAAAAGAGAATTCAGAAAATTTCTGACGGAACATAGGGAGTATACGATTATACATTCACATTTAGAAGAGAGAAGCTATTTTCCAATGAAAATAGCAAAAAAAATGGGTGTTCCAGTGAGAATCGTTCACGCTCATTCAATACCAAATGACAAGGGACCAAAGCAGTGGGCGAGACTCTATATGCGAAATAGATTGAAGGGGCTGTACACTCATGGCTTTGCCTGTTCAGAAAAAACTGCTAAGTGGCTATTTGGCAACAATATGAAAAATATAACTATTATGAACAATGCAATTGATACTGAAAAGTTCAAGGCAAATGAGAAGACAGGTAAGAAGTTGAGACAGCAGCTAAAAATAGATGAAAAAACACTGGTAGTTGGTCACATAGGTAGATTTGTTAAACAAAAGAATCAACAATTTTTAATAGATATATTCAAAAATGTTAATAACCAAAGACCAAACAGCAAACTTTTGTTAATAGGTGGCGGAAAACCAAAAGCGGAGCAAAAGTATAAAAACGAAGTAACGAAAAAAATCAAGGAACAGGGCTTGGAAAATAAGGTTAAGTTTCTTGGAGTTAGAGATAACATAGAAGAACTTTTGCAGGTGATGGATGTTTTAGTGATGCCGTCAACAAGCGAAGGCTTTCCGGTGACTTTGGTGGAAGCACAGGCAGCAGGTGTCAGATGTATTGCCTCAGACAGAATAGACTACAAGGTAAACATTACCGATGAAATTCAGTATGAAGCTTTAGAAAGTGATGCTGTAGACTGGGCTAATCGAATAATTTCATTTACAAATACTGAACTTGATGCTGAGGAAATGAACAGAAAAGTAAAGATAGCTGGGTTTGATGTAAAAGAAAAGGCGAAAGATTTAGAAGAGTTCTATATTGGTGTTTCGAAAAGTATTTAAAAACTATTTATCAGTAGCAAGAAAAGATTTAAACTAAACCTGTGAAAATAAAAGTTATAGATAGGACACAGAATTTACAATGCATGAAGATGGAGGAACCATGAAGCTTATAAAAATGTGGTGCCATTTTAAGGCGAAGATAAAGAAGATAACATACAAATTAATATATGGCAAAAAACTAAAAATCGGAAAAGGAACTACATGGCGCAACGAGTTTCATATAGCAATCGAGAATGGTGGAACTGTTGAAATAGGAGAGAATTGTTTCTTTAACAATGGTTGTTCGTTGAACGCATTAGAGTTCATAAAAATAGGTGACGGAACCATCTTTGGTTCAAACAGTCACGTGTATGACCACAATCATGTTGTGAAAGACGTGGGACAGTCCATAAAAAGTCAGGGTTATACCTGCAAGGAGACTGTTATAGGAAAGCATTGCTGGATTGGAACTAACGTGGTGATAACCAAAGGCGTACATATTGGCGACAACTGCACAATAGGCGCAGGAGTTGTGGTGAGAGAAGATGTTGAGAGCGGAAGTGTAGTGAAGTAGTACTAGGATAAAAAGCTCAATAAGTAGTAATTGATTGCTGCACTTTGGCACAAAAATGAAAATGTTGCAGAAAGATTGAACGGTACAAAAATAGAACTAGGAAAGCAAAAGCACAAAAAGATAGGAACAAAAATTGAAAGAAATACATGTTTTAGTATTGGATACGGTAATGGATCGTGGTGGAGCAGAAGCCATGATTATGAATTACATGAGAAATATAAATAGAGACGTAGTGAAATTTGATTTCCTTACAAATAGGGATTATCGGGCAGCTTACGAAGATGAAATTGAAAGTCTTGGAGGGAAAGTATACCATATGTGCCCTATGTATCCCGGCAAATTTCATCAGTATAAAAAAGAAGTTAAGGAGTTTTTACAAGAACATCCTGAATACAAAATTATACATAGCAACCTTGAAGAGAGAAGTTACCTACCACTTAAAGTGGCGAAGAAAATGGGCGTGCCTGTTAGAATATCCCATTCACACAATAGACCGTTGGGCATTAATCCAAAACTTTTTGTGAGATATTATTTCAGATTCATGTTGAAATACTACAATACGCACATGTTTGCCTGCGGCGAGGAAGCAGGGGACTGGCTTTATGGCAAAAAGAATCGGGATAAAGTTATTATTATGAAAAATGCCATAGATGCTGGTTCATATAGATACAATGAAGCTGTTCAGGATGAAATGAGAAAACAGCTTGGACTTACAAATAAGAAAGTAATTGGTCACGTGGGAAGATTTTTCCCACAGAAGAATCATGAATTTTTAATAGATATATTTGACGCCATTCACAAAAAAGAACCAGACACAGCGCTGGTACTAGTAGGTGGTGGCGAGACAGATGATGTCCTAAAAAATCATATTAAGGAAAAGGTAGCTAAACTGGGGCTAACAGATTCAGTGAAATTCCTTGGTGTAAGGGACGATGTGGAAAAAGTAGTGCAGACATTTGATGTATTCCTTTTGCCATCGTTATTTGAAGGTTTGCCTGTAACAATGGTGGAAGCACAGGCAGCAGGTTTGCCTTGTGTAATATCAGACAGGGTGCCGGTGGAATGTGACATTACAGGTAATGTGACAGTGGTAACCTTAGACGAAACACCTGAGAAATGGGCGGATGTTGTGATAGACAAAATAATCAATTTTGAGAAAAAAGATACTTACAGCCAAATTGTAGAAGCCGGGTTTGACATTAAGGCACAGGCAGTATGGCTGGAAGAGTTTTACAGGAAAGCGTTGGAGGAGAATGGATTTAAGTTATCAGAGAATTAGACAAAAGAATAGAGATACAACATTGTTATTAATACCTTTGGTAGCAATACTTGCAAAATTCATTCACTTGTATATGCTTCCGGATAAATATTACTTTGATAGTTGGAGACTACTTACCATGCTTACAGGTAGCAAAGGAATGGCTGTCTGGGGAGGATATCAAAGCACAGTAGATTTCTATAAGACTATAAATTTTTTCAATTGGGCAACGTTGACACAGTGGAGCATAGGACTTGGAATAATTCTCACACCAATAGCCATGATTATAATTTCCAGAACAAAAGAAATGGAAATGAGAGAATGTATTTTCACTTTGATGATTGTAGGACTACTGAACATATATGTGTTCAGTATTACCAAAGAGACAATTCAGATTTGTTTCTTCTTTTTGGTGTATTTGATTATTCAGTTGCCTCTAAAAAACACATTGCTTAAGGTAATAGGTTGTGCGTTAGTGTTCTATTGGGAGAGTACATTCTATAGGTCTTATTACATAATTATGGCGGCAATGACAATATTTATGTATCTGATTTTTGTATGGCTTAGACAAAGAGAAAAAATCAAACGAAAACATATAGTGATTATAGTTGTTATGTGTTTTGCGGCGGTGTTTGCGTTTTTCTATGCAAGTCAGTTTGTAGCACATAAGGACTATGTAAACGCATTAAACGCACGAGATGGAACAACGGAAACTAATCAGGGGGCAGAAACAAGTATTGAAAATCCAATTAAGGTTGATGGTAACTTAGGAATCTTTATGTACGATTATGTAATTAATGCAGTGCGTATGATGGTGCCAATTGAATTATTATTTAAGGATATATACTACTTGCCTTTTGTTATTTTCCAGTTTTTTATATTGTATTACTACTTTAAGGCAATTAAGAACATCAAAAATCTTGATGATAATATGATTGTTGTGGTGGCATGCTATAGTGCCTACTTCTTCGGGTCGGTTGTTTTTGAACCAGACTTTGGTTCATGGGTAAGACATGAGGCTGCAACATTCCCAATATTACAGCTTTTGGCATACAAGAGTAATTCGTACAAAAACTTGGAAGAAAAATCAGAGGAAAAACCAAAGAAAAAAAGGGTGGTTATTTATGAAACAGAGGATGTATAACACTTTCTCAAGGATATTTAAAAATCATGTAATTGCAAAAGTGCTGTCGGAAGTGGGCTATGCATTACTGATGGTTTATTATATGGTGGCAAGGAATTTTGTAAAGAGCAGAAAAAAGAAAATCTATGATGCTTCAAAAGTAAGGGAAGAATTACTTAGAGAGTATCCTATTGAAAATATGGAATCGGAAATAATTAATCTTCCAACAAATGAGCATGTAGATTTGTCGATTATTATGCCGGCATATAATGTGGAAGAGTATATAAAGGAAGCAATAGATTCTGTTTTGAATCAAAAGACAAAATACAATTATGAGTTAATAATTGTTAATGATGGAGCAACAGACAATACAAAGGAAATAATTCAGAGCATAAAATCTGACAAAATAAAATATATAGAGCAAAAGAATCAAGGGTTGTCAGGCGCAAGGAATACAGGAATTAACAATGCTATTGGAAAATACATAACATTTATGGATTCAGATGACTTGCTTGAAGATGGCTCCATTGAAATCATGATGGATGCATTAATTAATAACAAGGCAGATATTGTTGTGGGAAGTTATGCAATGTTTATGAATATTAATCATAAACAAAAATGTTTAAATGAACCTAAAATAATAGAGAATAATCCGGAACAGGCAGTGTGCAATCATGGATATGCCTGGGGAAAAATTTTTAAACGGAAAATGTTTAATAATATTAGATTTCCTATGGGCAAATGGTATGAGGACACAATAATTTGTAATGTGTTATTTAGAATGCCGTGTAAAATGGTGGTTTTGTCAGAAATAGTGTATGACTATAGAATCAATTATGGTGGAATAAGTAGAACAGCTAGAGGCTCGATAAAATCCTTGGATCACTATTGGGTAATGGAAGATGCAATTAAACAGGCTGAAAAAAATAACATAGAAAATGATCAAGTGCTATATGCTTTAGCTTTCGGGCATTTATCGTCATTACTGTATAGAAGAGTATCAAACCTTGATGACAAAGTAATAGAGGATGTTTTTGTTTTGGCATGTGAATTAATTAATAACATTAAGCCAAGTGAATATGAAGTAAAAGGAAGAATTATTAACAAAGACATTCAAGATGCCTTTGAAACGTATAATTATAAATTATGGAAATTAGCTAGTTTTATAGTATAGAAGCAGATATAAAAAACGGAGATAAAATGAAAAAGATTTGTTTTTTTTCAGGAGACATTACAAGAAGTGGTGGAACTGAAAGAGTTGGAACAGTTATAGCAAATGAATTACATAAAAAAGGACAGTTTGAAATAAGAATTGTTAGCTTATGGGAAGATAAGAAGAAAACATTCTTTCATTTAGAACAGGGCATAAAAAGAGATACATTATTCTCAGACCATGTTAGTGGAAAGAAAATATTAACTTATGTAAAAGCTGTTAAAAAATATGTAGATAGCAATAGAATAGATGTGTTGGTAGATATAGATGGAATTCTTGATTTGTATTCCATACCGGCATTAAAGAAAACCAAGTGTAAGTTAGTGTCATGGGAGCAGTTTAGTTATTATATTAGTCCATTCGTAAGTTATAGAAAATATACAAGAAAAATGGCAGCTAAAAAAGCAAATGCAATAGTTGTTTTGACAGAGTCTGATAAAAATAATTATTTAAAAGAATTAGAAATAAGCGGTGAAATAAGAACTATATATAATCCTGTTGAGAAAACGCCATCAATAATAAACTATGATGACAAAAGTAAAACAATTATTACAGTGGGAAGATTAAGTCCGGACAAAGGATTTGATATGCTTGTTAAAGTGGCTTCAAAAGTTTTTGATAAGCATAATGATTGGAAATGGATAATAATTGGAAATGGCGAAGAAGAACCAATGATAAGGGAAGAAATTAAAAAAAACAGGTTAGAAGAAAACTTGTTTTTACTTGGGAAAAAAGAAAATCTTTTAGAATATTATAGAAAGTCAGCCCTATACGTGGCAACGTCAAGGTATGAAGGTTTTGGGTTAACGCTATTAGAAGCAAAAAATGCGAAACTTCCATGCGTAAGTTTTAACTGCCCGGAAGGTCCAAAGGAAATTATAAGAGATGGAATCAATGGTTATCTGGTAGATTGTTTTGATATAGAACAAATGGCAGGAAAAATTAATGAACTTATAGAAAATGAGAATAAGAGAAAATTATTTTCTGAAAATGCGTTGGTTGGAACAGAGAAGTTTAACATAGAAGAAATTGTTGAACAGTGGAGTGAACTGTTTACACAATTGTTGACAAATGATTAGATTAGTGGAGAAAAAATGGAAAAAGTTTCGGTTATATTACCTATATACAATGTGGAAAAATATTTGAAAAATAGTATACGGTCTGTTCAAAATCAAACTTATGAAAATCTTGAAATCATATTAGTTGATGATGGTTCAACAGATAATAGTGGAAAAATATGCGACGAAATCGCAAAGTCAGATGAAAGAGTTAAGGTTATCCATAAGCAAAATGGAGGACTTGCAGCAGCACGAAATACAGGATATCAGGAATCAACAGGAACATATCTTATGTATATAGATAGCGACGACATTGTGAAGAAAGATGTTGTAAAGAACTGCGTTGAAGCAATTGAAAAAGAACACTCAGACGTTGTGATTTTTGGCTACGAAAAAGTAGATGAAGCAGGAAATATTATCGAAACATGTAAATGGAAAAATGCGACGTACACTAATGAACAAATGCTTGGAAAACTATATGATTCGATTCAGGAAATGTCTTTTGGTTATGCTTGGAACAAACTTTATCGTAAGTCTGTAATAGATGAGTCAAAGATTCTTGGAGACGCAAAAGTAATAGATAGAGAAGATTTAATTTATAACTTGGAACTTCTTAATTATTGGGAAAAAATTACTTACATAGATTACGTTGGATATGAATATTTGCAACGAAGTACAAGTTTACTTCATAATTCTAATCTGGCAAGATTAAATGGAATTGAATATTTTGTAGAAAAAATATTTAATACAGAAATAAAAAATAATGAAGTAAAAAAGAAAGTTTTTAATATGGTTGTACTTCATTATATGGCGGATGCAATTACAAAAAATATTATTTGGAATAATGATTTGTCAGGAAGAGAAAAGAAAAATCTGATAAAGAAGACAATGGAAAGATGTAGTCATCAGGAAGAATTATATTTAGATAAAGATAATCCCAGATATTTGCAGCAGATGTATAAAAGTATTAAGAGTGGAAGAAGCGGGTACTTTTATTGGTATGTGAAGTTGGGGAATTGGAAGAGAAAAGCAAAGCAAGTTGAAAAATAAAATTATAAATAAGAATAAAGATACTGTTGGAAAAGTGAGAAAATTATGCAAATTACGAATAATATTTTGAATCAGCAAATAATACCATTAACAATTATATGTATAATAATAGGAATATGTATATTTCCATTAGCACAAAGCAATAGGATTAGTAAAGAAGGGCTGGGTATTAATAATATGACCATTATAAAAGGAGTGGCTTGTATTATGGTTGTTATTACACATGTCTGCTCACAATTAAAAGGAGAGGGAATATTAGCTTTACCAGCTAATATTGGATTTCTAGCAGTAGGGATATTTTTTTTCTGCTCTGGGTATGGATTAATATATTCTTATATAAACAAAGAAAATTATACTAATAACTTTCTTAAAAAGAGAATGTCAAGCATCTTAATTCCCTTTTGGAGTGCGAATATTATATACGTTATAATAAAACAAAAATCATCAAGTATTTTGTGTTTAATAGAAAACATATTAGGGATAAAATTAATATGTGGGCATTTTTGGTACATACAAAGCATAATTGTATTCTACGTTTTATTTTATATGTGTGCAAAAATTTTTAAAGATAAAAGAAAAATGATAGTTATATT
>ENA-UPWS01000686-UPWS01000686.1-human-gut-metagenome-genome-assembly--contig:-NODE-686-length-22277-cov-29.517613_pt1 | contig 22277 bp, 18 predicted proteins | sample MGYA00250054_ERZ773384 | MGnify/ENA primary metagenome ERZ773384 (study PRJEB29103, sample SAMN06111979) | human gut metagenome | biome: human gut; feature: ankylosing spondylitis patient; material... | reverse complement strand
ATCAAGGATATTGCTCCATAATATGTATTTTTCTGTTAAATTTGCCGCATCCATAATCTATTAGACAGATTTCGTAATTGGGACATTCCAGATTACGAATCTTTGATGCAGCTAAATTACCGCCCTCAATAAATAATTATCGTAAAACAGTGCGTGATCAGACTTTCGTCGATCAGACAGATAACTTGTTCCATTTGAATCTTCCACAGGACTCAGGATTCGATTCTACAGAAGGTGCTTATGATTTGAAAGAGATACATCGTATCGTGAATGCGTTGCCTAAAGATTACCGTGTGCCGTTTGCTATGTATGTATCAGGATTTAAATATAGGGAAATTGCCGAAAAACTGGGACTTCCGTTGGGAACAGTGAAAAGCCGTATCTTTTTCACTCGTCAGAGGTTGCAGAATGATCTGAAAGATTTCCGTTAAGTTGACTCTCTATCTTTATTATATAACTTTGACTTTTATCATCACGCCGACTGTTCGCGAAGAATCGTCGGCGTTTCTTTTTAGGATTTACGCCATATAAGGGGGCGAAGTAAGTAATATCCTATTAAGGCGGCTAGTCCGACTCCAATGCTGTTTGCCAGAAAATCCAGCCAGTCACCGCTGCGGGTATCTGTGCAATAAGCTTGCATCAGTTCGATACACCCGCTCATAGCTACAGGAGCTATGATGCCTCCCCATATTACATGATTCCAATTGATAGCCTTATGATTCCTCAGGTATTCTATCCATAAAATGAAACAGAGTCCTCCATACATGCATATATGCACTATTTTGTCTATGTAGGGGATTTCTTCCACATCTGTTTTAGGAGGAGTGAAAAAGGAAAGATAAAAGATGATAGCTACAATGATCAAGGATACCGGATATTTTCTAAAATAATATAGCATACTTTAATTTTTTTGTGATTCGTCGCAAAAGTACGATTAATTTTATACTTTTGCAGGCTAACCAGTGTTGATTTATAATAATTTGATAGTTTTTTATGCAAAAAAGCGAAAGAGTAAATTTCGGAAGTAAGATTGGGGCTGTTCTGGCGGCGGCAGGTTCGGCTGTAGGACTTGGTAATATATGGAGGTTTCCCTATGAAACGGGAAATCATGGAGGTGCGGCATTTATCTTAGTATACTTGGCGTGTGTTTTTATGTTGGGAATGCCTATTATGATTGCCGAATTCACAGTAGGTCGTCATTCAAAAGCAAGTACGGGACGTGCTTATAAGGTTTTGGCACCCGGAACTCATTGGAAGTGGTTGGGATATTTGGGGGTTTTGGCCGGTTTTCTTATTCTAGGATATTATTCGGTAGTGGCAGGATGGACTTTGGAATATATATTGGAAGCGGGAATGAATGGTTTTGCAGATAAGAAGCCGGAAGATTTTGTGGTTGCTTTCCAGAGTTTTTCGAAGGACCCTGTTCGTCCGCTTATCTGGCTGGTCATCTTTTTATTGGCCACCCATTTTGTTATAGTAAAGGGAGTGAAAGATGGGATAGAGAAATCTTCGAAGGTGCTGATGCCTGTTTTGTTTGTACTGATAGTAGTTTTGGTGGGGTGCTCATTGTCGCTTCCCAATGCGGAAAAAGGTTTGGAGTTTCTGCTGAAGCCTGATTTCAGTAAAGTGAACGGAGATGTTTTCTTAGGGGCTATGGGGCAGGCGTTCTTTTCCTTGAGTTTGGGAATGGGATGTCTTTCAACCTATGCTTCTTATTTTGGGAAAGAAACCAAACTGGGAAATACGGCTCTGAGTGTCGGTGTGATTGATACTTTTGTGGCTGTCTTGGCCGGATTGATTATTTTTCCGGCGGCCTTTTCTGTAGGTATCCAGCCGGATGCGGGACCATCATTAATTTTTATTACATTGCCTAATGTTTTTCAGCAAGCTTTTAGCGGTGTGCCGATATTAGCTTATATTTTCTCGGTGATGTTCTATGTCTTGTTGGCTTTGGCTGCATTGACTTCTACTATTTCTCTACATGAAGTGGTGACGGCTTTTCTGCACGAGGAATTCAATTTAACTCGTGGCCGTGCTGCTAGATTGGTCACTTTCGGGTGCATTATAATTGGAGTCATTTCTTCCTTGTCATTGGGAGTTATGCAGAAATATACGCTGTTTGATAAGGGACTCTTTGACTTACTTGATTTTGTCACTGCAAAAATAATGCTTCCTTTGGGTGGCTTGCTGGTATGTATCTTTGTAGGATGGTATTTGAAACGTTCCGTTTCTTATGAAGAATTGACCAATGGGGGAAAACTGAAAGCAGGTCTTTTCAATCTGTATATCTTCTTGTTGAGATACGTGGCACCTGTGGCTATCATTTTGATTTTTATCAATGAATTAGGGCTAATTTAGAATTGTAATGTGGAAAGACTTCTTCTATTTTTCGAAAAGCGAACGCAGAGCTATACTTTTTTTGTTGACTTTGCTTTTCATATTTATGTGTATATGGGTTCTGTTTCCAGTAAAGGAAGAGTCTTTGGAACAGGATCAAGAGGGGATAGAAGAAATAAAAAACTTTCTGGCCGGAGTACATGAGATGGAGGAGAAGGAATCTCTGCGATATTCCTATGATAAGCCTAAAAGAAGAGAGGTGGTATTGGCTGCTTTTGATCCAAATTCAGCCGATTCCATCGAATTTTTGCAACGTGGATTGTCTCCTTTTATTGCACATACTATTTTGCAATACCGGAGAGCCGGCGGTAAATTCAGGACAGCGGATGATTTCTCTCGTGTTTATGGCTTGTCGTCCGAGAAATTTAATATGTTAAAACCTTATATCCAGATATCAGAGGCTTTTCGGCGGAAACAGGATACATTGCACTTTATCAAAAAGGCGGAGAAAGATACGTTGGCGGTTTATAAATATCCGGAAGGAACTTTAGTCGATTTGAATGAAGCGGACACTACCGAGTTGAAAAAGATTCCGGGAATAGGCAGTGGCATTGCACGCATGATTGTGGCTTACCGGAAACGTTTGGGAGGTTTTTATGATATGGCTCAGTTGAAGGAAGTGAACTATGTAGATGAGGATATGTTGAGATGGTTTAAACTCGGAAATGCACCAATTCATCGGATAAATGCCAATAAGGCCGGGCTTGACAAACTTCGCTCTCATCCTTATATGAATTTTTATCAGGCAAAGGTAATTATAGAATATAGGAGGAAAAAGGGAAAATTAAAAAGTCTTTCCCAGTTATCCTTGTATGAGGAATTCACTGAGAAAGACTTGGAACGTTTGTCGCACTATCTTGCTTTTGATTAATTGTTGGGATAACCAGCAGCTTCTGCTATTTTTACCGGAATTTCGGTATTGTCAATGCGACCTTGGAATAGTTGGGCGCCGGCTCCGATAGCGAATACGGGTACATAACCTCCAGAGTGCCCACCACTGGTCCAACCTACCAGAGCGATGTCATCCAGAATTCTTTTGGCCTCAGCTGCCAAAGGTTCGTCTTGTTGATATTCACTTTTGGTCAAATCTATCTCTTTACCGCTAAATGATTCATCATATACTTTCTTCAGGGATGCTTCTTGCTTTTCATTCAATTGAATACTATCCCAAAATCCGAAATTATCCTTCAATGATTGCTTGATAACTTCCCAAGGTACTTGATTCTTGTATTTTTTTCTTAATTCGTTTACAATTTTAGTATATCCGCTTTCACTTACTTTTTGTGATTTTAAAGCTTGCAGGTTCAAAGTATACGGACCTTTTCCTAAAACGATTCCTCCGGTTTCGTGGTCGGCTGTTACTACAATCAGGGTTTCATCGGGATGTTGTTCATAGAATTCGTAAGCAACTTTTATGGCATTGTCCATATCCATCACTTCGTGGAATACGGTAGCGGCGTCGTTGCTGTGGCAAGCCCAGTCTATTTTACCTCCTTCAACCATCAGGAAGAACCCTTTTGATAGATCTTTAGACAGGAAATTGATTCCGGCACGGGTGATTTCAGTTAAAGTCATATCGCCTTTTTTTCGATCGATAGCATAGGGGATAGCACTATTGTCTGTTGCTGTCGCAGGTTGTAAGAGAATCAGTTTGTCCGATTTTTTTGCTTTTTTCTGATAGTCCTTGTAGCCACGGGCTATGGTATATCCGGCTTTGTCCACCAGTGTGTACAGACTTTCTGAATTTGAACCGGCGGCTTTTTTGTTGGTGGGATCTAAAAAGTCTGATCCTGCATAGAAATCGAAGTTGGCATCAATCAAATCCAGACCCACGTTGTAATAGCTGCTTCTTTGTCCTTGGTGTGCGTAAAAAGCAGCCGGTGTGGCATGGTCTACGCTGACACTGGTACTGATACCTACACGGCAACCTTTATTTTTTGCCCAAGAAGCAACACTGTTAACTTTGGTTTCCAAATCCTTTTTCACACCTAATGCGCCATTTTTTGTTTTGTTTCCCGTAGCAAGTGCTGTTCCTGCAGCGGCCGAATCTGTCACTCCGTTGGTTGCCGAGAAAGTAGTGGCTATGGTTGCATAAGGAAATTGGGTGAATAATAACGGAGTCACACCAATTTTGCCTTCCAACTCTCCACGATACATCTCTGTTCCTAAAACTTGGTTAACACCCATTCCATCTCCGATGAAATAAAATACATACTTTGCTTGCTGTGCCTGTACAAAAAGAATGGACAGGAATACAAATACAGTAATAAACGATAGTTTTTTCATATTAATTGAGTTAATGACATTTTTTTCAGCCTAGCAAATATAGGGAAAAAAGACTTTTTATCGGTACTTCTTTCTTGAATAATTGAGATTTAATGGCCAAATACTTTTTTTGCAATAAGTTTGTAAATGAAATGTTTTTGGGGTGTAATATAAAAAATCTGTTTGGGAGTAGGGAATCCCGTGCTTTATACTATGCATCTGTTTGCTTTCGACATGGATATTGCATACAGATAATTGTTTTAATATTAGTGATTATTAATTATAAATCTTATATTTGTCTAATCTAGAGTCAGTAAATAAAGTATGGGAGAATTTATAAATGTATTAGTGTCAAAAGGGAAAAGCAATTTGATACCGGAAAAAGATAACCTGTATGGACAGTTTGTCGGTGAATGGGATTTTGAATGGGTTGATAACCAAGGTACAACAGGCGAAAGACATGTTCAGGGAGAGTGGATATTCGCTTGGGTGCTGGAAGGGACTGCAATTCAAGATGTGTTTATTTGCCCTTCGCGTAAGGCACGGATTAAAGATTATCAACCGGATGCAGCTTATGCGACTGCGGTACGTATGTATAATCCTAATACAGAGGCATGGGATATTTTATATACGGAATTAGGAGGGGCTACACAACTGGAAGGAAAAAGAGAAGGAAACAGGATTGTTCAGACGGAAATTAATGAGAAGAATATACAGTGGGTGTTTTCAGAAATTACAACGACTTCATTCCGTTGGCAACGTATGGTAAAACGTCCGGATGGTACTTGGGAAACTGAAGCTGAACTTTTTGCCGTTCGTCGATGATTATTGCCGGATTTTGCGTTTTGTGAGAAAACAAAAAATCCTGATTCCGTTTGGAAATCAGGATTTTACTGTCTTTTGCTTTTCTTCAAAGTGGTGCCACCAGGAATCGTAATATAACGATAAGTAGCTGAATATCTTTGATGTAACTTTTGGCTAAAGAAGTAATCTCCCGCTATTGCTCCACCGGAGGCTTGCAATATTTTGCGCAAGGTTGCGTGGAGGTTTCCAAAAGCAAAGATAGTAAATTTAACTAAATATACAATTCCTAAAATTTTAAATTTTGAAATACTTTATGGTATTTAATAATATTTCTTCTAATATCAATAAATTTATTATCGTCAAAAACTTCCTCGTTACCTTTTTTGGTAACAAGAACTTCTTTTCCGTCTATCTTTTTACTTTCACAATGGGCTAATAAATTTCTTGTATCTATAATTTCTTTTTTGTAATTGTCAAGAAAATTTTCAACATCTACTCCCTCAGTTCTTATTATTTTATCTATAGTTCTAGCTTTTTTATAAGATTCAAAGAATAAACTACTTACAATTTCAACAATAGACTTATTTCTGATTTTATGAATACATTTTTTAGAACATTTATCATCTGTTTTCTTTAAGTTGTTTCTATAGTCCTCATCAAATCTATCCATAATCTCTTTAAATAAACTTTCTCTTTCTGGGATAGTTTTTCCATGTGGATCTGTAAAATATTTAATAATGATTTCTTCCATCATATGGTCTAATTCACTCACTTCTGCCATAACTAATCCGCGCATATTAGTTAGGTCTTGAGTTTTTTTGATTAATGTCCTGATTACTTCTTTGGCTTTATACTCAAAGTCCTCGTTATCTCTTCCTGAACAATATGCTCCGTCTATGCTATGTTTAGCTAATTCTGCTCTTACAGCTTCTTCCCCATCTGAAGAATAAAATAGAACTTCTGTGAATATTGATTTTTTTCGAATTGCTTCCATTAATGTCATAGCTGTTACACCGCCTGATAGTGTCATATCTGCTATGATTAAATCATAGTTTGCATAATCCAATGTTTCCAAATTTTTACCATCAATTTCATTCTGTGGTTCAATAAAGTTAAAGCTAAAATCCTCAACTATATCTTTAATGAAATCTTTTTTGGTATTATAAGATGCTTTATTATCTTCAAACCAAAGTATTTTATAATCTATTCTCATTTTCTATTATAATTATAAATTCAGCTTCTTTTTCTTTTCTATTGGCGATAATTTTCCATTTGTTTTCGTCTACAATATTTTTTATATGGTACAATCCCATTCCTGTACTTTTTGTTGTAGAAAATCCTCTTTCAAAAATATCATTAATATTACCAATATCTTTATTAAAAGGCTGATTTGAAATAAAATGCATTTGTAATATACCTTTGCTAACTTCAATTATTATCTCTAATAGATTTGCTTGAGCTTTTTTCGCATTACTCACCATGTTATCAACTATAATTGATATATCAATTGGAGCAAAACTCGTTATAAAAGCCATATTGGCTGAACTGCTAAAATTGATATTAATTCTACTCCCAGAGAATTGTTTAGTTATTTTATTGATATAATTCTTTAAGAATTCTATTATATCGTATTCTTTTTTTGTAGTAAAATCATCAAAAATATTTCTAATGCCGAATCTGGAAAAAGATATAATTTTACTGTTTTCTAATGATATGTTCTTAAGAAAGTCGATAACTTTATTATATGCAACTGGTTCATTTTTTACCAATCGTCTAGAAAACTGTGTTATCATGGCATTTATGTTATCTGCTACAACATTTGTTTGATGATGTAAATTTGTGACAGCTTCAAGATCTTGAGATGATAATGAAGTTATTATTTTAAGTTGCTCAGATTTCTTTTGCAAACGACTTTCTGCCTGTTCTTTAGCTAATTCTGCTTTTATTCTTTTTTCTGATTCTTCACGTTTCTTTTGTTCTGCTTCTTTGCGCAAGACTTCTTCTTCTCTTCGTTTTAATTCAGCCTCTTTGGCCTGTAAGAGTGCAGCAAGTTTTCGTTCTCGTTCTAATTCTCTTTGCTTTTCAGCTTCTTGTTTAGCCATTTCTGCTTTTTGGGCTAATTCTTCAGCTTTAATTCTTTTTTGTTCTTCCTCAAATGCTTTTTTTTCTGCTTTTTCTTTTTCTTTTTGAAGCTCTTCTATACGGCGTTTTGCTTCATCAATTGAGAATAACAAATTTGAATCATTTGTTTCTTCAGCAATTTTTTCAAGATCTTTAATAAACTGAGGCTTTATTGTGTGAATTAAATCATCTGAAGCTAAAATATTAGCTAAATCTGTGTTATAATATAAGATTTCTATGTTTTTATCTTTGACTAAGGTTTTTATTAATTGTATAAAGTCAATTTTACTACCTATGCTTGATGATAATATATAGTTAGGATTTTCTTCATCCTTATCAATATCTAATAACTCTTTTCTTTGTTGTAACGCTTCAACTTCATTTGCGAAATATTCTTTACGCAAAAATGCTTCACCCCATAGAACTCCAGATACATAACGTTCTAATCGTCTATGAGCAATATTAAATAACGTAAACAATTGTTTTGAAGTTTGTGTTTCTATTAAACCTCCATCACGACTTGAAACTTCTTTTAGTTCATTAATATTGTCTGTTACAACATCAACGCGATCAAATAGATCACGAGTCCCCAATCGGCGATTACGACCTTGTTGAGCACGATAATCTAGTCCCCAACTGTCATCACCGGTATTACCAAAAGGCATAATTCTAAACCCATTCCTAAATAGAAATATTGACCCGTAATTAACAGGCTCAATTCCCATTAGTCTTGTAAAATTATTTTTAGCAGATCTGTTTAGAAAATATAAGTTTATATCTACATCTCTTAGTTTATTGAATTCAATGTTATGTTCCTTAATTTTATATATATCAACACCTCTATCAGATAATGTTGTCCAAATAAAATTACCTTCTAACTTTACATCTATTTGAGTCGTTTTTAGTTTTAAAATTTTAGAAATGCTATTTTTTAATATTCCATTAACAATGTCTCTGTCATATCCATTATTCCTTTTTATGTTATCATCTTCTTTTTTTTCATGCTCACAAATTATCTCAATTGTGAAATCATTTGTTTCTGATAATGGGTTGATTAATTTTTCTAATGAACGTTTTAAATCCAGGAGCCTTTTTCTGTTCCATGGGTTTTTCTCGTCATTAAGATGTGTGATCTCAAGAATTGTTCCTGTATCTTTATTTTCAGGAAAAGATAAAATTTTATCTTCTATTGAGCTGTGCTTTACGTTTATTTGAGCAAATTCTTTTTTTTGATCAATTTCAAACTCAGTCCAATCTACAATTATCGTTTCTGTTAATCTCGAACTCTCACTTTTTGTGGTTAATGTTAAAAGCCGTCCTAACCTATCACAGGAAAATCTACCTATACCTTTTGCTCCGGCATAATGACGTTTGATATTATCTCGATACGACTTTTGTTTATCGTGTTGATTATCTTCAGTTCCATCTTTTTTTGCAGAATATCCTAAAAAAAGCCATTTTTCTTTTAAGTCGTTAAAAGACATACCTTTCCCATTATCTGCAATGATGATTTTATCATTGCAAAAAGTTATTTCAACTTTTGTTGCATATGCATCATACGAATTTTTTACCAGCTCAAAGATGGCAATATTGTCATTAATTATAAGATCCTTACCTACAAGGTCTTTCAGTGCGGAGCTTACTTTAAATTGCATTTGTTCCATTAAATCCATTTTTTTAATACAATACCAGCTAATTCTGCAAACAAAGGTGGAATAGCATTACCTATTTGTGTATAACGAGGAACTTCTATTTTGCGCATTTCTCCTCCTGTTGTATATTTTTCTTTTATTTCATACCAATCTGGAAAAGATTGTATACGTGCACACTCGCGAACAGTCATGATTCTTGGTTCGCAATAATGTAAATAATCATCAGGATGTCCTGTTATAGTTGGTGAGATAGAATCTGCATCTAAAATGGTTATACTTCGCTGTTTAATGTTCCATTTTTTACGTTCATCTCCATCTATACGTTTACCTCTAACTCCACAATTAGCTAATAATTTTTTAAAACACTCTAATTTTTCTGAGGAGTGTTTCGCAAAGCTATGACTATCAGGTATATTGTGTGTTTCCGCATAATCAGTCCTTAAAAGCTTTTGGTAATATGACTCTTCTGCACCATATATGCCAGATTTAAATCCTTTTCTATCTGGGGTCGGAATTTCCCCATTAGATTGTAACAAATCAGAAATAGCTTCTTTAAGAGTCGTGCTTGCTGTTAGTCCCTTTGATTTTAGAAATTTATTTTTGTGAGATTCTAACATCTCTTCAAATTGATCTGGAGAACCTAGTGACTTCTGAATGCCAATCAAAATAAACCTATTTCGTCTTTGAGGTATTCCAAATTTTGAAAAATCTATAATATTGGACTTTACATTATATCCTAACATCTTAAGGCCGTCTATTACTTTTTGGGAATAAGGTATTGCCTCTTCATTCTTTTTTTTATCAAATGCATAAGTGAAGCCTTTTACATTCTCAAATAAAATAATTTTAGGTCTGACTAAATCAATAAATTTAATGTAAGAGAAGACGAGATTATTACGAATATCCTCTTCAACTCTCTTTCCTGCCATGGAAAATCCTTGACAAGGAGGTCCTCCTGCTACTAAATCGACTTTTCCTCTCAGTCCTTTTAATTCAATCTTGTAATTTTCTAACACCTCATTGATATCATGAGGTGTTTGAGGAAGCCATTTAGGCCAATTAAAATGTTTTTTCTTATTTATTAAATTTGCCTTTAATGTTTCAAAGGCAAAAGGATTCTTCTCAATGGCAAAAAGTCCATTCCACCCAGCTTGATATAGCCCAAGTGAGAGTCCTCCACATCCTGCGAATAAATCAATTACTGTATGTCCTTTTTTTTTTGCCATTCCTAGTTCAAACTTAAATTATTGATTTTTAAATAATTAAACAATATATTACACCTATTATAAATACAAAGATAACAAAAGTGTCGTTAAAAACGAAACATTATAAAGCTTTTTGTTCCTTTAATATATTCTTTATCATAAATTATTACATACAAAAAAATGTATGTAACTTTACCGAATACCTAATAATAGGCTATTATAGTTGCACCAATAATGTTTCTTATGAAAGATAGTATAGAAAATAACTCAATAGAGAATTTATATTTAATTGGAAATGGATTTGATATACACCATAAAATAAAATGTAGGTATTCAGATTTTCATGAATGGTTATATGAGAGTAACCCAATATTAGAAAACAGACTTTTTCAAGTTTACGATCTTCATCATGGTGACCTTTGGGCTTCGCTAGAAACTAATTTAGGAGAAATTACTACAGAATCAATATTAGAAGGATATGTCTATGGTCCGATGTTACTTTTTATTTCACAGGGCAATAATAAACCTATAGCATTAAGCATGGATGAGTATACAGAGAATGTTAGTGAAGTTGGTTATACGTTAAAGCGTTTGTATGATGATTTGCAAGTTGAATTTGCTAAATGGATACTTCAACTTGAAGATGCCATTCCAAAGTATAAGGTAAAAATTGAGAAGTCTAATACTCTATTTATTAATTTTAATTATACGCAAACATTGGAAAATGTGTATGGAGTTCAGCCATCAAATATATTGTATATTCATGGATGTGTAGCTACAAATGAGGATTTGATATTTGGTCATAATAAAACCTCTGAAAAACTATTGAAAGAATGGGACGAGAATAAATATTCAGAAGAGGAATTGGCTACTTTAATAGAAGCAGCTAATGAAATAGCTGTTTTATACAAGGATGTTAATGAGATAATTAGAAAGAATGCTTCTTTTTGGAAAAAGATTCAAAACATCAAAAGAATCCATGTATGGGGTCTTTCTTTATCTGAGATTGATGTACCTTATATCAAACATATTAATTCAATAATAAATTCAAAAGATGTATCTTGGGAGTTTAGTTGGTACTCAGACTCAGATAAAAAAAGAATTGTAGAGATAATTACTAATATAGGAATAACTCAATATTCTTTAGTAAAATTAGAGGATTTAATTTGCATCACGCATAAACAATTGCAACTGTTTGATTATTAAATATGGGAATTAAATAACACCTCATTATAATAATAAAATGATATCAGGACTTTCATTCTTCTCATGATAAGCGAGGGTGTGTCAAAAACTAAAATGACTACTCCCCGAAATTACAAATTGTAACTATAATAATTAAAAGGACCGTATCAAACTCTGTATTGAGTAATGATGCGGTCCTTTCTTAAGTCTTTTTAAGGTGCTCAAATTTCAAATTATAAGTTCATCTTCCCCAAAAATGAATTTTGACACACCCTCATTTATCAATTTTATTGTTTAGCGTTTTTTGAGAACAAAGAATACAATAGATCTTTCTGATTTGTTCACCGCTATTGCATTGTTTTTATCATTTTTTCTATAAAAGCTATTTCTTCTGTTGATAAATCATACTTGATATACAACTGTTTGTCTATATCAGAAATATTATCATTCCAATTAATATCAGATCTTCCTGTAAAATCTTGCAATGGAATAAACTTAAACTTATCAGGAGAAAGATTTATAGAAGATACTGCCAGCATTAATAAAAATCTGGCAAAACGAGTTTGAATATATTTATATTCATTTTCAACAATAGACTTATCTTCCGAAGCACCAATAATCAAATAGGAATCTGTACAAACATCATTTGGCCCTATAATTTCTGTCCTTGAAACGATTCTGAATTGGCCGTTTTTATCAGGCTCACCAGCATGCTCAGCTGTTACTTTGCTCATAAGAATCTTGTATTTAGAAAGTAGTTGATTTGAAGCTAAAACAGCAGTTTTAGGAAGCCATGATACCCCTTCGCTTGATATTAAACGAAGATCTCCAGATTTATCGCCTCTAATATTTGATGATAAGCCAAATGGATTACGTGTGCTTACTATGGAGGCAAAGGTTTTATCTGATTGACATTTCTGAATTATATGGATAGCTGGATTATAGCGGATGAATACTGCAAACTGATCTAATGGGCGTGATACAGTATCACGTAATAATCCTTGGACAGTTGTAATCGAACAATCTCCATGGTGATTAGCATCCCATAATATGTAATTTACACCTCCACCAATACTTGATGTTGGGAAACAATCCTTTGCATTTATATAATCGAAAATATAACGAATTCGTTTATCAGACAACATATTCGCTCTAAATGAGTCCAACCCTTTACCTCCCGCAAACCATCTAGAAGGCATAATCATAGAAATGTATGTTGGATTTATGAGTTTAGCTATTTCAACAAATAAGTTATAAACAGGTTTTGCACTGACGCCAGCACCTCCATCCATAATTTGATATGGTGGATTTCCCACTATCGCATTGAATTTCATATTGTCATTATCTATGGCTTTCCAATAAGAACGACCTTTGGCAACTTTGGCTATAAAGTTTTCCGGCTTGTTCTTAATCTGGTTGATTAAATCTTCAAAATATCTTGTATTTACTTTAGCTTTACGGAATCCAACAAGCGTACGTTTAGTAATACTCTTTGCCATCGGTGTCTTGCAGATAACAAAGATGTTCTCCGCTATTACCTTGTTCCATACAGCTTGCTGCTCCTCTACTGTTTCTACAGAAAAAAGAGAAGCCCTTACCCTTGTCCGGTAAATGCCGTATGCCATATAAAGCGGATAAAGTCCGGATTTGGAATTGATTTCCAGAATACGGGATTCAGGAGAAAAAACTTCTGCGGTAACTTCTCCTTTGTCTATAAACCGTGGTTCAGAAATCACATTCTGATACTCCGCGTCATAGAAGTTATAGCCTCCCAGACAGTCGCCGAGGTGCATGTTTACCACACGCCACGGAGTAAGTACCGTTTCCTTGTCCGGATTACGGAAAGTACTGAAGATGTCCGTAATTCGTTCGATTCGTTCCTCAATACTCAGTTTGTCCGCAGCACGGGCCATCGCGCGGATTCGTTTTCCGGCGGCACAGAATATTTCCGGATCATAGTATTTTTTGAAGCTGTTGAATTTCTGCTTGGTCACTCCCTTGGGCATGAACTCTTCCCATGACTGCGGGTCAATGAGTGAGGCGAAATTATCAATCGTGATTTCCTGATTCTCATCACTCAGTTCCGCACCATAAATCAACAGGGGCATACGGATGGATATGCCACGGAGTATGGAAATTGCCGCTTCTCTGTTCTTGGTTTTCTTTTTCAGTTCTTCCAGCCGTTTCAGTTCTTCCTCCGTAAGTTCCTTCTTGGTTTTCTTTTCCAGCTTCTCCTTTTCCTCGTATTCCTCATTGTTCAGTCCCTGACTGTTGATGTCCACCTGGTTGGTCTTGGGCATGGCTTTGGTCTGGCCGATAATCTTTTTCAGGTCATCGAACTCCTGCAGTTCCAGATCATCCAGCTTCATCAGTTCATCATTATACAGGCTGTTGTCCTCAAACCCGTTACGGACGACACGTTCCACATATACCCGTTTTAACTGTTCCAGCATACGGGGTACATCAAAGCGGTTCATCTGTGAGCCTTCAACGGATATGATGGGACAGAAATTGATAAACTCACCCATAGCCTTACGGTCACTTTGTGAAGTCTTTCCGGCTTTGGCCGATATTTTGGCTGTTTCGGCAATCACTTTCAGGGTACGGTCAGGAGCAAAATCAAAAACATAGCACTGCTCCTTCATCCGTCCGTTGATGGTGGCCGGTGTCTGTACGCGGAAGATGGTCTGCATATAACTGGATGCAGCTGTATTATAGGAACCGGACAACATGAATACGGCAGTCCATGCCTTTACACTTACTCCGGTCGTCAGTCGTCCGCAAGAAAGGGTAATGGTCCGTGTAGCATCCGGATCTTTTCCGATAGCCTGTTCCACGGCTTCCAGGGCATCACGGCTCTCCTCGTCCTGATCACCGTCACCGGCTACATTGACCACCTTGAAATGCTGGAACACCGGATGTGTCTGTAGCATGGCACTCAGTGCCCGTGCTTCCTTCACGCCGGGCACCATCCAGAGGGTATGGCGGAAAATATTTCGATATTCCTCGTTGGCATATGGATAAAGGCTGGCCTTGTTCTCCTTGGTAAGAAGATTCAGAAAAGCCAGCACATCTTTTTCATGACAGAAACCGCCGGATTCATTGACCCGAAAAAATTCCCTGAAGTTAAAGGCGACATCCTCATCTACAAATTCATGGAGCAGCCGTCCCAGATCGTAGGTATAGATATTGAGTGTAGGCAATGAGGCATACGGATTGGGATCACCAAAATGTAGTTCGTCCCAGCTCATCTTGGCCCGCTGTTCCATCACATAGTCCCATGTATAGATTTCATCCTCCTTGAAATCATCCAGCAGGTTGAATGGAGTACCTGACAGGCGCAATACTTTGGCCTGTTCCTTGACCAGCTCTCCCATAACCGCTTTACCTAGTTCGGTCTGGGTGCCTTCGTGCGCTTCATCCACGATAATCAGGTCCCAATCGGTAGCAAACACTTCGTTGTTTTTGTCGAAGTTGCCACCCACAAGTTCAGAACCACGCAAATCCTGCATGGATGCAAAATAGACATAATGCAATCCGTTGCTTTCTGCCCGCCGTTCAAGACTGTCAAAATTTTCCCCGTTGTTCTTGGAACCGTATGCAAAATCCTTGCGGTCGTAAAATATCTTACCGAAATCCTCAAACCATCCGGCATCCACTACAGGGCGATGGGTCAGAATCAGGGTACGCTGAAACTCCATGTCCTTAACAACCTGCAGGGCAGAAAGGGTCTTTCCAAAACGCATCTTTGCGTTCCAGAGCATCTGGTTGCCTTTCTTAAACTGTTTCTTGGTCTTGCTGATGGCTTCCTGCTGTTCCGGCCGGAATACAATCGGGGAATATTCACGGGTAACTTCCGCTGATGAAAGGGAACTCCGGCCTTCCTTGACAGCCGCAATGGCACGCTTGACGGTTTCCAGATCGGTGATGAACCATTCATTGGCTTTGTTGACTGTATCGAAGACTTTCTTTTTGATACCGGAGCGTTCCAAGACATTGTGTACCTCTTTGTCGTTGAATGAACGGAGTCTGCCACGGTTATAAACGGTCAGTTCCGTATATAGCAGATCGTATGCGATGCCTGCCGTCTGTGTATATTGGTTGATACGCTTTCTTGCCGCTTCATTGAGCGCCTTGCTGTTAGGAGACAAACCGAACACGTTTTCATCCTCACAGGTTGCCTCGCCAATCTTCAGGCATCCACGGTGCGCCGCATCATTGATACGGAACACATAGATCAGTTTTAGTTTCAGGGACGATGTGAATCTCATGCTTTTTCATTTATGAGGTCGATAAATCGGATTCGTTTCCCCTTTTTTCCTGTTGCCTTGTCCGTTGCCCGCCAGTCCTTGATAATGCAGTAAATTCCGTTGTGCTTGGTCAGGTCATTTTTCAGACAGCCCTCGCACGGCTCCCGTCTTTCAATCGTACCGAACAGGCTTGGTTCCATCCGCACACGTTCTCCGCAACTGTCCGGAACAACACCTTTCAGTCCGTCCATCTGCCATACATTCCAGGAGATGATATAGGCTATATGGTTGATGGATTTAATTTGCGGATCTTTACTGAACTTGTTCCGGTAATATTCGATGAAGGATAAGAGAAGGGCTTCACGGGCAAGAAGAAGACTGTCACCCTGCCATTCATAGGCATAGATGCTTCTGTAAGCATCCTTGGCTGCCTCCAGCCATTCACGCGTTGTCGTAGTATTCTCACTGACAATACGGAGTTTACGGTCAAGCAAACCGATACGTTTCTCCACAGGAATGAATGTTCCGGTAGTCGTATCATACCTGCTTACCAGATAAGGAGCTTCTCCACAAGTGATTTCCAGCCGGTTTTCCCGTACATAGTCTTTCCATGTCCTGCCTTCAGGAAAAGCAATCTTATCAGGATTGATTTCCCATGAATGTGTACCGTCTTTAGAGGTCACTTCATGGTTGAATACATCCTTTCTGCCGAACCAGGCTTCATCGATAAGGTTGTTCTGGGCATTACATATCCAGGACGGAGTAAATACCTCCGCCATTTCTCGGGAACGTGTGCTTTGGGTATCCCTGTGTTTCAGGACACGGGGCATGACCACATGCCCGTTCTCTCCGGTTATCAGCTCCGGAAGAATCTGCGATCCGTATTCATAACCTCTGCCGAGCGGTTCATAATCGGGAGTAGCCCAGAATATGTTACACTGTTTTCCTTCCTTACTCGTTGTATGATCTTTGAGCAAGGTATTCAGCAAGTCGGGTGAAAGTTCTTTCAGCTTGTTCTCCTGTATGTCGGCTTCTCCGGTCGTTCTCTCCATCTTCTTTCTATGCGTAAAGGGGATGAGAAAGTCCCGGTGTCTGCGTCTTTCTTAGACAGAGGGAGATTTCAGGCTATAAGGCTGATTTGCTGATGAATTATATGTAGGATTGCTAAACAACAGTTGAAATTCAATGACTTCCGGATGAAAATCCAACGGCCGGAATTGCAGGATTTTCAATAAAATGTATAACTTTGCGCAAGAGTGAGTCCCTCTGTCTAAGAAATGAATGCTTTTGCTAAACGTTCTCCAATCCTACAGACTTTTCAGAATTTGTGCGTTGGCTTTGTCCACTACGGAATTGTCCAATGAGGCCAGATAAATTTGTGTGGTCGCCTCGGAATCATGTCCCATTCCTTCACTGATAACCGAAATCGGAATGTTCTTGCCTTTGGCTGCGCTTGCCCATGAATGACGGGCACAGTACATACTCAGAGGAAAGGATATATCGGCCAGTCTGGCTATTTCTTTCAGGTTCCGGTTTATTCCGGACATGACATTCCTGTAATGCTTGTGCATATCCTTAAAAGGATATTTCAATACCGGCAAAAGATAAGGGCTAAGGCCGTCTTCCGGGTATTTGCCGACAATTTCCTGCATACATTTTTCCCACCTGATAACCAGCTGCTGCCCGGTCTTCCGTCTGCGATACGATAAGAAGCCATTCTGAAGATCTTTCTTTTTTAGATGAGCCATATCTATGAACGACATACCACGGGTATAGAAGCTGAACAGGAACATGTCCCTTGCAAATTCCAGATTAGGCTGTAAGGACAGATCCAGATTCTTCATTCGTTTGATGGCTGATAAGGGAACGGCACGCTTGACGGTCTTGTCCACTCCCGTATAGACATGCCTGAAAGGATTGCGCTGTTCCATCAGTTCCTTTTCCAAGGCACGGTTATATACCGCCCGAAGGATACGCATGTAGAATGAACTGGTATTCCGTACGGCTCCTTTCCCATGAAGGTAGGCTTCATAAAGCTGCATCAAATCCGAATCAATTTCGGACAACAGAACATCCCTGTCCCCTCTGAACTGCATGAAACTTTTCAGAGTACAGGAATAATTTTCAGCTGTGCGTATCTTGCCCATCTGTTTGAGACGAGCTATGATGCCCTGCATGAAGTTGAAAAGCGACTGTCCCTCTGTATTGCTTTGAAAAGAAGCTATAATATCATCTGCCGTATATCCGGCTTTCCGGTTATCCAGTTGGCGGATAATCATGTCCAGCCGCTTCAGGTCCCATTCCATGCGTTCCTGCAAGGAAAGGAGCAGATTGCTTCGTTCCGAACTACCGACAATGATACAGCTTCCAGCTTCGTTCCATTCATCCGTAAATATCCGGTAATCCGTCTTTAACTGACGGATTACACGGTTCTGGATAATCTGATAATAGACGGTGCCTTCCTTTCCCTCTATGGTGGAAGGTCTGAATTTTACTTTCACACTGGCCATATCAATCGGATTCAGATTCTACCTGTAATTTAAGTTTCTCCTGCATCAGGCTGTCGGAAACAGCTTTCAGCTCGTTCTCGTACCCGTCGGCCTGTTTTCTGACCCATTCGATGGCCTTCTCGTCACGATGGATGTCAAAAACCTTGTTCAACCAGAGAATATCTTCCGGAGTACACCCGCTCCAGGAACGGATGGCACGGAACTTCAGGGCATCGTCTGCATATTGCCGGTTGGACTGCCAAAGTCTGATATTTCCCCATAAGGACAGGCTGCATACCACGCCCATTCCGACCAAAAGAGAAAATACTTTGCTTGACCTGATGTCAAAACTATGCCGGTGAATATGCCTTACGCATGTCGGGATCACTTCTTCTGCCTGTCCATCAGTAGGTGTTCCGGGCTTCTGTTCCAGCTTCCCGTTTATCATCTCAATCTTGTTCTTGATTTCTTCAAACAAAACATATACATTGTCTTTTTCCATATTTTACCATCTTATTTTACGTTGTTTTTTCTTTTTCTTCTTTCTCAAATAATCGTCCAGATAACCTTCAGGTTGTTCCGGTTGCGGGTTAGGTGTGAACAGGCCTAAAGAACCGCTGTATAATTCATTTCCATGCGATTCCTGCTGATATACCGGTTCACTCTGAACAACTACCTGTCTTTCTGTTTCCGAATATAACGGTGTCTTTAACGCGGCATCTATCTTGGAATAGCTGAACTGTCTGTCTATCTTGGAGCCGCTGAAGGAATAGCCATTCATGATGGACACGATACCCTGTATTTCATCCGAATTTCCCTTGTATTTGAACCGTACATCCACTCCCTTTTCGTTTAATCCGGTAATCAGTTCCTTCCAGTTTCCGGCTTTTCTGACTTCCGTTTTAAGCAGATTGTAAAGTTCATATTTTGTCTTGTCCGGTTCCCTCAAGCGTTCAGTCTTGACATGATCCTTACCTTTGGCCATGTGAAGACCATATTTCAAGGTCAGTTCCTTGCAGATGCGTGCACTCCGTAACCGCTCGTTTTTGTCGGATATGGTCCTGCCATCATTGTCTATCCGGTTGTAGGCGATATGTATATGAGGATGCTCCTTGTCGAAATGTCTGGCTATAAAGAACTGTGTGTTCCTTATGCCCATCCGTTCCATGTATTCCAAAGCTATTTCTGCCATAATCCGGCTGGTCAGCCTGCTTTCATCCTCTTTGGAAAATCCCAGTGCAATGTGTCCGGCCGGTCTGGATACTTTCGGATTCATGCCGGCCTGTGCTTCGAAAGCCTTTGTTATTGTGTCAACATCCTCAATGAACAAGCCTGCATGTGCGATAATCCTGGCATTCTTTTTACTGTCAATGATATAGCCGGTAACCTCACGGAATCCGCTTCCCTTTACAATCTTCGCAATCATAGCAGGATATGGTTCAGAAGTTCTTCGATTCTTGCCACCTGTACACGGCATTCCAGCTTTGCCGTATCGAACCCTCCGGCATTTGCCTTATGAGCCAGCTGGTTCAGATTGTTCGCCATACCGCATAGCTTACGGATATAGTCGGAATGTTCCGCTGTAAGTCTTTGCCGTACATATCCTTTACGGAAACATTCCCTCAGGTATTCGCTTGCCGATATGCCTGCGCTTCTTGCCCTGCTTTTCAACGTGTAGTAATCCGGTGTTGCCAGTTTCACGGTAACACGATATTTCAGTTTGTCGGTCGTACTCTTGGGAGGACGGCCGCCCTTGTTGTTTCTTTCTGTATTCTGTTTCTTTTCCATCTGTTGACTATTTTATAAAATGAATGTACTGATTAGACCAGCGGGATGAACCTCTCACTGCTTCCTGTAGTGGGAGCAAGCGGTTTCGGTCTGCCCGAAACACAAACTTGCCCCCACTAAAAACCAGAATCCCGCTATTTTGAGCATCTCTGAATATGCTCCTTATAAATCCGGGAGAAATAATACCGTTGTCGGTATCATCTTATGGAGGGGACAGGCCTGTTTTTCCGTTTCTGTTCATCATTTATTTTCTCATTTTGTTTGCCATGTTCCGATATATCTCGGAATGAATTGTCTGGCAAAAAAAGAATATAAGTTTCCAATAGTCAAACAGTTGGTCGGGATGTGGCAACAATGTGGCCTATTGCACTTTGCATATAGGGCAATCGGTGTGGAATGCGGTACTTTTCCTGTTTGATGAAACAATGAACCGGGGATTCAAACAGTTACTGTTCTATTGACTTGAATATTTACTGACTTAATGTCGTATTGTCGTACTGTAGTAAATATTCATGTCTGTGAATCATTAAAAAAACACTTCTTTGCTTCCTTATCTAATCAATGGCTTGGAAAAGTGATGAAGTAAGGTTACATGGAAATAAACCATTCCTTATCCATTGCTATGGACCTTTATTGAATCAGGTTCATAGATCTTTTATTCTGTAATTCATTATCGGATGGAGTCCCTGAATATAGGGATATTTGAAGAAAAGGATATGAAAGTGGCCTCATAACTAAGATAATCAGCGCCACATGCTGCCAGTTAGGCGGAAACCATTGCCTTTCAGAATATATGGCTTTTCTTTGTCGCAAACAACGAAAAAAGAATAAACATCAATCAACAAAAAAGGAAACGATATGGAATTTGTAGGAATAGAAAAACAACTGTTTGAAGAATTGGTGCGTAAGTTTGAATACTTTGAGCATCGGGTCATGGAAATTTGCAACCGGGAGAACGACAGGACGTTGCACAAGTGGATGGACAATCAGGACGTATGCCGGTATCTGAACATCTCGCCCCGTACCCTGCAGACACTCCGTGATAACGGTACACTGCCTTTTTCTCAAATCAATCACAAAATATTCTACAAACCGGAAGATGTACAGGGTATCGTTAAGAAAGTTGAGGACAGAAGAAAAGAGGCTCTTTACAGAGGCCATAACATATAACAGTTAAACAATAACCACTAAATCCATAATAACATGAGTGAACTGAGAACAGACAGCAGAGAATGGGTACACCGTATCATGGGAAGTCTTGACCGCATGCTGGTCGGGATTGAGAATCTGGCGGTCGGAAATCGTCCCGTACTGGGTGGCGAACGCTATCTGACCGATAAGGAAGTGTCGGCACAATTAAAACTGAGCAGACGTACGCTTCAGGATTATCGTAATGAAGGAAGAATATCTTATTACCAGTTGGGAGGTAAAATCCTTTACCGGGAGAGTGATATTGAGAAAATGCTTCAGGAGAATTATCGGGAAGCATATATGAGTGGTAAATAAAAGATAAGCATAAAGGCTGTGTGCCGGTTTTGATGAACCGATGTCACACAGCCTTTATGCTTGTATGATGAACAATTATAAATCTTCAGGCATAGGGATGACAAGGATAGAGTCACTGCACCGGATTCCGTAGAATACGTCACGAACCCGCCCCTGCTGAGGAACCAGCACACCTTTTTCCACCAAATCTTTTATATCGCGTGCTGCTGTATCTGGTGATACCTTTACACGTTTTGCCCAGTTCTTGGCCGTTAGTTTGCCGGGATAACCGTCCAAATATAAATTCAAGACTTCACGTTGTCGTTCGGACAGGACTGTTTCGGCATGGGTTTGCCAGAATATGGCCTTGTTAAGAACCTTCGACAATGTTTCGTCGGATTGCTCGACGGAACGGAGCAGGCAGTCAAGATACCAGATGATCCATTCAGTAATCTCGCAATCTCCCTTCTGTGTTTTCTCCAATATGTCGTAATACTGTTTTTTATCTTTGTTTATCTGATGTGAGATACTGAAAAAACGCATCTTTGAGTTTTCGGCCTGTGAAAGTGCCATATCAGCAATGGCTCGTCCGATTCGTCCGTTTCCGTCATCGAAAGGATGGATGCATACAAACCA
>ENA-UPWS01000658-UPWS01000658.1-human-gut-metagenome-genome-assembly--contig:-NODE-658-length-22711-cov-32.147124_pt1 | contig 22711 bp, 19 predicted proteins | sample MGYA00250054_ERZ773384 | MGnify/ENA primary metagenome ERZ773384 (study PRJEB29103, sample SAMN06111979) | human gut metagenome | biome: human gut; feature: ankylosing spondylitis patient; material... | reverse complement strand
GGTGGTTTTCTGGTTCTCTTTTGACATCAAAAGAGAACAATTCCACTTAACGTAAAAGCGCTCTGCCCCGCGCACAGGCGCGCAACGATACTGTCCTTACTTCCCCACGCAGAATTTTTCAAATACTTCGTTAATGACCGCCTCCGAGGCGTTCTCCCCTGTCAGCTCGCAAAGTGCATCCAGCGCGTCGTCCACGCAGACCGACACAGCGTCCAGCCCGAGCCCCTGCGCGGCGTCCAGCGCTCCGGCCACGGCATCCCGGGCGCGGGTGGCGGCAGAAAGCTGCCGCTGTCCCGAGAGGCTGGCGGCGTGGGGGTCGATTTGGCTGGTCCCCAGCAGGCGGGCTACCGCCGACGCGATGACCTTTCGTGCCCCCTCTTCCTGACAGCAGACCGGCAGCACCATCGCAAAATAGGGTGCGATGAGCTCGGCGTCGAACCGGGTGGGCTTGTCCTCTTTATTGACCAGCGCGATGGCCGGACGACCCCCGCAGCGCTGAGCCAGCTCCAGGTCCTCCCGGGTCGGGCGCTCCGAGCCGTCGAAGACGGCGAGGATAAGCCCCGCCTCGTCCAGCTTCTTCCAGCTGCGGCGGATGCCTTCGGCTTCGATCTCGTCTTCCGTCTGACGCAGACCGGCGGTATCGAAAAGATTCAGCCGGACATCGCCCAGCTGAACAGCCTGCTCCACCACGTCGCGGGTGGTTCCGGCCACCGGCGTGACGATGGCCCGGTCGAACCCGGCCAGCAGATTGAGCAGGGTGGATTTGCCCGCATTGGGCTTTCCCACGATGGCACAGTCCACGCCCTCGCGGAGGACAGCGCCTGCATCGTAGCTCTGGATGAGGGCGTCCAGCTCCTGCTCTACCCCGCCTAAAACGTCGCAGAGATGGCTCTGGCTCAGTTCCGGGACATCTTCCTCAGGGAAATCCACCCAGGCAGCCAGATGGGCCTGCAAGGCTGTCAGAGCATCTTTCTGGGCCGCTATCTTCCGGGCCAGCGCACCGTTCAGGGAGGCATTTGCCAGCGCGGCCCCCTGTCGGCCATCGGCGGAGATGATGTCCATGACGGCTTCGGCCTGGGTCAGACTGAGCTTGCCGTTCAGGAAAGCGCGGCGGGTGTACTCGCCGGGAGCGGCAGGCGATGCCCCCGCCGCAATGCAGGCTTCCACCAGCCGCCGGGCGACTGCACTGCCGCCGTGGCAGGAAAGCTCCACCACATCCTCGCCGGTGTAGCTGTGGGGCGCACGGAAAAACAGCGCCACGCCCTCATCGAAAGCCTCTTCCCCTTCCACGAACGCACCGAACATGGCGGTATAGCCTTTGGCGTCCGCGACCTTTTTGGCCGGGTTGGCCGGACGGAACACCTTCGCCGCCACTTCATAGCTTTCCGGGCCGGACAGCCGCACGATGGCGATGCCGCCCGCACCCGGAGCGGTAGCAATGGCCGCAATGGTCGAATGCTGCATCTTCTCCCCTCCTTATGCGCAGATGAATACAGTATATTCTACCACGAACCGCCAAAAAAAGAAATATGCTGCGCAAAAAAGGGTGTGCAGCCCCTAAGAGACTGCACACCCCATTGCGTGTGATAGAAAAATCAGAATGCGGCAATATCGGCCGTGGTGATGGCCTTGCCGGGCAGGGTGCGGCTGTCGGCGTTCTCCGACAGAGCCAGCTTGCCCTCGCGCAGCAGCTTGACGGCCTTCTCGTGGTCAGCAGCGTTCCAGTTGTCGCCCACGAGCTTCCAGTTGTTGTCCACGTGCGGCTCGATGGTGCCGCCCTTGACGGTGCGGATGTACTCGCCCAGCAGTTCGCGGATGCCGCCCACATCGCCGCGCACGTCGATCTCCAGCAGCTTGGGCAGCTCGTCGCCCTCCTTGAAGATGTCGGCATAAGCCAGCAGCTGGGTGGTGGCACGGTAGTTGTTGACGGCCACCACGAAGCTGTCATCGTCCTGCACCGGACGGCCATCCATCCAGGTCAGGTTCTGGATGCGGTTGCCGGGCTGCTTGGAGATGTCGAGGTCATACTTGACGCCTGCAAAGGCATCGTACAGGTAATAGCGGACGGAAGAGTCGAATGCGATGGTCACATCGCCCGGCTCCCAGGTCTTGAAGAAGGCAGCAGACCACTCCATGAACTGACGCAGCTGCCAACCGTTCATCTGCAGCTTGTACAGGGTGTTCTGGTAGGTGTAGATGCTTGCCATGTCGCACTTGCGGATGGTACCCTCGCGCATCTGGGAGGTCATGGAGGTCAGAGCCGTTGCGGACACCTGAGCGTCGGTGTAGTACATCTGTACCTCGTTGATGAAGTCCAGCAGAGCGGTATCCTGCACCATGGCCTGCGGCAGGCAGTCGATCTCGTTTTCGGGGGCCAGATCACCGCCGACCAGCTGGCCGATGGGGGTCACGGCGTCGTCCTTGGCGCGCTGGTCGTACTCTGCCAGCAGAGCGGTCAGCTCGGGGTCGGGAGCGTAGTCCTTGATGGTCAGGTTCTCAGAGGTGCGGTCCTTCACCTTCCACTTGCCGTTCAGGCCGCGCTCCAGATAGACGTGGATGTCGGAGACGGTGGCACCGGCATTCTTGTTCTCGACCACCAGCACGCCGTTGATCATCTTGTTGGGGATGCTCTTGTGGCCGTGAGCGGCGACGATGACGTCGAACTCGGGGCAGGCATTTGCCAGGTCGGTGACGCCGGAGCCATAGACGCCGTACTCATTGTCAACATCCATATGCATAACGCCGATGATGACATCCACATCGTCCTTGATCTTATCAATGATCTTGCGGCTCTCGTCCACCGGGTTGGTGACAGTCCAGCCCTCGAGGTTCTTGGCGTCCCAGCGGGTGATGTTGGGAGTGACCATACCGATGACGCCGATCTTGACGCCGCCCTTTTTGATGATGGTGTAGCCGTCAGCCAGAGGCTTGCCTTCGGGGCTGTAGACGTTGCCGGTCAGCACCTTGGCCTTCTGCTGGGAGAGCACCTTTTCCAGCGTGGCCATGCCATAGTTGTACTCATGGTTGCCGGTGACGTAGACATCGTAGCCGATGGCGTTCTGAGCAGCGATCATGGGGTGGACATCGTCGTTCAGGAACAGCTCAGCGGAGTTTGCCTGAATGGTGTCGCCTGCATCCACGACCAGCGTGGTCTTGGTGCGGTTCTCCTTGATGGCAGTTGCCTGCTGGGCCACGCTGCCGGAGGCGTCGGCCTTGTTGGCGGCGTAATCCCAGGGGTCAAACTTACCGTGGGTATCGCTGGTGGCAAGGATCTGCAGGTCCATGCTCCACAGGTCTTTGATGCCGGCAGCGGAAGCAGCCGGGACCAGACCGCTCATTGCGGCGGCGGTAGCCGATGCACCGGCCACGCGCAGGAAATTACGGCGGGAGATCTTATTCTGTTCCATAATAATTCCTCTCTTTTTTGCTTGGTATACACTCCGAAGCATTTGTAGCTCTAGTATAAGACTTGCCGACATTGTTTTACAATGTACAAATAGGAGAAAAATTTCTTCCGGAATTGGACATGTTCTCCAATTTTTCGATAAGAACGACTTTTCTTTCGAAATCATTCTTTCAGATTTGCTTTTCATCGTAAACCATCTTCATGCAAAAGACGTGTAAATTTATAGTGTTCCTCGTACAAAAAAAGACCCTCCCCTGCACGGCTTCCGCCATGCGGGAGAGGGTCTTATCCTTCAGCTTTTACAGCTCGATCTTGCCGAAGCTCAGATCCGCGAAGTCATCCACACGCTCGGTGCGCTTGGGTGCCACAGGGGCAGCATTCTCGGCATCGCGCGGGGTGTAGGTGCGCTCAGGCACATTGGAGCGGTAGCCGCCCCGGCCGCCGCCATTGCGCGGGCCGCGGCCATTCCGGTCACCACGGCGCTCGCCGCCGCGATGATAGCCGCCGCTGCGGCCATTGCCGTTGCGGTCACGGCCGCCGCGGGGTCCGCGGGGACGTGCATTTGCGCTCTCAGCCACAGCGTTGGGGTCGGTGGAGTAGATGACCACACGGCGGTCACGGCCCTCGCCCTTGCTCTCGCTGCGGACGCCCTCCATCTTGCCGATGGCAGAGTGGATGATGCGGCGCTCGTAGGGGTTCATGGGCTCCATGGCAAAGCTGCGGCCGGTGCGGCGCACCTTGGCACCGATGCGCTGTGCCAGTGCGGTCAGGTCGCTCTCGCGCTTGTCGCGGTAGCCGGCCACATCGAGGCCCAGCTTGATGTAGTCGCCCTCGAGGCGGTTTGCCACGAGGCTTGCCAGATAGGACAGGCTCTCCATCGTCTCGCCGCGGCGGCCGATGAGGGCGCCCATCTTCTCGCCGTCCAGACGGATGATGGTAGCCTCACCCTTCTGCACAGCGCTGAACTTGACGTCCTGTACGCCCATCTTCTCGATGACTTCCTGCAGGTAGTCCACAGCGGCCTTGACCTTGGCGTTCTCCTCGATGTTGATGGGGATTTCCACCTCTTCGCCCTCTGCGGCGGGAGCAGCCTGCTCTTCGGCAGGAGCAGCTTCCTCAGCGGGAGCGGCAGGCTCTTCCACAGCAGCGGGAGCTTCAGGAGCAGTCTCTTCGACGACAGGCTCAGCCACAGGAGCAGCCTTCTCCTCCACAACGGGAGCGGGCTCCTCAACGGGGGCAGCAGGAGCTGCCACAGGCTCGTCCGGCAGCTCGACGCTGACGCGGACCTTGGCGGGGGTGAGCTTCAGGCCCAGAAAACCGGTCTTCTGGGGCATTTCCAGCACTTCGTAGCTGACGTTGATGTCGTCCTTTTCCACGCCCAGCAGAGCGCAGGCGTTAGTGCGTGCTTCATCGACCGTCTTGCCGGTCGCTTCCTGCGTACGGATCATAACCGTCAATCCTCCTTTTTGTTCTGCAGCTCGCTCAGCGGGACAGTGCGCTCGTCCTTGTAGCGCTCAGCATCCTGCTGGCGGGCATACTCGAGGCGGCGCTTGTTCATCTCGCTGGCGGAGATGTTCTTTTCCACGACCTCACCGGTCTTCTCGTCCCGGACCTTGATGGTGGTGCTCTTCACGCCGCGCTTCTCTTCCTTCCTGCGGGAAGCGATCTCGGCCTTGACCTGCTCCTTCATCTTCTCGGGGTCATAGATCTTGCGCATGACCTGGGTCTGGACGGTCATCACGATGTTGGAAATGACGTAGTACAGAGAGAATGCGCAGGGAACGGTAAAGCAGAAGAAGACGTACATCAGAGGCATCATATACATGGTCAGCTTCATGCTGCCCTGCATCTCCTGGCCGGAGGCCTTCATGCTGATGTGGGTGGAGATGAACATGGTGACGACAGCCAGGATGGGGAAGATCAGCAGGGGCAGGTTGTCCGCTGCCAGGCTGTACTGCGGCACACGGGTCAGGTCGATGCCGAAGAAGTCCATGTGCTGGCCGAACTCCGTGATGGTGTTCAGCTGGTCTGCGGTGAACACAGAGGTGACGGTGGACTCACCGGCCAGCACCTGTGCGATGATATTGGTGTCGCGGGTCACCTGAGTGAAGCTGATGCCCAGTGCGGTCATGGCATCACCTGCGGCGGCAACGGCGTCGGCGCCGATGTGGAAGATGCGCTGCAGCGGGCGGTACACGACCTCGATGACGCCGAACATGACGAGGAAGTTGACCAGCATGGGCATACAGCCGGCGGTGGGCTTATAGCCGTACTCCTGCTGGAGCTTGAGCAGCTCTTCCTGCTGCTTTTCGGGCTTGTCCTTGTACTTTTTCTGGATGTCGGCGATCATCGGCTGGAAAGCGGACATCTTGGCCATGCTCTTCTGCTGGTTGAGCTGCAGAGGGATGCTGAGCAGGCGGATGACGATGGTGAAGATGATGATGTCCCAGCCGTAGTTCGGGATGAGGTTGTAAATCCACTCCATCACATAGCCGAGAGGTACACCGAGGATGTACAAAATATTCATGTCTCTGTCCATTCTGCCCCGCCTGTGGTGCGGGACGGTTATTTTTATCGTAGGACACGCCGCCCACAGTTCAGCACGTCACAAGAAGCATTATAATAGCATTTCCTCTCAGCCTCCCCTCGCCAGGGGAGGTGGCACGGCGAAGCCGTGACGGAGAGGTTTTTCTCCCCTCTGCCGCCCTTTTTCAAAGGGCATTGACAAAGAGGTCTTCCCCGCTTCAGTGCTCTTTCAAAGAGCATCAACGAAGAGGTTTTCCACTTATTTTTCGTGTCTGGTGGAAAACAGAGCCGAGGCCGAGAGATGCCGGGCCGGATTTTTCCAGCGGCCCTTTTCCGGTACGGGGTCGTAGCCCCAGCGGCCCAGCGGATTGCACCGGGCGATGCGCCATGCCGTCAGCAGCAGCCCTTTGACGCAGCCGTGGGTGCGGATGGCCTCGATGCCGTACTGGCTGCAGGAGGGCGAAAAGCGGCAGTTCCGGCCCAGCCCCGGGCTGATGAACTTCTGGTAGAGCCGGATGAGCCCGCAGAGGGCTTTCTGAAAGATGCTCACGCCTCGGGCTTCCGGACCGGCGGCAGGGTGGCAGGGGGCTTTGCGCCCGGCTGCTTTGCCTTATCCGGCAGACCGGCCTGGGCAAAGAGCTTTGCCACGATGGCGCTGAGCTGCCAGCTCTTGAGCCGGGGGGTCATGCCCCGGGCCACGAAAACGAGGTCATAGCCGCCGATGTTGTAGTCGAGATGCTCGTCGATGGCGGCCTTCATAACGCGGCGGGCGCGGTTGCGCTGCACGGCGTGGCCGATCTTTTTGGTGGCCGTCAGGCCCACCCGGGTGCGCTTGCTCCGCGTTTTGAGCACGTAGAGCACCAGCGCCTGGTTGACATAGGACTTGCCGCGGGCATACACACGGCCAAACTCGCCGTTGCGGCGGATGGGACGATAGCGCATCCTGTGCGCCTCCCTTCAGGTGGTGTGGGAGCACCGCCCGGAAAAAAGCAATGCTCAGTGTTCAGTATAGCAAAAAAACGCCGACATGAAAAGCTCATCCGGGCGTTTTCTCTGCCAAATCTTTGACAGTTTTTTTAGGCAATGCGACTATTCACCGCAGCTTTCCGGCCTTTTCCCGAATGCCGGGTAAAAAAATAAGACCGCCAATCCAATATCAGCGGCCTTTTTGCGCATATTCCATTCTGCGCCGGACCTGATGCATCCTGCTCAGGATCAGACGGTCAGGCTCTTGCGGCCCTTAGCACGGCGTGCGTTGATGACCTTGCGGCCGTTCTTGGTGCTCATGCGGGTCAGGAAGCCATGAACTTCCTTGCGCTGACGCTTCTTGGGCTGAAAAGTTCTCTTCATGGTGTATTTCCTCCGTAAAAACTCGTCCCCGGTATGGGGTCTATTCTGGTCCCAAAATGGGGACAGGCTTGCAATTCAACAGTATATCGCACACTATGGCCTTCTGTCAAGCATTTTTTTCGCTTTCCTTCAAACTTTTTTGAAAAACCTCTGTGGAGAAACTTTCAACTTTTTCACCCATTTCCCGTGGAAAACTTTTTATCCACAATATCTTGTGGCTTTTCTCCGCCTTGGACACAAGGCCATTTCCCAGACGCAGGTATGTCTTTTTTATGTATTATAAATTACCTTATATAATATAGACGCAGGGGGATTTTTGTGGTATACTAACCTGGTATCAGCAGCATTGTTGAAAACTTCAATGGAGTGGATGTACTATGGATTCTTTCAAGGACGTTTTAGAGGCTGCCCAGAGCTACTGCAAGGCGCAGATGGCGGAGCCGACGTATAATCTCTATATCGACGGGTTGGAGCCTATCAGCTTTGAGGACTCCAGCCATATCACCCTCTCGGTGCGCAACGACTTCATCTGCAAGATCGTAACGGACCGTTATCTCGGCCTGCTCAAAGAGGCCTTCAAGACAGTGCTGGGCTTTGACGTGGACATCACCCTCGTCGTCCCCAGCACGCCGCCCCACGAAGTGGTGCTGGCCCAGCAGTACGAGGCGAACCCCGCCTCCCCGCAGGGCAACTATGAATTCACCTTCGAGAACTTCATCAAAGGCCCGTCCAACCAGTTTGCGTTTGCTGCGGCGCAGGCTGTTGCGGCCAACCCCTCCGGTGCCTACAACCCGCTGTTCATCTACGGCGGCTCGGGCCTCGGCAAGACCCATCTGCTGACGGCCATCCAGACCGAGATCAAGCGCACCCACCCCGACTTCGTCATCATGTATGTCACCTGTGAGCAGTTCACCAACGAGCTGATCGCGGCCATCCGCGCCGGCAGCACCGAGGACTTCCGGATGAAGTACCGCGTGGCCGACCTGCTGCTGGTGGACGACATCCAGTTCATCGCGGGCAAGGAGTCCACCCAGGAAGAATTCTTCCATACCTTCAACTCCCTCCACGATGCCCACAAGCAGATCGTCATCGCATCTGACCGCCCGGCCAAGGAGATCAAGAGCCTGGAAGAGCGTCTGCGCACCCGCTTCGAGTGGGGCCTGACCGCCGACGTCCAGCCGCCGGATTTCGAGACCCGCGTGGCCATCGTCAAGCGCAAGGCGGAGCTTCTCCACCTCGACCTGCCCGAGGATGTGGCCGAGTTCATCGCCAACCATCTGAAAAATAACATCCGCCAGCTGGAAGGCGCGGTCAAAAAGCTCAACGCCTACTATATGCTCGAGGGCATCCAGCCGGTCATCAGCGTGGCACAGAATGCCATCAAGGACATCCTCAACGAGACCCAGCCCGTGCCTGTCACCATCGAGAAGATCGTGGGCGAGGTATCCCGCACCTTCAACGTCTCCCCTGCCGACATCCGCGGCACCAAGCGGAACGCCAATGTGGCCTCTGCCCGCCGCGTGGCCATCTACATCCTGCGCGAGGTCACCGGCATGAGCATGGAGGAGATCGGCCGGGAGTTCTCGGGCCGTGACCATTCCACCATCGTCTACTCCCTCAAGACCATGGAGCGGGACATGAAGAATGACCAGCACCTGCGGGAGACGGTGAGCGACATCATCAAGAATGTGAAGGCTTAACGCACCAGAGCAGGTATAAAAGTCATACTCATTCAGGGGTCAAACCCCAAAATATGGGGAGAAAGAGGAACAAAAAGGGGAAAATAGACCCAGATATTGTGGTGAAAGGCCGAAACTTTCCACTCTTTCCACATGGTTTTCAACATTCAACTTCCGTTTTTCACAGCGGATGTGGAAAGAATCACCGCTCTCCCCAATTCAACATTCCATTCACAGTTCCTCAACATCTCCGTGGAAAACCAAATCCCCGCATCCCGGCAAGGGTTTGCAGAGTTTTCCACATCTTCCCCACCCCCTACTACGATTACTACAACAAGTTCAATAAAGAAAACAGGTTTTTGCATCGGATCCCATGAGGAACGACAGCAAAACTGACGCAAAAAAGGAGAGAAGAAGATTTGAACATCATCTGCGACAAAACTCTTCTGAGTGCAGCCATTGACGGCGTATCCAAAGCAGTCACTCTGCGCTCTACCATCCCGGTACTGGAGGGCATTTTACTGAAGGCAGAAGGCTTCCAGCTGACCCTCACCGGCTACGACCTCGAAATGGGCATCGTGACCACCATCGAAGCCAATGTCAAAGAACCCGGTGAGATCGTGCTGAACGCCAAGCTGCTCAGCAGCATGATCAGCCGGATGCCGGCAGGCCAGATCACCATCCAGTCTGCCGATAATGGCAAGACCACCATCCAGAGCGGGGTGGCGCAGTTCGAGATCCAGTCCATGTCGGCCACGGATTTCCCCGAGCTGCCCAACACCGGCGCCGAGGAGACCCTGACCATCAAGACCGGCGTGCTCCGCGATATGATCGACCGCACCCTCTACGCTGTCAGCCAGGATGAGAAAAAACCTGCGCATACCGGTGAACTTTTTGAGATAGAGCCGGATAAAATGACCATCGTTGCCCTGGACGGCTACCGTCTGGCCATCGTGGAGCGGCCCGTCACTGCCGTCAAGGACATCCGGATCATCGTCCCCAGCAAGACCATGACCGAAGTGGCTCATCTGCTGCCCAACGACGACGAAGAGCCGGTCCACATCTGTGCCAACCGCCGCTACGTCGTGTTCATGACCGCCGGCTACACCATCATGAGCCGCCTCATCGAGGGCGAGTTCCTCAACTATCACAATGTCATCCCCGCCGGCAGCCGCACCCGGGTGACCATCGACACCAAGGAGTTCATCGAGACCATCGAGCGCGCTTCTCTGATTATTACAGAGCGTTTAAAAAATCCCCTCCGCATCACTTTTACAGAGGGTAAAGTCGTCGTCCGCTGCCAGACCAATCTGGGCCGCGTCGTCGATGAGTTCAACGCCGAGTGTGAGGGCGACGAGGTGGAGATCGGCTTTAATAACCGCTACCTGTTGGACGCGCTGCGCAATGCCCGCACCGAGAAAGTGCGGATGGAGATCAGCGGCCCGCTGAGCCCGGTGAAAGTGCTGCCGGTGGAGGGCAATGACTTCCTGTATCTGGTCCTGCCCGTCCGCTTCAAAAACGACTGAGAGGCGTAATAAAATGCAAAAGATCCTCATCCATACCGAATTTATCAAGCTGGACGCCCTGCTGAAATATGCGGGCCTGTGCGAGACCGGCGGCGAAGCCAAGGAGCTCGTTCAGGGCGGGGCCGTAAAGGTCAACGGCGAAGTCTGCACCATGCGCGGCAAGAAGTGCCGTCCGGGCGACACCGTGGAGCTGGACGGCCAGACCATCGAGATCGGGATGGGCGGCTGATGCGGCTGCTCTCTCTCGAAGTCGAAAATTACCGGAACATCGCCTCGGCCAGCCTGACGCCGGGCCGGGAGCTGACTGTCATCTGCGGCAACAACGGCCAGGGCAAGACGAACCTCCTGGAAGCCATCTGGCTGCTTACCGGCGGCAAGAGCTTCCGGGGCGGCAGGGACGCAGAGCTGGTGCGCCGGGGCGAACCCTTCGCCGTACTCAAAGCGTCCACCCTCCGCGCACAGCAGGAAGAGCAGGAAAAGGAAGAGCCGAACCGCGTCCGCCTGACGGTGGGTGCGCCGGATTCCCCCCGCCCGGGCCGGACAGTCTCGGTGAATGGGGGCGCAGTCAAGCGGGCGGCCAGCCTTGCAGGCAGCTTTCCGGCGGTGGTCTTCGACCCCGGACACCTGAGCCTTGTAAAAGGTGCGCCGGAAGGGCGGCGGAAATTTCTGGACGCTGCCCTCTGCCAGCTCTACCCCGGCTACCTGACCCTTTATCGCCGCTATGTTCGGGCCTTGCAGCAGAAAAACGCGCTGCTTCGACGCTCTTCCAATGGCATTGAGCGGCCTTATGCCGAAAAGCGGGCCTTATTAGAAGTGCTGAATGTGGAGCTTGCCCAGCAGGGCGAGGCCATCCAGCAGCGGCGCAGAGCCTATCTCGCCGCCCTCTCCCCGCTGGCCTGTGCCAACTATGAGGAGCTTTCCCGCGGGGCGGAAACACTGAGTCTGCGGTATGCGGCCCAGTTCGAGCCGGGCGGTCTGGCCCAGCTTCTGCGGCAGAAAATGCCCGAAGAGCTGCGGGCCGGACAGAGCCTCTGCGGCCCTCACCGGGAAGATCTGGACCTTCTTCTGGATGGTCAGCCTGCAAAAGTGTATGCGAGTCAGGGACAGCAGCGGAGCGTCGTGCTCAGCCTGAAAATGGCCGAAGCCGCCGCAGCGGCCTCCATCACGGGCGAACACCCGGTGATGCTGCTGGACGACGTGCTCAGCGAGCTGGACGATGGCCGCAAGCAGTATCTGCTCACCCGGATGCGGGAAAAGCAGACCTTCGTGACCAGCTGCGACGACACCGCTTTCCTCAAAACGGACGGCGAGGTCTACCGGATGAACGGCGGCGTGCTGACGAAAGTGTGATGCAATGTATGTACACCTTGGCCGCGATTATGTCCTGAACGACCGGGACATCATCGGCATCTTCAACTTGGAAACGACGACCATCTCACCCCGGGGGAGGGAGTTTCTGAACTACGCCCAGAAAAACGGGGCGGTGGTGAGCCTGTCCGATGAGCTGCCCCAGAGCTATGTGCTGGCAGATTCCCCGGTGGATACGATCTATCTCTCGGAGCTGTCGCCGGCTGCGCTCAAACGGCGCACGGAGATGAAACTGGAATAAGCCAACCAGCGATTGATCGCTTTTACGAATAGTAACGAAAAAACGAAACAAAACAAAAGGGAGAAAGGAAATGGCAGAGGAAATCATTACCAGTACCAACGCAGAAACTGCGACGGACCATGAATACAACGCCAGCGAGATCCAGGTCCTGAAAGGCCTGGAGGCAGTGCGCAAGCGCCCCGGTATGTATATCGGCTCCACCGGCGAGCGCGGCCTGCACCATCTGGTGTACGAGATCGTGGACAACGCCATCGACGAGGCTCTGGCCGGTTACTGCGACCACATCGAGGTCAAGATCCTGAAGGGCGACATCATTCAGGTTACGGACAATGGCCGCGGCATCCCCGTGGACATCCAGGCTGATACCGGTCTGCCTGCCGTCACCGTCGTCTATACCATCCTCCACGCCGGCGGCAAGTTCGGCGGCGAGAACTCCGGCTACAAGGTGGCCGGCGGCCTGCACGGCGTCGGCGCGTCCGTCGTCAACGCCTGCTCAGAGTGGCTGACCGTCAACGTCCGCCGCGACGGCCGCGAGTACGAGCAGACCTTCCGCCGCGGCGACCCGGACGGCCCGCTGAAGTGCATCGGCACCGTGGACCCCAGTGTCACCGGCACCCGCGTCACCTTCAAGCCCGACCCGGAGATGTTCAAGGACACCACCGTCTACAACTTCGAAACGCTGGAAAAGCGCCTGCGGGAAGAGAGCTTCCTGAACGCCGGTGTCAAGATCACCTTGACCGACGAGCGCGAGCTTTACACCCCCGTCCTCGAGGACGGCAAGGAGGGCGAGCCCACCTACCGCACTGAGGTCATGTGCTACGAGGGCGGCATCAAGAGCTTCGTCACCTATCTGGGCGAGAAGCGCGACCTCGAGGTGCTCCACCCCAACGTCATCTACCTCAAGGGCCAGACCGACCGGGGCATGGCAGAGATCGCTCTGCAGTATAATTCCAGCTACAATGAGCTGCTGCTGAGCTTCGCCAACAACGTCAACACCCCCGACGGCGGCACCCACGAAGAGGGCTTCCGCAGCAGCCTCACCCGCGTCTTCAACGATTATGGCCGCAGCCACGGCCTGCTGAAGGACAAGGACGAGAACCTGTCCGGCGCTGACGTCCGTGAGGGCCTCATCTGCGTCATCTCCGTCAAGCTGCAGGAGGCCGAGTTCGAGGGCCAGACCAAGGCAAAGCTGGGCAATACGGAAATTCGCACCCTCGTCTCCAACATGGTCTACTCCAAGCTGATGGAGTTCTTCGAGGAGAACCCCGGCGTGGCCAAGGCTATCTTCGAAAAGGCCACCCAGGCCGCCCGCGCCCGCGCTGCCGCCAAGAAGGCCCGTGAGCTGGTGCGCCGCAAGAGCGCCCTCGAGACCAGCCGGATGCCCGGCAAGCTGGCAGACTGCCGCGAAAAAGACCCCACCCGCACTGAGATCTTCATCGTCGAGGGTGATTCTGCAGGCGGCTCGGCCAAGATGGGCCGTGACTCGGCCATTCAGGCCATCCTCCCCCTGTGGGGCAAGATGCTCAACGTCGAAAAGGCCCGTGCCGACCGCATCTACGGCAACGACAAGCTGATGCCTGTCGTGCTGGCACTGGGCTGCGGCATCGGCGACGAGTTCGATATTTCCAAGCTGCGGTATGACAAAGTGTTCATCATGGCCGATGCCGATGTCGATGGCTCTCACATCTGCACCCTGATGCTCACCTTCTTCTTCCGCTATATGCGCCCCCTCATCGAGCAGGGCCATGTCTATGTGGCACAGCCCCCGCTATTCAAGGTGCAGAAGGGCAGCACCATCAAATACGCCTACAACGACGCCGAAATGGCCCTGCTCTCGCAGGAGATGCCCGGCGCGAAGATCAACCGCTATAAGGGCCTTGGTGAGATGAACCCGGAGCAGCTCTGGGAGACCACCATGAACCCGGATAACCGCGTCATCGTCCGCATCACCATCGAGGATGCCGAGAAGGCCGATGAGGCGTTCACCATCCTGATGGGCGATCAGGTGGAGCCCCGCCGCCGCTTTATCGAGACCAACGCCCAGTACGCAAAGCTCGACGTGTAATTGGAGGAAACAATGGAAGAAGATTATGTGATGATACCGGGCAGCGGTACCAAGATGATCATCCGGGACGTCAAGAAGGAGATCGAAACGGCGTTTCTGGATTACTCCATGTCGGTCATCGTGGCCCGCGCCCTGCCGGATGTGCGTGACGGCCTGAAGCCCGTCCACCGCCGCATCCTCTACACCATGCACGAACGCGGCAACGACCCCAGCCATCCCTACCGCAAGTCGGCGGATACCGTCGGTGCAGTGCTGGGCTCTTACCACCCCCACGGCGACGCCTCCGTTTACGACGCCATGGTCCGTCTGGCACAGGATTTCTCCCTGCGCTACCCGCTGGTGGATGGTCAGGGTAACTTCGGCTCGGTCGATGGCGACCCCCCGGCTGCTTACCGTTACACCGAGGCCCGCATGAGCCGCATGGCGGTCGAGATGCTGACCGACATCGACAAGGACACCATCAACTGGGACCCCAACTTCGACGAGACGAAGAAAGAGCCCAGCGTCCTTCCCTGCCGCTTCCCCAACCTGCTGGTCAACGGCAGTCAGGGCATCGCCGTCGGTATGGCCACCAACATCCCGCCCCACAACCTCAGTGAGGTCATCGACGGCTGCGTGGCCTATATCGAGGACCCTGACATCGACCTGCCCGGCCTGATGGAGCACATCAAGGGACCGGACTTCCCCACTGCCGGCATCATCATGGGCCGCAGCGGCATCCGCGCCGCCTACGCCACCGGCCGCGGCAAAATTACTCTGCGGGGCCGTGCTGCCATCGAAGAGACCAAGAATGGCCGTACCCAGATCATCATCACGGAAATTCCGTATATGGTCAACAAGGCCCGTCTCATCGAGAACATGGCCGACCTCGTGAAGGAAAAGCGCATCGAGGGCATCACCGGCCTGAACGATGAGACCAACCGCAAGGGTATGCGCATCGTGGTGGACATCCGCAAGGACGCCAACGCGCAGGTCATCCTGAACCAGCTGTACCAGTACACCCAGCTGCAGGATACCGTGGGCGTCATCATGCTGGCCATCGACCACAAGGTGCCGAAGGTCATGACCCTGAAACAGATGATACAGAAGTACGTCGAGTTCCAGGATGAAGTCGTCCGCCGCCGCACTCAGTATGATTTGAAAAAGGCCAAGGAGCGCGCCCACATCCTCGAGGGTCTGAAGAAGGCCACCGACATCGTGGATGAGCTCATCGCCACCATCCGCGCCTGCAAGGGCGGCATGGCCGAGGCAAAGGCCGCGATCATGGAGCAGTTCGGCTTCGACGACCCGCAGGCCGACGCTATCGTGAAATTGCAGCTGGGCCGTCTGGCTGGTCTCGAGATCCTTAAAATTGAGGAAGAGCTGTCCGGCTTGCAGGCAAAGATCAAGGATTGGGAGGACATCCTCGCCAACGACGCCCGGGTGCTGGAGATCGTCAAGAACGAGCTGCTGGACATGAAGAAGCGCTTCGGCGACGAGCGCCGCACCGAGATCCAGTCCGTCACCGGCGAAGTGGACATCGAAGACCTCATCGCCGAGGAGCAGTGCGTCTACACCCTCACCGAGGCCGGCTATATCAAGCGCCAGCTCAAGGCCACCTATCAGGCCCAGAAGCGCGGCGGCCGCGGCATCTCCGGCATGACCCGGAAGGAAGAGGACATCGTGCAGGAGATGTTCGTGGGCTCTACCCATGATTATGTCCTGTTCGTCACCGACAAGGGCCGCCTCTTCCGCATCAAGGGCTACACCATCGCCGAGGGCAGCCGCACCAGCAAGGGCAGCAACATCGTCAACCTGCTGCAGCTGGCCGAGGGCGAAAAGGTCACCAACATGCTCTGCTACCCCAAGGACGGGGACAACAAGGGCGGCTTCGTCACCATGGTCACCAAGCAGGGCCTCATCAAGCGCACTCCGCTGGAGCAGTACGCCAACATCCGCAAGACGGGCCTCATCGGCATTGCGCTCAACGAGGGCGACGCGCTGGCATGGACCCGCCTGACCACCGGCAATGATATGCTCATCGTGGCTACCCGCAACGGTCAGGCCATCCGCTTCAACGAGGCCGATGCCCGCCCGATGGGCCGCAGCGGCCACGGCGTCCGCGCCATCAAGCTGGCCGAGGGCGACGAGGTCGTCGGCGTCTGCATCTGCCGCGAGGGCGGCACGGTGCTCACCGTCACCGAAAACGGCAAGGGCCGGCGCTCTGACATCGACACCTACCGCATCACCGCCCGCGGCGGCAAGGGCATCCGCAACTACGATGCCTCCAAGGACAAGGTGGCCGCCGTCAAGATCGTGGATGACATCGACGATGTGCTGCTGAGCAGTCAGGAGGGCATCATCATCCGCCTGCACGCCAACGAGATCCCCGTCCAGAGCCGCTACGGTTCCGGCGTCCGGGTCATGCGTCTGGGCGAGAACGATAAGGTGATGGTGCTGGCCCGCACCGACCACGACGACGAGGCACAGACCGAGAGCATCGAGGCCGACACCGAGGACGAGCCCACTGCCGAGCAGCTGGCGGAGATGGAAGCAGCCGATGAGGCATCGGCCGCCGAAGCTCCCGAGGCTGACACCGGCGACGAGGAATAAACCTCATTTCCACACATAAACTGACCCTGCGGGGGAGTACACGCTTTCTGCGGTGCTCTCCCGCAGGTTTTTTTGCAAAAGATCACGGTTATACTGGACAAATCCGCTGTTTGTGTGGTACGATAGCCGGACAACAGGAAAGATCCTCATGGGGGAGTAGCAGGCGCTGTTTTGCAGGCAGCGCAGCAAGTCAACACAATGACGGCCCGGGCGGCTGTCTGGCTTGCTTTCATTTGCGAGACTCATGTGCTTTGGTGCGAGTACCACGCCCATTCCACATGGAGTCAGTTTGTAAAAATCCGACCCGGAATTGGCGAAATGCGCGCCGATCCCGGGTCTTTTGTCTGCCCGCCAATTCCGGTCAAATCAGGAGGCATCGTTATGGAATGGAGTTTTTTGTTTTTCTTCAACAGCGCCCTGCTGGGTGTGGGCCTTGCCATGGATGCGTTTTCCGTCTCGATGGCAAACGGTCTGCATGACCCGCAGATGTCCCACCGCCGGGGCGTCCAAATCGCAGGCACCTTCGGCATCTTTCAGGCTGTCATGCCCATGACGGGCTGGGTCTGCGTCCACACCATCGTGGAGCTGTTCTCTTCGTTTGAACAGTTCATCCCCTGGATCGCCCTCATCCTGCTGGGCTACATCGGCGGCAAGATGCTCATCGAGGGCATCAAGGGCGAAGAGACCGAGGAAGCCGCTGAGCTGAGCGCGGGCGCACTCTTCATGCAGGGCGTGGCCACCAGCATCGACGCGCTGTCGGTGGGCTTCACCATCTCGGAGTACGGCTGGTTCATGGCGCTGGTCTGCTCCCTCATCGTGGCGATCGTCACCTTCTTCATCTGTGAAGCCGGCCTTGCCATCGGCAAAAAGTTCGGCACCGAACTCTCCGGCAAAGCCTCCGTCCTCGGCGGCGTCATCCTCATCGGCATCGGTCTGGAGATCTTCATCTCCGGCATGATGGGCTGAGAAAAACAGCAGCGCCCCTGCACATTTGTGCAGAGGCGCTTTTTTTTTTTTTTTATGCCCGAGGGAAGCACCCGCCGGGGCAGGGAGGAAACTTGCCATATTTTGTTGCACATTGCCGCAAAAATGAGGATTTTAAGCCCGAAATTTCGCTGTTTTTCCCTATTGCCAAGACTGTAGGGGGGGGGGGGGTATAATAAAAAATGAGAAATACCCTCAACAAAGAAGTGCAAAAAGCACAAGAAAACGTAGAAAAAGAAAGGAGATCACAAGGTTGACTTTTTGAAATTATCGGTTGTTCCCGTTGCGACTGTTTTTTTGACGGAATTGATGAGATGAGCGATTAACTAATCTATTTATGACGGGAAGGTTTTATGCAGTTAAATGTAACAACTGACTATGCAATCAGGATGACACTATTTCTTGCAATCCTTGGAACGCCTATGGGGAGTGAGGATATCAGCAAGCAGATGGGAATCCCAAAACAAATGATTGCTCAGATCGCAAAGCCTCTGCGCAATGCGGGGATCATTGCGACAAAGCGCGGCGTTGGCGGAGGCTTTAGTTTAAACCGAAAACCGGAAGACATCAGTTTGGCTGATATATTCAATGCGGTGGAAGGAACTACCAGGATCAACCGTTGCTTGGAAGAAGATTGCTACTGCTCGCGGCATGCAACGGAGACATGCCCGGTCAGAAAGTTCTATAAGGAGATGCAGACATTTATGGATGAAGCGTTTTCCGGTAAGACAATTGCGTCTTTGATGTAGTCTGCTGTGTATGCAGCATGAGATTCTGAAACAGAATGCGGAGGAAGCAGTTCCACCCACCTCTCAGAGTGCGGAAACACGGTTGCGTGTTCTGAGAAGTGTTGTATAGTGTAAAAACCACAAAAAAACGTAAAAAAGAAAGGAGATTACCACGATGAAGAAGAACAATGCATTCCGCCGGGCAGCAGCTCTGATGGCAGCGTTGAGTATTACGGTGTCTCTGGCGGCTCCGGCCTTTGCAGGGACCTACTATATCGACAACGGCGATATTACCGTCACCAAAAATGCGGATGGAAGCCAGACCGTCGAACAGAACGGAACGAGCAACAATGACAGTGATGAGATCATCATCACCACCACTGGTGCGGCTATCACCACGCTGGAGAGCGACCTGGAAGGCCCCGCAGCAGAGGATTCCGACTTTGGCCCTGTGGTAGAGGACAACTACCAGTCTGCCCAGCCGGAGAGCACTGAGGAATCGGAAGATGCAGACCAGCCGGAGATCGCCGAGGAACCGAAAAGCGCAGACCGGCAGGAGAGTGCAGACCAGCAGGCAGCCCCGGCTGCTGCCCCTGCAGGCTCTGCTCCGGTGAACAAAAAGGATGATGGCTTTTGGGGCAACACCATTACGGTGATCAACAACATTGCCGATAAGGTGCTGAACCTCACCCTGAAAGACGTAAAGATCGATGTGAGCGACACCGGAGATCAATATGATTGGGATCAAAAAGGAAAGGCTGCCCTGAGCGTTCAGGGAAAGGGCAATGTGGAGATCGAGCTGGACGGCGATAACGAACTGAAAAGCGGCACTCAGAGTGCGGGCCTTGAAAAAACCTCCACAGGCACGCTGACCCTGAAGGACGACAATAACGAAGCCGGCAGCCTGACGGCCACCGGTGGGTTTAATAGTGCCGGCATCGGCGGCGGTTACCTTGGCGACGGCAAAAACATCACCATCACCGGCGGCACAGTGAACGCTACCGGCGGCAGCAGTGGTGCCGGCATCGGCGGCGGTAGAGACGGCAAGGGCGAAAACATCACCATCAAGGGCGGCACAGTGAACGCTACCGGTAACGAGGATGGTGCCGGCATCGGCGGCGGCAGCTCCGGCAGCGGCGAAAACATCACCATCAACGGCGGCGAGGTGACGGCCTCCGGTGGCGACAACTGGGACGACTGTGGTGCCGGCATCGGCGGCGGTAACGGCGGCGTCGGCAAAAACATCACCATCACCGGCGGCACGGTGAACGCTACCGGTGGCTACGGTGGTGGTGCTGCCGGCATCGGCGGCGCCTTCGCCAACGGCGAAAACATCACCATCACCGGCGGCACGGTGAACGCTGCCGGTAGCTACTTTGACCACGGTATGGGTGCCGGCATCGGCGGCGGCGGCAACAGCAGCGGCAACAACATCACCATCACCGGCGGCACGGTGAACGTTACCGGTGGCTACGGTGGTGGTGCCGGCATCGGCGGCGGTGCTGAGGGCGGCGGCGGCAACAACATCACCATCAAGGGCGGCACAGTGACCGCTACCGGTGGTGGCTACCGTGGCAACAGTGGTGCCGGCATCGGCGGCGGCAGCTCCGGCAGCGGCGAAAACATCACCATCAACGACGGCAAGGTGACCGCTACCGGTGGCAGCTATGCTGCTGGCATCGGCGGCGGCAGCGTCGGCGCTTGGGGCGGTGCTGAGGGCGGCAGCGGCAAAAACATCACCATCAACGGCGGCACGGTGAACGCTACCGGCACCGATGGTGGTGCTGGCATCGGCGGCGGTGAGAACGGCAACGGCGAAGACATCACCATCAACGGCGGCAAGGTAAACGCTTCCGGTGCCTACGGTGGTGCCGGCATCGGCGGCGGTGTCAATGGCATCGGCAGCAAGGTCACCGTGAGCGGAGCCGCTCAGGTGACGGCGACGGCGACCGGCAGCGGCCCTGACTGGTCCGGTGTCGGCACCGGTGCTACCATCGGTAACGGCGGCAGTAAGACGCCGGATGGACCTGTCGACGGCAAGGAGATCCAGGCAGACATCAGCCACCTGACCACCGGCTACATCCACCACATCATCTACAACCCGGACCTGGACTTGGACGGCAAACCGGACGGCATCCTGAAGGAGTGGTGGGAGTTTGCGCTCCCCAAGCCCATCCCGGACGGGGAGAGCCTGGACCTCCATGTGGAGACGCTGAAGGGCGCCCCCCTGCTTTTTAACACCCGGCAGCAGGGCAGCACCCTGCGGGTGACGACCGACAATCTGTCCGCCCGGCTCCATGGCACCCGGCAGGCGCTGGAGACCCTGCAGGAGCAGGGGGTGGAGCAGATCCAGTTTGTTACCACCCTCAAAACGACCACCCTGTCGGTGGAAGACCTGCTGACAGAGGGGGGCAGCTGGTTTGCTCTGGAGCACGACGGCCTTGCGAGCCGGCGGCTGAGCGCAGCTCAGGCCGAGAGCCTGAAGTGCTGGAGGCACTAAAAAATACAGACCCCTTACAGGGGCCGCCTTGGGGAACCACCCGGGGCGGCCCCTTTTTTGTATAATGAAAACCACTCGCTAGGCGAGTGGTTCAGTAAAAGACTTCTTATGAAAAAACCCCGGCTCCGCCGGGGGATATTTATTGTTCCCCATGGAACATCATTCAAAATAATCGGCGTATTCCTCGGTGAGCTTGGAGCCCAGACGGCGGATGCCGCCGTAAAGGTGGCGTTCCACCAGCGGCTCAAAGGCCGCCAGGTCACACCGCTCGATGGCGTCGATGAGATTGTGATGGTCGGCCACCACCTCGGCGAGCCCGCCGGTGGTCAGGGTGTCCAGCATCCGGAAGCGGCTGTAGTCGGCGTGGGCATTCTGCAGGGTCCGCCAGAGGTACATCTTGCCCATGGCGGAGAACCACGTCTCGTGGAGCCGGGTGTCAGCCTCGTAGAGACGGTTGAAGTCCAGCGTTTTGGCCTTGGCCAGCTCGTCGTAGGCGGCGGCACGCTGGCGAATGAGGGCGCGGTGCTCCGGTGTGCAGTGGGGCGCAAAGTCCCGCAGGACCCGGGCCTCTACCGCGATGCGCTCATAGATCAGCTCGTCCACGATGTCCCGGTTCAGCCGGGTGACGGTGGTGCCTTTGTACGGCACGATCTTCACCAGCCCGTTCTCCTGTAACCGCTGCAGCACCACCCGGATGAGGGAGCGGGGCGCGCCGAACCGGGTGCAGAGCGGGTTTTCGCTCAGCGAACAGCCGGGCCGGAGGGTCAGATCGATGATCTCCCGCTCAAGGACGGCGTATATTTCAGAATCTGTTTTATACTGTTGTTCCATTGTCGTTTTCCTGTCTGATGCCCCAAGCGGGCCATGTCCCGGGGACCGGGAGGCGGAAGTCCATTACCTTTCCGGTGTCGGGATGGATGAAGCGGAGCCGGGCGCTCTGGAGCGCGATGTCTCCCTTGATGCGGCTACCGTATTTGCCGTCGCCCCAGAGCGGGTGGCGGCGGGACGCGAACTGCACCCGGATCTGATGGGTGCGCCCGGTGTGGAGGGTGATGTCCGCGAGGCTGGCGCTGCCGTCCGGGGCGGAGGCAGAAATGCGATATTCCAGCACAGCCTCCTTCACGCCCTTGCGCGGACGGCTCACCGGAAAAACACGGCCTTTCCGGCTGTCTTTGAATAAGAAGTCCCGCAGGACGCCTTCGGCGGGCAGCTTCTCGTCCGGCCCGCCCGCGATGAGGGCGCGGTATTGTTTCACGAAAGGCGGCGCGTCCGGTGTGCCGGCGTCAGGCTCGGCCCGGCCATCCTGTTCGGCATAAACCTGCTGGCTCTGCGTCACCTGCCGGCTGAGGGCGACGGCTGCCTGCGGGGTCTTTGCATAGACCATCAGACCCGACACGCCGGTGTCCAGCCGGTGGATGACGCCCACATAGGCGTCGGGCCTGTCCCAGAGCTTCCGAAGGGCGGCGGGTATGCCGTCCTCGCTGGAAAGCCCGGCGGGCTTGTCCAGAACCACGAGGGCTGTATCTTCGTAGAGTATCACAGCCTGCCCTCGTCCACCAGCGCCTTGAGCTTGAGCACGCCCGCGATGGTCTTGCCGTCCTTGATCTCACCGCTCATGACCATCTCGTAGGCTTTTGCCAGCGGGATGCGGTCGGGCGTCAGGAACTCGTCGTCGTCCAGATGCATCTGGGTGGTGTGCAGGCCGGTGGCCACCCACATATAGATGATCTCGGTGTCATAGCCCAC